>ERZ778495.1102-NODE-1102-length-20394-cov-4.487192_pt1 | contig 20394 bp, 17 predicted proteins | sample MGYA00433100_ERZ778495 | MGnify/ENA primary metagenome ERZ778495 (study PRJEB29527, sample SAMN07138962) | mouse gut metagenome | material: feces | host: mouse | place: China:Nanjing | collected 2016-01-25 ...
CACGGCAAAGAGGGAGCCGTGGACTTGAATCAGACAGAGAATGTCGGCGTTCTGCTAAAACCGTTTTTTGCGTCGGCTTTCAAAGAAAAGATACAGGAGATGAAGGCAGAGCCAAAAACAGGCGGGGAGTCTGCGGCGGAGTCCGGACCAAGTCTGTCAGGGCTGCATTTTCTGGCGGCTGAGGATAATGAGATTAACGCGGAGATCCTGCGGGAGATTCTTGCTTATGAGAATGCAGGGTGCGAGATTGTGGAGAACGGGCAGCTTGCGGTGGAGCGGTTTGAGAGAGCCGGGGAGGGTGAGTTTGACGCCATTCTCATGGATGTGCAGATGCCGGTTATGAACGGTTATGATGCCACCAGAGCGATCAGGGCGCTGGAGCGTGAGGACGCGCGGACGATTCCCATTATCGCAATGACGGCGAACGCTTTTGCGGAGGATGAAAAGGAGGCGTTGGATGCGGGCATGGACATCCATTTGGCTAAGCCGATCGATATAGAGCTGTTAAAGCAGGTAATCAGGCAATATACAAAGCATACGGATGCATGATTATGACAAATAGATACACATAATGTGGTATGCGTGGCAGTGCGCCTGGACTGCAATAAAGCAATCTTGGAATTATGGGTTAATGGAGGTCAGGGTGTAAATGAGTAGAAAGAGCGGTTTCAGCAAATGGGGGATATTGTGCCTTGCCGGAATAACAGCTTTTTCTATAGCGGCGTGCGGTGGGAAAAGCGGTTTCGATAATAATTTGATTGTTGTGGAGGATGAGACGAATCGGGAAGTAAGCCTGTTCAGTCCTATGGAAAAGACGGAAGCCAATGTGGAAAATGTGGCAAGGAGCGCGGCGGATAAGACAATTTTGCTGGCAGAGGAAAAGCTGGGTGTAAGTGTGGGCTATGTGACGTATACGGCAGAAGACTATCAGGATAAGACATATGACGAGGTGACGCTGGACAGGGCGCGCAACGATATGGATGATATTTATCTGCTGAATTCGGATACGCTCCGTGCATTGGGAGAAGAGGGGAAACTGCAGGATCTGTCCGGGTTGGACTGCACTAAAAATCTGCGGGATGAGGTGAAGGCGGCAAATATGGTAGACGGAAAGCTGGTGGCGATTCCGCAGGAGGTAGTGGCTTACGGGCTGTTTATCAATAAAGATATGTTCGACAAGTATCATCTTACTTTGCCGGAGACACCGGAAGATTTTTTAGAGTGCTGTAGCGTGTTTAAGGAAAACGGAATAGAGACGCCGGTGGGCGCCAACAGATGGTGGCTGGAAACCTTTGTATTGGCGCAGGCTTACGCGGATTTATACAACGGCGGGAATACAGAGGCGGAAATCGCAGCACTAAACAGCGGGGAGAGCAAATACAGCGACTATATGCGACCGGGATTTGAGTTCTTGCAGGAGATGATTGACAAGGGATATGTGGATGCCGAAAAGGCGCTTGTGAGTGAGGCGATCGAGGGGGAGGGGGCGGATTTCCTTGCCCAGAAGACGCCCATCGTTATGGCGTACTGGGGCGCGGCGAACACGGAGACCGCTTACGGGAAGACAGATTTTGAAATGCAGGTCATTGGCTTCCCGAGCAGCCGGGGGCAGATGCCTGTCATGCCCATGACAGGTTTCGGCGTGGGTATTAACGCGGAGCATGGGGAAGACGCGCTGGCCGTCCTGGACATCATGCTTTCCGATGAAGCCCTGCAGATTTACGCGGAGACGAACCGGGTAATCTCCCCGTCCAAAAATGTGGAAGTCGAGTGTGTGGATTCGCTGAAGCCGCTGAATGACAAAATACAGGAGAATGTCTATGTTCTTGGTTCCAATGCGGGAATGGATGTGGAACAGTGGGGGAACACCTGCCTGATCGTGCGGGAGCTGTTAGGAGGCGCGACGGTGGATGAGTGTATGGAGATGTTTGATCGGCTGCAGGAAGAGGCATTGCGGAAAAACAGATAGAATGCGGTAGCAGTTTGTGCGGAATGGGGAAAGCATGAAAAAAATATACAGTGAATTTATATTGGGTGATATGCGCGCATGTTATGTGCAAGACGAGGAGACGGGGAGCGTGGAGCTTGTGCTGCTCCCGGCGGATGAGACTTATGAGGTCTCTTACAGGGAAAAGCCGTACCCGGATTCTCTCGTGCAGGTAAAGCTGTCCGGGGACACTTATGCAGGCGGTTACGCGGGTGGCAGGACGATGCGGCAGAGCGCGTCCGTGCTGAATCTGGTATTTGAGGGACAGGATGTGATGGACGGTGCCGCTGCTGTCATAGAGCGGGGAGCCAGCGCGTCGTGTTCTGCGCCTGAGAGGCAGGAAGGTTGTGCGAAAGAAGTGCGCAAAGCAGAGGACGGAAACGGCGGGACGGCAGTCTGCACGACTTTGTCAGATAAGCGTGGTTACCGCTACCGTCATTATCTGATTTGGAAACAGGGGAAGAAGAGCCTGCTCTCTTACACGGAATTTGAGAATGATTCCAAGGAAGCGGCGGATCTGGAAATGCTTTCCAGCTTTTCTATGAGCGGGATTTCACCGTTTGTTGGCGCGGATGAGAGCGGACTGCTGAAGCTGCACCGCATCCGCAGCGTATGGAGCATGGAGGGGAGAACAGAGTCGCAGCTTTTGGAAGATTTACAGCTGGAACCTTCGTGGGGCGGTCATGCGGTGCGCTGCGAGCGGTTCGGGCAGGTAGGTTCCATGCCGGTCAACGGGTACTTTCCTTACGCGGTGATGGAAGATACAAAGTCCGATATCTTCTGGGGTGCGATGATCTGTCACAATGCAAGCTGGCAGATGGAGGTTTACCGCAGGGGCGACGATGCGGCTCTTTCCGGTGGACTGGCGGACTATGATTTCGGGCACTGGCTGAAAAGGGTCGCGCCGGGAGAAAGCTTTGTGACGCCCGTGGCAATTTTATCTGTGTGCAGGGGCGGCGGTATCGAAGAAATTTCACAGAGGATGACGGCGGCTTTGTATGAAGCGGTGGATGCGGGGCCGGAGTCGGAGCAGACGCTCCCCATTATTTTTAACGAGTATTGCACAACATGGGGCTGCCCTTCCCACCAAAATATCTGTGGGATTCTGGAGGCTGTTAAGGATAAAGGCTTTTCCTATTTTGTGATTGACTGCGGCTGGTTTAAGCAGGAAGGCGTTCCGTGGGATGTGGCAATGGGCGATTACCATGTATCAAAAGAACTGTTCCCGGAAGGGTTCGACAAGACTGTGGACACCATCAAAGCACATGGCATGAAGCCGGGTATCTGGTTTGAAATTGACAACGTGGGAGAGAGGGCGGAAAGCTATCGGAAAACGGAACATCTGCTTACAAGAAACGGCAGACCGCTCACCACTTCCATGAGAAGATTCTGGGATATGCGGCAGGAGTGGGTGCAGAACTATCTGGAAGAGAGAGTGATCGGCACGCTGGAGAAGTACGGCTTCTCCTACATGAAGATGGACTATAACGATACGATAGGCGTGGGGTGCGACGGCGCGGAGTCCTTGGGCGAAGGGCTGCGGCAGAATATGGAGGCGTCGCTTGCCTTTATCCGTAAGGTGAAAGAGAAGGTTCCCGGTATCATTCTGGAAAATTGCTCTTCTGGCGGGCACAAGCTGGAGCCGCTTATGATGGGCGAGTGCAGTATGGCATCCTTCTCGGATGCCCATGAATGCGAGGAGATTCCGATTATCGCGGCGGCGTTGCACCGCGTGATTCTGCCGAGGCAGAGCCAGATCTGGGCGGTGATACGGGAGAGTGATTCCCTCAAAAGAATTGCCTATTCTATCGCCAACACGTTTCTGGGTAGGATGTGCCTGTCGGGGGATGTGACGAAACTGACGGAGGCACAGTGGGATGTGATTGACAGAGGTATTGCCTTTTACAAAAAGGCGGCGCCTGTTATCAAGGACGGTTACAGCAGACTTTACGGGCCGAAGGTGGTGAGTTGGCGTCATCCGAAAGGCTGGCAGTGCCTTGTGCGAACAGAGGGCGGCGTGGAGCACGAGCGGAAGGACGGGCTGCTTGCCGTATTCCACAGCTTTAACGGGGAACACGACGGCGTTCTGGAAGCGCCCCTTCCCGCGAACGGGATATACCAGATTGAGGAAGTTTACTCCGACGCGGAGGCGGACGTCAAAATTGCCGACGGGAAGATGGTGTGCCGGATCCCGGAGGATATGCGTGCCGTGGGCGTTCTGGCGCGGAAGGTTTGATTGCATGGAATAAAATGGGAAAACAGCAGTAAATCTGTGGGACAGGTTTACTGCTGTTTTTTGATCGTTTATAATTGTAATGCCCCTTTGCCAATCTTTTCCGTAAACGCAATAAACGACGGAGCGATAATTTCACATTCTTCAAATTCCGGTTCGGCTCCCCGGACAACGGAACCATCTTTCATAGAAATCGCATAATAAGAGTAGCAGCCTTTTACGGACATGACAATTGGAAGGTGGTTGTCCCAGAAAGTTTTGATTCTGCTTTCCCACTCTTTGTCGTTGGCTGCAGATTCAAGACCGATTTTCTCCCACTCATTCCACTGGAAAGCTCCGTCGCTTTGGGTTTCAAAATCATTCGCGCATAAGAACCAGACTGTTTCTTCCGCGTTCATCATGCACTGGACTGTTTCGATAAATTCCATCCATTGTTTCGGAATGTGTTTGTATCAGGCTGTTATTGTGCTTGTAATATGCTTGTTTTGACTTTCATATAATTCAACAGTCCAACCGGCTTCTTTCATATGCTCTACAAACGTATTTGACATTTTGCGGTTCCTCCATGCAAATTTATTTTGTGGTAACACCTTTTGTGGCAATATTGAAATTATAGCATACTCTATTATAAAAAAATATCCCTGTGATATGATTTTCCCCTTGTCAAACGCCGTGAGATATGGTATTATATCATTCGTTAAGGCTACATGAAGCCTTTCGTCAGGCTCCATGGTCAAGCGGTTAAGACATCGCCCTTTCACGGCGGTAACACGGGTTCGATTCCCGTTGGAGTCATCGGTCGGAAGATCGGTAATAATTGAATATGGCGCAGTAGCCAAGTGGTAAGGCATGGGTCTGCAACACCCTGATTCACCGGTTCAAATCCGGTCTGCGCCTCTCTTTGTTAAGTGGATCAACTCCTTGTAAACACTGGGGTTGAGCCGCTTTTCTTATTGTATTTTTATGGCGCAAATGGGGGTTAACAGGGGTTAACCGATCTTGATACTGCTCAGTATCTCTATTTTCTCCTCTGTATCGTACAGAGCGTAATAGTACGCCCGATATGTGGTTTCTATGTCGGAATGTCCCAATTGCCCCTGTACTAAATTATCCGTCACGCGCTTGTTCGTAACCCTGCTTGCATTCATTTGCGACAATGCGTAGGATGTATAGGTTTTCCAAACAAAATGTTGCTTTTTGGAAAAGAGAATCATACGCTTATCAAAATGAATTTAGATTTGTGGTTAGTGCCGAGAATATAGATGTTGACCATTTGGAATTAGATATAGGCAATATTAAAGATATATCAATAATAATGAAAGCTTCTTCAATATTAAATGCAGAAGTATTTAGAAGAAATTAATATTGAATCATAATACATCTTATAATTCCAAATCATACTAATGTTCATTCTTGCATTGCTGACCTTGATTGTAATGATGAGTCAGTAGCGTTTTTCAAGTCCCAGAAATAGGCACAGAAAAACCACCCTTGTATACTTGGCTGTAGCGAGGGTGGCAATTCTGTCATATTCGTAAGGTCAACCCCTTGTGGGAGGTTGTTTCCCTTTATGGCTATAATATAGTATATCGGGGTAGAATATGCAAGGCGTTTGCCGAAGAGTTAGGGGTTAACTTTGGGGTTAACACCGTGATAAGACGCTCTCAAACCTCATTCCTCCGATGGCGCTGACTACCGTGACCGCTCCTCCCACAACAAAACCAAGGTTCTCCAGATGTGTCTTGACTTCCTGCTTCCCACTGATTTTCCTGATAATGTTTTCCTCTCCTGTTCCTGCCAATGTAAGCGGCATATCGTGTCGTGCGCCATAAAAATCTACGTCTTTCATCCCGCCCTAAAATGGAAAGGATGCAATTTTTCATTGCCTCATAGCTTTCCGGGGTGATGTCGTGTTCCATCTTGCAGGCATCGCTTGCCGCGACCTTCGGATCGACACCCAGATGAACCAGCCACTCCGTCAGCAGGGTATGGTGTTCGTAGACGCTCTCCGTGATCCTTCGTCCTTCATCCGTCAGATGGAGATAGCCGTCCTCGAAGACGGTGATGTATTCACGGTTTTTCATATTTTTTACGGCGACTAATTAAACTGGAAAAAATCTACGACCTACACGGTTTTACGCAGGGTCTGTGACAGGGGGCTTTTTCGGAATGAGAAGAGGACGGTGACTTCACTTGTGGGCAGGGAAGAGTTTCGTGCCATGCAGAGCAGGCAGTTTGCGGAGGAATCGTTTGGAGGTTCCCTGCCGAAATTCCTGACAGCCTTTACTTCGAGAAATGAATTATCGGAGGAAGAAATCAGGGAGATGCAGGAGATTATTGAAAAAACCGTACACGATAGAGGGAATTATGGAGAATGGAAGTGAGGTTGGAAACTATGCAGGAATGGACAGAACGGGTGTTAGAAGGCGTGAGAATTTTGTTTCAGATGGGGCAGAATCGTGCATTTCATATGTCGTACATAGGCGGCGGTGGGGAGATGCTTTTAAAGGTACTGTACCGCGGCATGATCGCGGGCGGCGTTGTACTGGCGGTTTTGCTGCTACGAATGATGCTTTGTCGTGCGCCGAAGATATATAGTTATCTCCTGTGGGGGTTTGTGCTGTATTGGCTTCTGCGTCCTTTTACTTTTGTATCCCCGCTCTCTTTTATGGGCGCTGTCAGTAAAACGGACGGGGCGCTGGCGCACGCCGAACCGTGCTGTCAAGGGAATTGCGCTGGCGGCAGTTGTCGCGGCGGGCAGCAGTCAGCCGGACGGCAGCGTGGAAGCGACCGTTTCTTTCAAGACGGACGGCGGGAGCGCGAAGGTGAAAATGATACAGCCTTACGGGGCGGGCGGGATTTGGATTGTACAGGATGCGAAGTGAAAATGTGCGGCGCCTGTGAGACAATATACAGGGAAACAGTAAGAGGGAGCAGCCGGCTGGAAGCTCCCTCTTACATACTGCTATGCGTCAATCAATAATCCGATAATTGCTGGAATCACTTTATTTCCTGATTGTCTACCAGGAAGGAATCCCCGTCTTCCACGATGCACACCATTGTCTTGCCGGTGTTTAACTCGATCTCATTTCCGGCGTCGTCATAGTATCTTGTTGCGCCGTAATCGGAAGTCTTTTCCCAGGTGACGTGGATGCCCTTGCCGTTTGTGAAAAACCAGCCGTCCCGCGTGTTGTCATGGCACTGGAATGCCAGATAGCCTTTATCATCGCGCACCTCATAGTAGGTATTCTGCACCAGAATATTCTTAAAGGTAAGCTGTTTTCCTGTGGCCAGATCCGTGTGCGGGCCGTCCGAGGAGCCGGAAAGGTGCTGGAATCTCTCGTAAAGCCCGGTTTCACCGTTGTAGACGAAGTAGCAGTTGGTCACGGGGTAGGCGGGAGACAGATCCACCCGATTCGCCGTGATGGCGTCGCTGTACTGCGACAGGTCGTTGGGCTCGTTTACGGGGGCGAAACGGTAGTGCTGTTCGTCGGCGTAGCCGTCGCGCATCTGGGTAGCGTATCCCTTCTTATCCGCATCGGCAAGGACGCCGACGGCATCTATGAAAGCGTTGTCGGTCGCATTTTTCGCGTTTTTATCCCGGAAAAAATTGCTGCTGGTCTTACCGTCGATATCGTCCGTGCGCTTGATCACTTCGTCTATGTAGAAGGGGCCGCCGAAATGCACGTAGAGGGCATCCCACTCAAAAGCCCAGTACACGTAGTAGTCGCGGCAGCTTCTGATGTTGCCGAGTTTGTCGGCGTTTTTCCAGTCCTGTATAATCCACATCAGCCGGGTGATGCTTCCCTCCACATTACATTCGTACACGACATCCGCGTTGGAAATGCCGTAGTGGGAAGCGGTTTTTGTGTTGGGCGTCATAATGGCGAGTGGCCTTGTGTTATTGACATCCTCAGTCACCCACTCGTTGGTGATGCGGCTCCGCACCATGCCCTCTTCCGGGGGCGTATCTTCGTCGGGTTCCGGCTCTTTTTCTTCCTCTTCCGGTTTTTCTTCCTCCTCCGGAATATCGTCGATGATCTGTTCCACGACAGGCGCCTCAACCTCCGGTTTTTCTTCCTTTTCCTTACCGCATCCGGTCAGGAGCAGGGCAGAAGACAAGGCGACGAGGAGTAAAACTTGTAATCTCTTCATGCTTTGCGTAAATCCTCCTTAGTTATAATTGCAGTTTGCGTACTTCGCAGTGCAAGCTCGAAAAACCTGCGGTTTTCCTCGCTCGCGGGCTTCGCCCTATGCAGGCATCAGCGTACTTGTTTCGGTGAGCAAGCTCCCCACTCCAATTATGCTGATGCCCGCGCTCTGCTCATTGCCAACGCGTACATTTTAGCACAATGATCAAAGTGAGTCACTATATAATTTCTTAAAAAGCAGGTTGACAAACATACCGATGGTATGTTAATTATATACATACTAAAAGTATGTTTGAGAGGGAAAGCGATGGCGAGAAATAAGTATCCTGAGGAGACAGTCAGTTTGATTTTGGATGTTGCGGGTCGTCTGTTTATGGAAAAGGGGTATGAGCATACGTCCATTCAGGATATTATTGACAATCTGGGCGGATTGAGCAAGGGTGCGATCTATCACCATTTTAAGTCGAAAGAGGAAATTTTGGACGCGGTCACGGACAGAATTATGGAGGAATCCAACCGAAAGCTGACGGGCATACAGGAACGTAAAGACTTAAACGGCATAGAGAAGCTGAGGACCCTGTTCAAATCTTCGCTGTGCCGTCCCGCGCAGGACGAGATGTTTCAGGTAGCTCCCGGCTTTTATAATAATCCGCGGCTTTTGGCCAGTCTTTTGTATGAGACGATAGAGTTGACGGCACCGGAGTATATCCAGCCGATTATCGAGGAGGGAATTGCCGACGGCTCGATCGTGGCGGAGCATCCGAAACAGCTTGCCGAATTGGTTTCACTTGTGGCAAATGTCTGGATCAACCCTATGATATTTGATAGTTCCGAGGAGGAAACTTACCATAAGTTTCTGGTGTTTGACCAGATGCTTAAGGGTATGGGACTGGATATTGTGGACGAGGAAATGATAGCGAGGATGCGAGAACTGACAGTGATTTATCAGGAACGTAAATAAAAATATTTCTGTCCTGTGACAAGGATCTATAGAAATGTGTGACAGTGTAAACCATTGAGGGAGAATGCGAAGCATCCTCTGGTCGTTGTTGACGGGCGGCGTTTTTTTTTATAGAAATGCATACCGACGGTAGGTATTAATAATAGAAAAGGGAGAATCAAGACATGAATCAAAAATTATTTTCAAGAGATTTTACATTAGTGGTGATCGGGCAGATCATTTCCCTGTTCGGCAATGCCGCCCTGCGGTTTGCGCTGCCGCTGTATCTGTTAAACCGGACCGGCTCGTCGGCGCTCTACGGCACGGTGATGGCGTGCGCGTTTATTCCTGCAATCCTGCTTTCGCCTGTGGGCGGCATGATTGCTGACAGGGTGAATAAGAGAAACGTCATGGTCATATTGGACTTTTTTACGGCGGCGCTAATCCTGGCGTTTGGCCTGCTGATGGACGGGGTGAATCTGGTTGCCCTGCTGACCGTAACTTTAATGATTTTGTTTGGGATTGCGGGGGCATACCAGCCATCCGTGCAGGCAGCCATTCCGGCGCTGGTGGGGCAGGAGCAGATTATGGCGGCAAATTCCGTTGTCAACACCATAAGCTCCCTGGCGGCGCTGCTGGGGCCGGTGCTTGGAGGGATTTTGTACAGTGCATACGGCCTTAAGCCGGTGCTTTGGGTCTGTGTGGCATGTTTTGTACTCTCGGCGGTTATGGAGATTTTTATTCATATCCCCTTTCAGAAACAGCTTTCGGAGGGCGGCGTGTGGCAGACGGTAAAGTTGGATTTTGCGCAGAGCGTCCGCTTTGTCCGTAAAGACAGGCCCGTGATCGGAAAGGCGGTTCTGTCGGTCTGCGGAATCAATCTGTTTTTGTCTTCCATGATTACGGTGGCGCTGCCCTATCTGGTGACGGAGGTGCTTGCGCTGGATGCGGCGCAGGCCAACAGGCTTTACGGCTACGCGGAAGGGATACTGGCGGCGGGCGGGCTTGCGGGCGGTATCTGCGCGGGCCTTTTGGCAAAGCGGCTGTCCGTTCAGAAGGCGGGTAGGCTGATTGTCATTTCCGCGGGATGCATGTTTCCCGTTTCCGTATCGCTGGCGGTGTTTTCATCCAGCATGGTAAATTATGTGATTTTGACGGCAAGCTGTTTTGCGGTTATGACGTGCTGCACAATTTTTACCGTGCAGATGATGACTTTCTTTCAGACGGTGACGCCGCCGCATCTGCTTGGAAAGGTAATCGCAGTGATTATGACCATGTCCATGTGCGCGCAGCCGGTCGGCAATGCCATGTACGGCGTTCTGTTTGAAGTCAGTAAAGGATTTGAGTATGTCGTGGTGCTGTTCGCCGGGGTGGTGTCGCTCGGGATTGCTGTGGGTATGCGGGGGATATTTAAAGGGGATTTGTTGGATTTATAAGAAATTCATTGTGTGAATAACGATAGATAGCGTATAATAGAATTAATCTGGTTCAATGGGACGGGTAATTTGCTGTATACGGAGGAAAGGAAATGGTAGAAACTATGACGGATAAACAATTTAAGACCATTCTTGAAATGGTAGATATGATTTTAGACGGTTGTAAGGATTTGGAGGAAGCCAAAAGGAAAGTGCAGAAATTGATAGAGAATCAGGGCGGTAAAGAAAAAACAGAATAGGCAGAAAAAAGGATGAAGGAAAGGAAAATAAGATGAAGAAGATAATCGTGACGGGCTGCAACGGGCAGCTTGGGCGGGCCGTCAATTTGGAGTACGCGGGCAGCGCGGAATATGAGCTGGTAAACACGGATGTGGGGGAGCTGGACATCACGAAAATTGACGAGGTGACGGGCTTTGTAAGGGAGGTGAAACCCTACGCGATCATCAACTGTGCCGCCTACACGGCGGTGGAGGCCTGCGAGAAAGAGGAGGATCTGGCTTTTCGGATTAACGCCGTCGGTGCGCGCAACTTAAGTATCGCGGCAAACGAAACAGGTGCGAAATTAATGCACATTTCCACGGACTATGTGTTTGACGGAAATGGGACAAGACCTTACAGGGAAACCGATCCCACAGGACCGCAGGGCGCTTACGGCAGGACGAAGCTGGCGGGGGAAGAATTTGTGAAGGAGTTTAGCGACAGGCATTTTATCCTGCGCACGGCCTGGCTTTACGGGGATGGGAAAAACTTTGTTAAGACCATGCTCGGACTCAGCGAGACGCACGACAAGGTGAGGGTAGTGCGGGATCAGGTGGGTTCTCCCACCAGCGCGACGGAGCTTGCGAAGGCGGTTGCATACCTGCTTCCAACGGAAAACTACGGACTGTTTCACGCCACATGCGAAGGGGATTGCAGCTGGGCGCAGTTTACGGAGGAAATTTTCCGGCTTGCGGGGAAAAAGACGGTGGTAGAGGCGATTACTTCCGAGGAGTACGGCGCGGCGGTGAAACGTCCGGCTTACTCTATTCTGGAAAATTATATGTTTAAAATGACGACAGACTTTATGTTTGCGGACTGGCACGACGCCATCGCGGCATATCTTGGGAATTGTGTCTGAATCGGTGAGGATTGGCGAAAAGCTTTGCGGCGGCCGCTTTTTTGTGAGAAAATGTCTGAGAAACGGAATCGAGCCCGCTCTGCGGTGCGCAGAGGGAGCGAAAGTTGTAAAAGTGGCAGCGAGTATGAGAGATTAACAGAAAGGATATATATTATGCAGAAAATAGCACTAATCACGGGAATCACAGGACAGGACGGCTCTTATCTGGCGGAGTTTTTGCTGGAAAAGGGATATGAGGTGCACGGCCTGATCCGCAGGCACAGCATTGCCAACACGGGAAGAATCGACCATTTGATTGCGTCGGACTATCATAAAGTTAAATTTTTTCTGCACTATGCGGACACGACAGACTCCAGCAATTTGATGCGGCTGATTGCGGAGATCCGTCCTACGGAGGTGTACAATCTGGCGGCACAGTCCCATGTGGGTGTGTCCTTCGAGGTGCCGGAGTACACGGCGGAGGCCACCGGCGTGAGCACATTGAAGCTTTTGGAGGCGATTCGTGTAAACGGCGGCACGTGTAGATATTATCAGGCTTCCACGTCGGAGCTTTTCGGCGGCATCCCGGAGACGGCACCCCAGAGCGAGAAAACCCCCTTCTATCCGAAGAGCCCTTACGGGGCGGCGAAGCTGTATTCTTACTGGATTACAGTCAATTACAGAGAGTCTTATAATATGTTTGCCTGCAATGGCATTCTGTTCAATCACGAGTCGCCCAGGCGCGGGGAAAATTTTGTGACGAGAAAGATTACGCTGGCGATTGCCAATATTATTGCGGGAAAACAGGAAAAGCTGTCCCTCGGCAATATGAATGCGAAGAGAGACTGGGGCTTTGCGGGCGATTATATAGAAGGCATGTGGCTGATGCTCCAGCAGGACAAGCCGGACGATTATGTGCTTGCCACCAACGAGACGCACACGGTCAGGGAGTTTGTGGAGGCGGCTTTTGCGGAACTTGGTATGCAGATCAGGTGGGAAGGAACGGGCGTGAATGAGAAAGGTTATGATGCAGAGAGCGGCCGCCTGCTTGTTGACGTGAATCCCGAGTTTTACCGTCCTGCGGAAGTGGAGTTTTTGTGGGGCAACTGCGCGAAGGCAGAGAAGGAGCTTGGCTGGAAGCGGAAAGTGGACTTTAAGGGTCTGGTAGCTATGATGATGGATGCGGACTTGAAGGAAATCGCAGGAATGAGCTGCGGGGAGTACAGGGCGCAGGGGGAAGCCTGACGGGCTGTCCGCAGTGGTCAGGGGTATGCCGGAAGAAATCATCTGATCGCGTATGCCGCCGCAGTTCACACCGCATGAGCATAAATTTGTATGAAATCCGGCGAGGGTGCGAATGGTGACGCTTGCCGGGTAGGAGACCAGGAATAGAGGAAACGTGAGTCAAAAATGCTGTCTGTAATTTTCATTTGGCTTTACATCGGAATCACTACATTTATTATGGGATATGGTGTGCTGCGTGTACTCACGCGGCACCTTCCTCATTATACCCCCAATGCGGACGCGTACTTTATGTGCGGGCTTGTGTGCGTGACGGTCTACGCGCAGTTTTTCAGTCTGTTTGCGGGCGTGGGGCTGTGGGCGAATGTGATATTGTGCGCGGTCTGTATTTTGACTATGCTGGTCGACAAAAAGGCGTTTATGGCTGCGCTGCGGCAGATGATATGTTCTACGGGGAGCCATTTTAGTGGGGGAGCAGGGCAGGGAAGCGGTCTGTCGGATGGCGGGGAGCGGATCGGGCGTTCGGGTGCGCTGCGGCTATGTGCGGTTCTTGCCGCATTTCTTCTCTTTGCTTACGGAACCTCCCGCGGCATGATTCACTACGACACAGGACTCTATCACGCCCAGAGTATCCGCTGGATCGAGGAGTACGGTGTGGTGAAGGGGCTTGGCAATCTGCATTGCAGGCTGGCTTACAACAGCTCGTCCTTTGCTCTGTCGGCGCTGTACAGTATGGCGTTTCTGGGCGGGCAGTCCTATCACTGCGCCGCGGGATGGCTGGCGTTTTTGCTGGCGGTCGTCTGTCTGCGAATCGGGAAATCCTTGCGGGTGGGGCGGCTTCGTTCAAGCGATTTCGCCAGAGTGATGTGCGTGTATTATCTGGTGAATATTTTTGATGAAATGATTTCCCCGGCTTCGGATTATTTTATGGTGCTTGTGGCATTTTATATAGTGATAACGTGGCTGGACCTTTCGGAGCGCGGGGAAGAGACGATTCTGCCCTATGCCCTTTTGTGCGTGCTGGGCGTGTTTTTGATGACGGTAAAGCTGTCGGCGGCGTTGATTTTGCTTTTCACGCTCTATCCCGCCTGTCGTCTTTTGCGGGAGAAAAGATGGGGAGAAATCGGCGTTTATCTGGGGCTGGGTATCTTGACGGCGCTGCCCTTTTTTATTCGAAATGTGGTAATTTCGGGGTGGCTGGTCTATCCCTTCACACAGATTGATCTGTTTGATGTGGTATGGAAAATCCCGAAAGGGATTGCGGATTATGATGCCAGAGAAATTCAAGTGTGGGGTAGGGGTTATACGGATGTGTCACAGTTCGATATGCCCGTGCGGGAATGGCTGCCCGGATGGTTTGGCGGGCTTGCGGGGAGCGACAAGCTTCTTGTGCTGGGGGCGGCAGCGGCGGTGGCTGCGCTTATTGTGGAGGCGGGGTATCTTGTGTGGAGACGGTGCAGGCGGCGGATGGCAGCAGCGGGGCGTTTTGCGCTTTGGCGCGTACAGGGGGATTCGGATGGCACTGCGGCGCAGAAAACGGCGGCTCCTGTCGCGTCGGAAAGTGTGCTGCCGCCCGCTCTTCTCACGGGGCAGGCGACTGTGGCGGCATCTTTCCTCTTCTGGCTTTGTACTTCGCCTCTGATCCGTTATGGCTGTGTCTGGGTGTACCTGACGGCGGCGGTGATATTCGGGGGAATTTATGAGGCGGTGGTGTGTTATGCGGAGAGAGGGGCGCGAAGCGGCGCGGATTCCCAGAGGCAGGACGAAAGCGTCGGCGGGACGGAGAGCGGGCGTCGTATTGCGGGAGGGCGGAGTGATCTGCGTGGAAACCTCAGGGGATGGAGGAAGACTGACAGCCGACAGTGGCGGCTTGCCGTCGGATGGACTGTTTCGGCAGCAGTTATTTTGCTGCTTGCATATAAAGGCTTTGCATTGACGCGGGAAATCGCAGGTTCCTATGTGAATGATCACTGGCTTGTGCAGAAGGATTATGATAATTATGAGACGCGGTCTTATGAGATAGCAGGCGTCACTTTCTACTGTCCGATGGAGGGGGATCAGGCGGGGTATGACAGCTTTCCTTCCTCGTCTTCTGAGGCGGATATTGTATTTCTGGGAGAAGAGATTGCGGATGGTTTCCGGGCGGCACAGTAGCGAAAGAAAAACGGGAAGTAACAATTTAGCCTAGGACTTTGCACTTGCTGCAAAGTTCGTGAGAACGCGTAAAGGCTGAGAAGAATCCGGCCTCTTTGCAGAAGGCAAAACTAGTGCGCCATTTTCCAATTGCATACACTTTTTGCGAAGTCCAGAATTTCCTTATACAAGGCGTTTGAGGGAGGCGATGCGGTGGCATCGTTGACCGAAAACAACGCAGTAGAAGGGAATACTGGCAAGCAAAAAAGGATAGTTAATTGGTAAATGGAGCACTAGGATAGGCCGGATTCGGTAACTATGAAGCCAAAGGCTGAATAGTTACAACGGGAAAGATGGGGCGGATTGCGGCGGACTGTCTGTCGCATGGGGCAGGAATGATCCCTTGTAAAAGAGATACCCCTGTGATAGACTGAGAGAGGCTTCTATATTGAGAAGGTGATGCATCGGATCAGCCGCGTGGAGATTTCGGCAGGGGCTGATGCGGATGGTTTAAAAATATGGAATATTCATAGTTGGAGTAAGAAAAGCGGTAAAGCAGAGACATGGAGGATAGCCGTTATGAACAAAACAGATAAAATTTACGTGGCGGGACACAGAGGCTTGGTGGGCAGCGCGATCGTGCGGTCCTTACAGGCAAAGGGATATGAAAATATCATCGGCAGGACGCACAGGGAGCTAGACTTAACCAGCCAGCAGGAGGTGCGGGAGTTCTTTGAAAAGGAGCGTCCGGACGCAGTGATTCTGGCGGCGGCCAAGGTGGGCGGCATCAACGCAAACAATACCGCACCCGCGGAATTTGCCTACGAGAATATGCAGATTCAGTGTAATGTCATCCAGTGCTGTCACGAGTATCAGGTGAAGAAGTTATTGTTTTTGGGGAGCACCTGCATCTATCCAAGAATGGCGCCCCAGCCGATTCCGGAGGACGCGCTGCTGACAGGCCCGCTGGAGGAGACGAACGAGGCGTATGCCATCGCGAAGATTGCCGGGCTTGAAATGTGTAAGTTTTATAAGCGGCAGTACAGTGACGATTTCATAAGCTGTATGCCCACAAATCTATACGGGCCGCACGACAACTATGATCTGGAAGGATCCCATGTGATGCCGGCGATGATCCGCAAGTTTCATGAGGCTAAGGTGAACGGCGAGCCTGCGGTTACACTGTGGGGAACGGGTACGCCGCTTCGGGAATTTTTATATGTGGACGATATGGCGGACGCCTGTGTATTTCTGCTGGAGAATTACAGCGGGGAGCAGCATGTCAATATCGGTACCGGCAAAGAAGTTACGATCAGAGAACTGGCGGAGACGGTAAAAAAAGTGGTAGGGTACACGGGTCAGATTGTCTGGGATCAGACAATGCCTGATGGCACACCAAGAAAGCTTACGGATGTGACGAAGCTGCATGGGCTCGGCTGGCGGCACAAGGTGGAACTTGAGGAGGGCGTGAAGCTGGCCTATGAGTGGTTTAAGGAAAACGAGAGTGAGGCGAGGCTGTAAGGCGGGAAAGCGCCTTTTCGTGCAAAAACCGATTGAATAAAAGCGCCTTTTGCGTATATGATGAGAAGATACAGGGGAAATAGGGTGCATCTTCCGATTTATATGGCGATGTTTTTTTAATACTATGTGGAAATGGTAAAAATATTCTACGCGAGATAAATTACCGTTTACAACGCGATGCATATTTGATATTATGTCGAAAGAAACGATGAATGATATATCGCTTTATATGAATATTTGCAAAGGAGTAAGAGGGGAATGACACAACAGAATATAATGATGAGTCCGAGGGAGCTTGAAAAGACGATCTCAGATTTCATGCTGGAGCTTGGGATACCGGCGCATCTGCGGGGCTATCAGTTTCTGCGGAGCGCGGTGGGAATGTGCGTGGAGGACATGGAGCTGGTGGGGAGCGTGACTAAGCTGCTTTATCCTGATCTGGCGAAGATGTACCAGACGACGGACACGAAGATCGAGCGGGCGATCCGCAATGCGATTGAGGTATCGTGGGAGAGAGGAAACAGCGATCTGTTTGAAGAGCTGTTCGGCTACGCGAACACGGTGGAGTATACAAGGCCGACGAACAGCGAATATATCGCCGTTGTGGCAGATTACATACGTTTGAAAAACAACCTGATATGAATTGTAAGGGAAGAGACGCGTCTCTTCCTTTTTTTATGTAAATATGGTACACTTATATCGGTATGCATGAAAGGAGCGCATTATGAAACTGCTCAGCGTTATCGTACCCTGCTACAACGAAGAGGAGAATGTCAGGGATTTTTATGATGAATTATGCAGGAATGCAGATTTTTTTCATGAGAAACAGATAGAGTTTGAAATTATATATGTGGACGACGGCTCCCGGGATCAGACGGTTTCCGAGGTCAAGAAGCTTCATGAGGAGGACGGGCGCGTGCGCCTGATTTCCTTTTCCCGCAATTTCGGCAAGGAGGCTGCCATTTACGCGGGGCTGCAGAAATGCAGGGGTGACTTTGCCGTACTGATGGATGCGGACTTGCAGGATCCGCCTTCGCTTCTGCCGGAGATGTACTCCTATATTGAGCAGGGCTACGACTCGGTGGCGACCAGGCGTGTGACCAGAAAAGGGGAACCCGTTATCCGTTCCTTTTTTGCGAGAATATTTTATAAGCTCATGAACAAGATTTCCCGGACGGAGATTGTGGACGGCGCCAGGGATTACCGCCTGATGACAAGGCAGGTGGTGGATGCGATTTTGTCCATGTCGGAATATAATCGTTTTACCAAGGGGATTTTCGGCTGGGTGGGTTATCAGACCAAATGGCTGGAGTATGAGAACGTGGAGCGCAGAAAGGGCGAGACGAAGTGGTCGTTCTGGAAGCTTTTCCTGTACTCCCTTGAGGGGATTATCGCGTTTTCTACGGTGCCCCTGACCATAGCGTCTGTGGCGGGCGTGTTTTTCTGCCTGGTCGCTTTTGTTATCATTATAGTGACAATTATACGAAAGCTTTTGTTCGGGGATCCGACTTCCGGCTGGCCTTCTCTGGTCTGTATCATTATGATGGTCAGCGGCGTACAGCTGTTTTGTCTGGGGATTGTCGGGCAATACTTATCTAAGACCTATATGGAAGTGAAGAGAAGACCGATCTATCTGGTCAGGGAAGAGATCGGGGGACGGGAAGTTGAAGGATAGAGAGGACGGGCTGGTCAGCATTATTGTGCCGGTGTACCGGGCGGCGGCCTACATCGCGGACACCATCAGGATGGTGTTTTCACAGACTTACGACAGATGGGAACTTCTGCTGGTGGACGACTGCTCCGGGGACGGCAGCGTGGAGGCGATAGAGAAAACGCTATCTGCGTATGAACACCGCCCGGTGGAAGCGGTATTTGAAAATATAGGGCGTATTGTGGAATATCTGTGCGGTGAAGGGAAAAAAGTTTTCCTGATCTGCAAAAATAAAAATGAGGGCGCAGCGGCGGCACGCAACACAGGCATGGCTCTGGCGGGCGGGCGGTATATTGCCTTTCTTGACGCGGACGATATCTGGGTTTCGGACAAGCTTAGAAAACAGCTCTCCTTTATGGATGAAAAACGGGCGGGTTTTGCGTTTTCCGCCTACGAGTTCGGGGATGAGGCAGCCAGACCTACGGGCAGGGTGGTGCATGTGCCGGAGGTTCTGACTTATAAAAAGGCACTGTCGCGGACGGTTATTTTTACGACTACTGTTGTGCTTGACCGGGATGCTGTGCCTGATGAACTGATGCGGATGCCGCTGGTGGAGAGTGAGGACACGGCGCTATGGTGGCAAATTCTGCGGGCGGGATATACGGCGTATGGGCTTGACGAGGTGCTTGCGGTTTACAGAAGGCCGGCGAAATCTTTGTCTTCCAATAAATTGAAAGCGGTGAGGCGGATCTGGAATCTGTACCGCAGGCAGGAGAAACTCTCTGTTTTCTCCAGCGCGTTATATTTTGTGTTTTGGGCTTACAGGGCGACGATGAGGCGGATATAAACCATGAAAAAAATGGAAACCATTAAAAGACTGATTATTTTACAGCTTTCTTTTATCGGACTGATTTTCCAGACGGCGGTCTATGCGTACTTCTGGCTGGAGGCGTATTACCCGTTTCTGAGACTGCACAGGAACTTTCGGTTTTATTTCAAAGGGCATGTGTTGATCCTTTTGATTTATTTTGTGCTGTTGTTTTTCTTTGCAAATACATACGGCGCGTTAAAGATCGGTTATCTGAAATCCGTGGATGTGTTTATTTCGGAGCTGTTTTCCCTGCTCATTGTCAACGTGATTTCCTATTTTCAGATTTCCCTGATGGCGAACTGGGTGGTTGACGTGCGGCCAATTGTCTGGACCATGCTGATTCAGACGGCTCTCGCGGGATTGTGGGTGTTTTTCTGCAACGTCTGTTATTACAAGGCGTTTCCGCCCAGAGAGATTCTGATTGTGCACGGGGAACGCCCTATTGATGATATTGTGACGAAATTTGAGACGAGAAAGGACAAGTACCGGATCAAAAAATGTCTGAATATTTCTGCGGGCATAAAGGCTGTCAAGGAGGAGATCGGCCGCGGCTACGGCGCGGTGGTGCTCTGGGATATTTCCGCGGTGGATCGGAATGCTCTGTTAAAGTATTGCTACAGCCTGTCGGTGCGGGTATATACAATGCCAAAGATATCCGACGTGCTGATCAGAGGTGCAGACCAGCTTCACTTATTTGACACGCCCATTTATCTGACGAGAGAGTATTCCCTCAAGGTGGAACAGCGGGTGGCGAAGCGGGTGATCGATCTGGTCTGCTCCGTTTTGCTTTTGGTGATTGCGTCGCCTTTTATGCTGATTACGGCGGCGGTGATCAAGCTTTATGACGGTGGGCCGGTTTTTTATAGACAGGTTCGCTGTACCCGCGACAGAAAAGAATTTAACATTTTGAAATTCCGGAGTATGCGGGTGGATGCGGAGAAGGATGGCGTGGCCAGACTGGCCTCCAAAAACGACTCCCGCATTACGCCGGTCGGGAAATTTATCCGCGCGACAAGGATAGACGAACTGCCCCAGCTTTTTAATATTTTAAAAGGGGAAATGTCTTTTATCGGTCCCAGACCCGAAAGGCCGGAAATCATCGATCAGTATATGGAGGAGATGCCGGAGTTCGC
>ERZ778495.1104-NODE-1104-length-20328-cov-4.522419_pt1 | contig 20328 bp, 16 predicted proteins | sample MGYA00433100_ERZ778495 | MGnify/ENA primary metagenome ERZ778495 (study PRJEB29527, sample SAMN07138962) | mouse gut metagenome | material: feces | host: mouse | place: China:Nanjing | collected 2016-01-25 ...
ATCAGCTGTATTGGCGGTTATAATGTTATTTTTGTATAATTATGTTTTACATAATTATATCCATGCATTGGATGGGCCTAAAGTAGAAATGTTTAGTGTTCCAGTACAACAGATAGCAAGGGTTTACAATCTGTGTAATGATAATTTACTTGATAATGAAAAAGAAGATATAGAACGCCTTTTTGGCGATGAGGGAAAAGAAACATTATTAAAATATGAATCAAGAAAGGCAGATGTTGTGAAAGAACGCTTTGATCAGAATTATGCGTGGGAAAATAACGAACTTAAATATATTAATTTATGGATTAAGTGGGGAATAAAGCATCCGGGAGTATATTTGGATGCATGGATGAACCTTATTAATGGATACTTTTGCTTTGATGATGAAATTCCAGATAAACAAACTTACCGCACATATATAGAAATCCGATGCAATGCGTATAACGAAATGGGGTTGCACTTTTCTACAAAAAATAAAAAATTATTTGATTTATATGATTCACTTTTTAGAAAAGGTAAATGTCAAGAAATACCATTTCTATCAATTGTGTGTCAATTGGCTTTTTATGATTGGGCATTAATACTGGTGTTTGCGTATGTATGGCAGAAAAAAAAATATCGCTTATTGCCGCCAATAATATTGTTATTAGCAATCTTTTTTACGAACTTATTGGGACCAGTTGCACTTTTAAGGTATATCTATCCTTTTATTGTATGCTTCCCAACTTTAATTTTTGCTTTAACGAGATGTTCGAGAGGAATTAAAGACTTATAAGGTTAAAGAATTGTAATAATTTTATGTACAAAATTCTGGTTATTTTGTAGGAAATCGTATATAGTAATAAATGAAAATATATTTGGTAAGAAAAAAGAGATTGAAATGTTACTGTTGAAGAAGGAACTTTGGAAATTGCTGTAAATTATAGCTTTACAAGTTGTATAAAAAATGTAGTAATTGAGATGTAACAAATCATTGCGAAATATTCTTTTAAGGATGATAATGATGTTAAAAGAACTAGGAATAAAAGTTTATGTATGGAATTTGAAAAGAATTATGAAAGAACGCCTAGGTATAGGGTGTTATATACCATATGACAGCAGAATAATAGGAAAAGAATATATAAGTATTGCTGATAAATTTTATGCATATGGGAATTTAAGATTAGAAGCATTTGCCATCGAAAAGGATGAAAAAGAAAAACTACGGTTGAAGATTGGAAAAAATGTAGCAGTAGGAAATTATTGTCATATTGGTGCAATGAATTATATAGAAATTGGGGATAATGTTTTAATGGGAAGCAATGTTTTGATTACCGATCATATGCATGGACAAGCAACATTAGAAGAAATGCATGTTCCGCCAAATGACAGAACATTGTTTTCAAAAGGAATTGTGGTGATTGGAAAAAATGTATTTATTGGTGATGGCGCAAAAATTATGCCCGGCGTTAAAATTGGAGATGGTGCAATTGTTGGCAGTAATGCAGTAGTGACACATAATGTTGAAAAATATTCCATTGTGGCAGGGGTGCCTGCTGTAAAAATTCGTTGAATTGGAGTTTTAAACTAAGATATGAAAGGTGACAAAGTCGTAAGTGGTTTTTTATGGAGATTTATGGAACGGTTTGGGGCATATGCCGTATCTTTTGTTGTATCCGTAATACTGGCGCGGATACTTGATCCGGAAGCATATGGAACCATTGCACTTGTCACAGTTTTTACGAATATATTGCAAGTATTTGTAGAATCAGGGTTGGGGCGCGCACTAGTTCAGAAAAAAGAAGCAGAAGACATTGACTTTTCTTCTGTTTTCTATTTTAATATGGCAGTGTGCTTATTGCTTTATTGTGGATTATTTGCTTTCGCACCTTATATTGCACAATTTTTTAACAATATAGAACTTACCAGTGTGATAAGGGTTCTTGGAATTATTTTGATTATATCTGGTTTGAAAAATGTACAGCAGGCATATGTTTCACGAAAAATGTTGTTTAAAAAATTTTTTTATGCTACATTAATAGGAACCTTGTTTTCAGCGGTCGTAGGAATTTGTCTTGCATATTGGGGAGCGGGAGTATGGGCTTTGGTAGCGCAGTCGTTGGCGAATGCATTAGTTGATACATTGATGCTTTGGATTACTGTGAAATGGCGTCCTAAAAAATGTTTTTCACTACAACGGTTAAAGGGATTGTTGTCGTATGGCTGGAAATTATTAATTGCTGCGCTGGTAGGCTCATTAAGTGATAACTTAAGGCAGCTTTTTATTGGAAAACTTTATACGTCAGCAGATTTGGCATTTTATAATAAAGGAGATCAGATTCCAAGTATTGTGAATGGAAATGTTAATGCAGCAATAGACAGCGTTATTTTTCCGGTTATGGCAGAAGCACAGGATAATAAAGAGAGTGTGAAAAATATGACACGCAGGGCCATTACGACAAGTACATATATAATGGCTCCCATTTATATTGGATTAGCGTGCTGTGCGGAAACTTTGATTCGTATATTACTTACAGAAAAATGGTTACCATGTGTTCCTTTTCTTCGTATTTTTTGTATAACGTATCTATTCTATCCGATACATACTGCGAATTTGAATGCTATTTTGGCGGTTGGACGCAGTGATATCGATTTAAAATTAGAGTTGATTAAAAAGTTTTTAGAAATTATGGTGTTGTTATTGACAATGCGTTATGGTGTTATGGCAATCGCATATGGTTTGATTGGTACAGCAATATTAAATCAAATAATCAATGCATGGCCCAATAAAGAATTAATAGGATATAGTTATTTGGAGCAGATACGAGATGTTCTGCCCGAAATTGCTTTGGCATGTGTAATGGGAGCAGTGGTATATTTTGTGGGATATTTGCAGCTCCCGGATTTGACGGTATTGGTTTTACAGATAATGGTAGGAATTGTAGTTTATCTTGGATTATCAGCGTTGATGCGATTGGAAGCATTTATATATTTGCTTGGAAAGATTAAGGGGCGCAGAAAGTAAGAGAGGTGACATTTTGCAAAAAAAATGTTGGGATAATAAATGCCTGTTTGTTTTTAGAATGATAATATCAGCAATTGTATTAATAGTGGGTTTCTATTTTGCATTTACCCAAAAATATTTTGATACAGGATATAATAAAATTGCTTCTTTTGACAGAATAGAAGCAATAGAGCTTAGAACTGATGATATATTAGAACAAACGATTTCCTTTAATGCAGATAATGTTGATAATATAGGATTGTGTGCAGTGAATCGAACAAATAATTGTGCAGGCAATCTTAAAATGTCATTATGGGAAGATGAAAATATAGTATGGGAAAATATAGTTGATGTAGAAAATTTAACACTAAATAAAATGGTGTGGTTTCCGGTAAAACAAATAGTAGCATCGCAAAAGAAATATACATTTAGACTGACTGCTGAACAAATGGAAGGAAGGCTGCATATCGCAGGGATTACGCAGGAGGAGAATGCAGAAGGCATTGAAGGCAATGCTGTAAAAAATGGAGAGGAACTTGCACAATCGTTCGTTTTAGAAACCACATTTCGAGCAAGACTAAATCTAAAGACAAGAATATTGATAATCGCATGGTCAATTATTATAGTGGTTTATATATTGGGATTTGAACAATTATTTTTAAATAAAATACGAGGAAGTATTGCTTTATTTATCACGGTTGATATATTTGCTATCAGTACTTATTTTCGATTGGGGCTGCAATTTAATAATTCGTTAAACTATGTTATGTTTATGGGATTGATAGTGGCATTTACTTTAGTTGCCATATTATATAGTGTTTTATTACTCCGAAATTGCGAAAAAGTTGAAGTATATTTTGTTATATCCACCTTGGTATTTGGGATGATTTTTTCAATAATTCTTCCGCCTTTTTCTGCGCCGGATGAAGATTTTCATTTCGCTGAAGCATATCGGTTGTCCAATGCGATAATGGGACAGCCAATTAATGATGAACAGGGATATATCTATATGCGGGAATGCGATATCCAAAATTATGAGTGGTATCCAGATAATGAATATACAATTGATATGATTAAAAAGTTGATACGGGGGGATAAGGAGTATTCGGAGGAGATGCGGGCGTCGAATAGCTATAAAAATACGTATGTGCCAATAATAATGTATGTCCCTCAAGCAGTAGGGATTACAATTGGAAGACTTTTGCATTTAAATTATGCAAGAGTGGTTTTTTTGGGACGCTGGATAAATCTTTTAACATTTGTAGTTATTGCATTATGGGCAATTAAGTTAATTCCATATGGCAAATGGATTTTATTTGCAATTTGTCAAATACCGTTGTTAGTAGAGTTGATTTCATCTTATTCTTATGATATTTTAATACTTTCGGGTACATTTCTTTGGATAGCATTTATAATGAAATTATGTTGTCAAAAAGAAAAGATTACAATAAAACAATTGTGTATATTAGTTTTATTTGCTGTTGTATATGGACCATTAAAGCCAGTTTATATTCCTTTGACAGCCCTGGTATTTTTAATTCCTAATGGAAAATTCCCTGTTGGTAAATTAAATAATTTAAGGTGGAAAAATTTCGTAATAAAATCTGTAATTGTTGTAATGGCAGCAGCATCATTTTTGATTGTGAATAAATGCAAATTTATGTCAATGCGGTGGATAGAAAATCCCAAATCGAATGTTAATATAGAAACAACAATAAGTGATGTTATGATGATGGAAGAAAAAGATTTATATGATATAGAAAATAGTGATCCCTGTAATAGACCGAATATATCATATTTAATAGATAATCCGTTTCACATACTAGAAAGTTATATGGGTGCATTTCTTGCATTTATGGATGAATATATTTTATCATTGTTTGGAAATTACTTAGGGTGGTATCACATACGTATTCCCATTTATGTATCAATTTTGGTTATGGTACTTTTGTGTATGTCATATTCAGAAAGTGATAATATGGAGGGGAATATTATTAATGAAAAAGGGAAAATATGGATTATTTTTTTAGCAGCAGGAAGCTGCTTTGCAGCAATTTTGTCAATGTACATGAAAAATACCAGTCCAAGTAACAAAACGATTATTGGTGTACAGGGCCGGTATATTATACCTGTACTTTCTGTTCTGCCGTTTTTCTTGCAAACGAAACACTTGAGCAGTGAGGTAAAAAAAACAAATATAGTTATGCTTTCCTTGACTATACAAATATTGGCTGTAATGGGAATTTGTGCATATATATGGTAAATATGCAAAATTTGGACGTATCAGTTTGTGCAGTTTACGAAAATTAAATATTTGAGGTATTGTATGCGCTAAAATTTTGCACAAATAAGATTATACTAAAATTTAGGGAGATAAAATGAAAATATTTGTAGATATTTTATTTTTATGTGTTTTTGGAATGCTTGTCATAGGAATGATTCATATAAAAACAAATGAACAAAGTATAAGTATTTGTAAATCATTTGTTATGAACATATGGACTGTAATTTGTATTGGCGCAGTTTGGGCGTTTGTAATGAATTTTTTCCATATTCCGATTATGCTTAGTACGATGACTGGGGCATATAGTATTAGTGCGTTAGTAGTATGGGGATATATATTTACAGGAAAAAAGAAAAGGAATCAAAGCCTCATTTTTGTTTGGAATGATTTCTTTAGTGTTGTATTTTGTGTGGCTGTTTGGGCAATTGTATTTTTGAAAGTGTTTGGATTAGAGTTATCAATTTCATATAATGGCGTAGACGCTGGAACTCATTATAGGCTGGCATGTGAAATATTTTATTCACATAAATTGAATCGAATGTATTTTGCTCCATTATATAATAGTTTAATAATGGAATTATTGGAACCCTTTTTAATAAGAGAAACAATGTATAAAGCATTTATATTAGCAGATGCATTATGGAATCTGTTAAATATTTTAATGTTTTATGTATTGGCGTCTGACTTTGCAAAATCGAAATTTTCCAAAGTCGCAATAGATTTTGTAATACTATTTTACTTTTTAGGGTGGCCGGTTTGGAGTTGGATAGCTGGCGGGTTTGTATATTATGGAATAGGAGTTACAATATATTTATATGGAATATATTTATTAAATCAATTTGACAAAAGCTACAATAAATCAGCAAGAATATATTATGGAATATTGATATTAATGACATTATTTGGTATAACAGAATGTTATTTATTATTTTCACCAGTTTATATAGTGACAGTATTCGTATATTTTCTTTATTATATGCGTGATAGAATAAGTAAATATATGTTGTTAAAAGTGTTATTGGTTACAATAATTGTTGGAGCAGTTGTTTTTGGGCTTATTTTTTGGGGATTTTTTCATGGAAATGTGGCGTCCATATTTCGATCTTTGAGGTTAGAAGGAGGAATTCATAGAGAACTTTATAAAGATTTTATGTTTATTGTTCCTATAAATTTATTTTTATGTGTGTTAAAATACAAAGAGAAAAAGTTAGATTTACTTGCGATTACTGTGCTAGCCCAGCTATTTATAACGACATTGGCTCTATTTGTTAACCTATGTGGTTTTATTTCAGATTATTATTATTTTAAGTTATATTATTTGGGATGGGCATTACAATTAGCAGGAGTAGTACAAGCGATTGATTACTTCTGGCGTGAGCATAAACAAGTAATATATTTTTGTATTATTCCGATTGTGTTAGCTGCTATTCTTGAAATAACAGGACTAAGTCAAGCAATTATTATGAGTGTATCAGGAAATACAGAATTGTTCCCAGTCATTACACAAAGTGTGGGATATATCAGATATTTGCATGATGCAAACAAAGAACGAAAAGAGAATATGATCACAGCATATAAATGGATTAATGACAATTTACAGGATGAAATGGTTCCTCTTGTTACAACATTCGATGATGTACAGGTATCATGGTATTTGGCGATTACGGGAGGTAAATCATATTATGTAGATCAAAAAGAAGCAAAAGTGCAAGATAATCTGAATAATATCCTGATAAAATTAAAAGAATCCAAATATCAGTATTTTACAATGATGCAAGATATTGAAGAATTTTCGGAGTGTACGGAATGGTTTAACCAGTTTGAAAAAGTATATGATGATGGCTGTTATGGAGTATATATGATAGAAAAATAAAAAGTAAAATTATGTGGAGCATTGGAAGTGAATAGAGAAGGGTGTACAATATGAAAAGAAAACCTCTTATTATTATACCAGCTTATAAAGAAGCAGAAAATATTGAGCGCCTTGTGAATAATATAATACAAAACTATCCGCGGTATGATTATATTATAATCAATGATGGTTCCAGAGATGCGACAAGAAGTATTTGTCAAAAAAATCACTATAGTTTTATTGATTTACCGTTGAATCTTGGTATTGGTGGAGCTGTACAAACCGGATATAAATATGCAGAGCGTGAAGGCTATGAGATTGCGATACAAATTGATGGGGATGGTCAGCATGATGTGTCCTATTTAGATAAGGTAATATCACCGTTGTTGGAGAACAAAGCAGATGTAACGATTGGATCCAGATTTATAGAAAAAGAAGGGTTTCAGTCATCTTCTATGCGGCGATTTGGAATATGGTTTTTAAGTCGATTAATATATTGGTGCACCGGTAAAAAGATCTTAGATGTTACGAGCGGATATCGCGCGATAAATCGGAAATTCATAGAGATTTATGCAGAAAATTATCCAAGTGATTATCCGGAACCGGAAGCAATTGTGGCTGCTGTAATGCATAAAGGAAGAATTGAAGAAGTTCCCGTAGCGATGAAGGAAAGGCAGGCAGGAACCAGCTCAATTCATGCGTGGAAATCCGTGTATTATATGTTAAAGGTAACACTTGCAATTTTGATTTGTAGGATTAGTTTTGGGATAAGGAGATGAGAGAATGCTTCCGATAAACTTGAGAATAACGTTGATTATAGCTGTAGGTTGTTACTTTTTTTTGATACTTTTATTTTTGAAAAAAAAATCACTTGAATTAAAATACACTCTGCTTTGGCTGCTTGCAGGAGTAATAATGGGACTTGCGATTGTTTTTCCCAAATTTTTAATACGATTTACAAAATCTCTTGGGATAGAGAGTGCAATGAATGGATTGTATGTACTGTGCATTGGATTTATATTGATTATTCTAATGGCGCTTACATCCATTGTTTCAAAACAGACAATGAAAATTAGAACTTTAATACAAGAAAATGCTATGTTGGAGAAAAGAATTAGGGAAATGGAGAGTGAATATAAAAATGCAAAAAAAAGTGTCGCTGATTCTAACAAGTTATAACTGTAGAGAGAATATAAAACGTACTTTGAAAAGTATAGAGTCGCAGGATTATAAAAATATTGAAGTTGTTATAGTTGATGGTTTGTCCACAGATGGCACAATTGAAATTATTAAAAAATTTAATGAAAAGACAAAGTATCAATGTTGTTATATATCTGAAAAGGATAAAGGTTTGTATGATGCTATGAATAAAGGACTTGCAATGGCAACAGGAGAGATAATTGCATTTTTTAATGATTTGTTTTTGGTACGCAATGCAGTGACATTAATGGTGAAAGCAATGGAAGAAGGAGATTATGATGGCGCTCATGCTGACTTGATTTATGCGGAAGATAACAAGGTTAAGCGATATTGGTGTATGGGACAAGGAAATATTAAGACAGGATGGCTTCCCGGGCATCCTACTTTGTACTTAAAAAGGGAAGTGTATGATAAATATGGGATGTATAACTTGAAGTATAAAAGTTCCGCGGATTATGAATTTATGATAAGAATATTGAAGGATGGAACGATACGACTTGCATACGTTCCGGAAACAATTATAAGAATGTATTATGGCGGAACCAGTACAAACAGTGCAAAAAGTTATTTTGTATCATTGATTGAGGGGCATCAAGCGTTAAAAGAAAATGGAATCAAATATGCATATTGGATTGATTTTAGAAGGACAATGAAAGTGTTTGGACAATTTTTCCGTGCGTGTCAATATAAAGGAAAAATAAATGAGAGGTAAATATGAATATATTGTTTGTAGCGCATGAGAGAAATTTAGGCGGAGCGTCAAAGTCACTTGTTACATTGGCATATGAATTACAAAAACAAGGGAATAAAGTAGTAGTGGTAGTACCGTTTAAATCAGGACAGGTCTATGCGAAATTAAGGGAACTACAAATTCCAGTATACAAAGTATTTTTTGGATGGTGGATGATGCCATCCTATTGGACGTTTATTTTGAAATTGGCATTTAGAATTTTATATGCAACTGAAAAAATTCCTGCAATGAAGATTGCTAAAATAGCGAAGATTGAAAATATACAAATAATTCATTCTAATTCAAGTGTTATTGATATTGGCTGTATTGCGGCTAATATTATAAATATACCTCATGTTTGGCATTTTAGAGAATTTGGGGATGCTGATTATCAATTAGAATATTTATTTGGCAGGAAAAAAAGCTGCAAATTTGTAGTAAAAAACGGAGGCAGAGTTATTTTTATTTCTAAAAATCTTAGAGAGTATTATCGTAAAGAAATACCTGATAATTTATGCCAAGTAATTTATAATGGAGTATCTGAAGAATTTTTAAGACCAAAAGATTATAAAAGAAAATATCATAAAATTAATTTTTTAATATCAGGAAATCTTCATAGAAATAAAGGACAAGATATTGCACTACGTGCATCAAAAATATTGAGAGATAAAGGTTATGATAATTTTGAACTTTGGATTGCAGGAAGGGCATCAGCAATGAGTGATTCAAAGAAATATGAGGAAGAACTTCATGAATATGCAAAAGAATATTTACAAGGGAATTATAAGTTTTTAGGGTTTGTTTCTGATATGAGTGAGGTTCGGAAACAGGCGGATATAGAAATGGTATGTTCAAATAGAGAAGCTTTCGGACGTGTAACGGTGGAAGCAATGTTTGCTGGAAATCCAGTTTTAGCGGCTGATTCTGGTGCAAATACTGAATTAGTACAAGATAAAAAAAATGGAAGAATATATAAAAATAAGGATTTAGTTGATCTTGCGGAGAAAATGCAATGGTTTATTGACGAACCAACAAATATAGCAATATGTGGTAGGAATGCATATTTATATGCAAAAGAAAACTTCCTATCTTGTCTTAATACTCAAAATGTTATGGAGGTTTATGAGAATTTATTAGGTATAAAGTCAAAAGAAAACGAATCATAGTGGTAAGTAATAGGGGAAGGTAATATCAATGAGTTTCGTAATACCATTTGTTTATTTATTTTTTATGTCAGGTAATTTAACATTGTTGCTGAAAAAGAGATTTGAGGAAGTATTGCCTTCTGCGATAATGCTATCAGGATTAATCTTATATCTGGCATCTTTTCTGGGAAAATTGTCTATAGGATTTTATTTATTGGTATTTGTATCTTTGGGTTTTCCCATATTTTTATTAATTAAAAAAAATAAAGAAAAAGAGCTCATATTGTATTTAGATAAAATACTTACCCCTGGTTTATTGATTTTTTTTGTGGTGTATTTAGAAATTTATATATTAAATTTGAATAGGGGTTTTACGGAATGGGATGAATTTTCGCATTGGGGACCAATGGTTAAGGAAACACTTCGGTTAGATACATTTTATAGCGATCCATTATCTAAATCGCTTACACACAAAGATTATCCGCCGGCAATTGTGTTAATTGAGGTTTTATGGTGTAAATTGAACAATATTATTGGGAGCGGATATAGAGAAGATATATTGTACAAGGCACTTCAAACGTTTATATTATCTATGTATATGCCGGCATTTAACAAATTGGAGTGGAAGAACGTAACACGAGGAAAAATGGCAGCATATGCTGTGTTATCCAGTCTGATACTTCTTTCGTTACAGTTAATTATGCCATTGGGAGAGGCGAAGATATTTGCTACAATTTATACAGATGGTGCTATGGCAGTAGTATTTGCATATTGTCTATTTACTATAATAGCAAATTCACAAAATTATGATTATGGGTATTATTTTCAGATTTCAATATCTTTAACATTTTTACTTTTGATAAAACAAATGGGGATTGCTTTATATTTATTGGCATTAGGTATATATCTTTTAAATATTATGTTCATAAACTCAAAAACAAAAATAATTGTGGACTTCAAAGAATTAGTATATATAATTGGGGGTTTTGTGGGATTCCCGCAATTTTTTAGTATTTTGTGGAGTTTGTATATAAAAAAACTTGGAATAAAAGGACAATTTTCTATAAGTTCTATAAAATTAAAATCTCTTTTTGATATAGTACAAGGATGTGGAGGAGAAGAATGGCAGCATACTGTATATATAAATTTTATCGACAAATTCTGTACTAAAAAGTTAAAGTCCAGCCCCTTGCCATTGAGTTACTGGCAACTTGTTTTAATTTTAGGATTAATGCTGTATTTAGTTGGAAAAATTAATAAAGATTTATTAATTAGAAAGCAAATATACCTATTAGATATATGTATTGTTTTGGGATCAGTTGCATATGCAGTAGCAATGATGCTGTTGTATATGTATTCTTTTGGCGAATATGAAGGCACGCGAATTGTCTGTTACGAACGATATATGGGAACTTATATTTTTGCCTTTTTTTCTCTGATTATAATGATGTCTATTAATAAAATTTGGATAAAAGGTGATTCGGTTATACCTTTGAAACATCTAATGATTGTATTAGGAATAATATGGATTTCTTTGATGTTAACGAAACATTTGAAGATTTTAATGCCTGTATTAAAAAATAATTCTGCCGCACAGGATTTAAAAGAAGATGAAAATATAATAAAATCGTATACAGAGGAAGATGCGAAAATTTATTTGATTTCACAATGGAATAATGGTTACGATATGTTTCGTTTGTCGTACTTGACATTGCCTAGAACTTATAATAAAAGTGGATATAGCTTAGGATATAAGTATTATGATGATGATATTTGGACAAAAGATATAGCCCCCGCAGTATGGTATGAAATGCTGAAGGACTATGACTATCTATACTTAAAACATATTGATGAGCAATTTATCAATAAGTATGGTTTTGCGGTTACAAATTCCTCTATTCTTCAGGATCGTCAAGTATATGAAATAATTAAAGTGAAAGGGGATATTGAATTACGTCTAATAAATGTTGGTGAGGATTAGAAAACTAACATAAAGTGATAAAAGAGGTAATAAATATGGTTGGAAATAAAAGAGCAATTATTTTATTGTTTTTAAATATGATATTTTATGCGATATATGATTTAAAATATGTACCAATTGTTATTTTTGAAATTATTGGTACGTATTTTATATATTGTCAAATACAGCGAAATTCTTATATGAAAAAGATGTGGTTAATAATAGGAGTTATTTTGGAAGTATCTATTTTATGTTTTTTTAAATTTGTAGATTTATTCCTTGAAAGTAGTGATTTGGCATTACGTATATTAATGCCTTTAGGCATATCGTATTATACATTTAAGATATTGAGTTTTATAATTGACACATACAGAGGGAGGGGAAGGAACTATAAAGTTACTTTATTGGAATATGCGGTATATGTAAGTTTTTTTCCACAAATTGTATGTGGTCCTATTTCGAGGACAGATGAGATTATTCCACAATTGAGCAAAAAATATAAAGTCACAGAACATGAACTGATGGAAGGGATATCCATGATATTATCTGGAGGATATAAAAAGGTTGTTATAGCCGATCGGCTGGCAGTATACACGGCGGCTATATTTACAAATCCATTGGGTTATCCCGCATTGGCAAGTTGGTTAGCTGCTTTTTTCTTTTCAGTACAAATCTACTGTGATTTTGCAGGTTATTCAGAGCTTGCAATTGGTGTATGTAAAATATTAGGTTTCCATTGTCATAAAAATTTTGATAATCCATATTTTGCTGCAAACATAAAAGAATTTTGGAATAGATGGCATATATCTTTATCAACATGGTTAAGGGATTATGTTTATATTCCTCTTGGAGGTAATAAAGTTGGTAAGGTTAGAAAGAAATTTAATATTATGGTGACATTTTTGGTTAGCGGAATATGGCATGGAGTTGGATTAAATTATTTGTGTTGGGGAGCTTATCATGGGTTGCTTAATATTTTGTCTATAAAGAAATCATCAAATAAAATAATTCTTTTAATACAGACAATAGGAACATTTATATGTGTTACGTTCGGTTGGATAATGTTTCATGCAGGTTCCTTTACAAACGGAATTCGGTATATTCAAAATATGTTTACTGATGTAGCGATTAATTATAATGTAATTGTGAGTTCCGTTATTCCATTTACAGGAGATTATTCAAGTGTATCGTATTTCTTAATTGTAGTTATATTTATTATTGTATTGTTTATTTTTGAATTACGAGAATATACGAGAAGTATTCAATCTTTGGAAAAATCATTGTATTCAAGGAGTGCTTTTTATTTATTTGCTATCATGTTTTTTGGTATAATAGGTCAAAATAGTTTTTTATATGCAAATTTTTAAATTATGAGGTTAATTATGAAACGGTATATTAAGTGGTTATTAAGTATTTGGGTTTTATGCTTTATTATTATACTGATAAAAAATGAATATTCATATAAGTTATTAGAAAATGCAAATTATGGAATGCCAGCGCTTATTGAAAAAGGTAAAGTAAAAAATTTGTATATAGGGTCTTCTATGTTTAGACAAGGAATTGATATTATGACTTTGGAAGAAAACGGAGAAGACAATTATGTTTTGGCTTATAATGGAAATCAACCGGTTTTAGAATATTACCAGTTAAGGAATTTGATTGAAAATAATGTACAAATAGAAAATTTATATGTAGATATGTATGTTTATTCTGTATGGGCGCAGCCTAAAATTAGTGATGAGAAAATGCTTATGGAGTTTGGATTAAGAGAAAAGTGGAGTTTATATTATTTGATTTCAAATGGAACAAGCAGTGAGAATATAAAAACGTTCTGGCAGATGTTTGTAAGCGGAAACAATGAGTTGCTTGCAACATGGGTAATTAGTAATAAAGCAATTAATAATATTTTTTATAAAGGTGGAAGTACAAACCGTCCGATGGCATCAGAAAAAGAGAAATTAGACGCTTTAGCAATACCTCAGATAGATAAAACGGTTAACTTGGTGCAATTAGAGTACTTAAAAAAGTTAATTCATCTTGCGAAGGATAATAAAATAAACATAATATTTATCGAGTCGCCAAAATATGATAGAATGGCTAAAAATCAGGAATATATTTGTGCAATGGAACAATATATTAATTATTTAAATGAAGAAAGTATTGAGTATGTATTATGCGATTTAACATGGAATTATACTGAACAAAATGCTGAAGTGGAAAGATACTTATTTGATAATAGTAAAAGTGATTATTTTGTAGATAACGGACATTTATCCTATTTAGGTCGAAAAGAATTTACCAAACAATTAATAAATTTACAGTAATGAAATGAAAAAGTATGGAGTTTTCAAGGTTCATTTTATTATGCGGATAAATTAAATACAATAATGTTTAGCTTTATATCGAAAAGTGGATAAAGGCATATTGCAGATTTTAGCGGCTTCTACACCTGATATTTGCCCTGTTTTCCATCGCAGGCAAGCATCATCAAATACATCCGGCAAAGGAAGAGAAGGTCTACCAAATTGAACACCTCTTGCTTTTGCCGCGATAATCCCCTCAAATTGTCGCTGCTTAATATTTATACGTTCATTTTCGGCAACAAAAGATAGAATTTGTAATACAACGTCAGCTAGAAAGGTACCCATTAAATCTTTTCCTTTTCGGGTGTCAAGTAATGGCATATCTAGAACGACGATATCTATGCTTTTGTCTTTGGTTAGAAATCTCCATTGTTCAAGTATTTCTTCATAATTTCGTCCTAGCCGATCAATACTTTTTATATACAATATATCATTAGCTTTTAGTTTCTTTAATAATTTCTTATAATTAGGTCTTTTGAAGTCTTTTCCGGATATTTTGTCTATGTAGATATCTTGATTTGAAATACTTATTTTATGTAATGCATTTAATTGGCGTTCTATATTTTGCTCTTTAGTGCTTACACGAATATAACCATAAATCATAATTGTCTCCTTTATGAAAAATATTTTTACGGATTCAACAGCGTTAAGCTTTTTACATCTATGAGATATAAGTAAATTATTGATTATTATAAAATCCTGAGTTTTCACATGGATGGAAAATGAAATATTATTCCTTTTTCAAAAGTTTGTGCTTTATGATCCGCTGGTGACGGATATAATATTCGATTATTTCTTTATTGTCAATCTATTATGACTATGTTATATTATTAATAGTCAGTTGTGAATTATAAAATTAATGAATATATAGTATGGATATTGCAAAAACTTATAATTAATTATATTAAAGGACAGGGAGCATATATTATGAATATATTTTTATATATTATTTGGAATACAGCATATTATAAGAAAGAAGAAATAATTAAGGATTTAGAAATATCATTTACTGTTCATAAAATTTTAGAAATTTATTGGACACCGGAACGGTTTTCGGAAAATCTCTCTCGTTTTTATGGACAAAAATTGCCGCCAAAATCATTTAAAGAAAAAGCATGTGGGATAGGTCCATTCACTTTAGTAGTAATTGAAGATAAAGCACCACAGTATAATTTGAGAAAAACAAGCCGTGGTAAGGATGAAAATGTAAATATTCATACATTTGATAAAAAAATATTATACAGAGAATGGACGAAACCAGAAAGTAGAATTGTTCATAGCAGGATTCATGGAACCAATACAATTGAAGAAACAGAACATGATTTAACGCTCTTGACAGGACTGTGTCCTAAGGAGTTTATCGAGAGAAAAAATGATTTGCCAAGTATTATGAAATGTGATTTAGTTGGAGCAGACGGGTGGAGAGATTTAAAACAGTTATTTTATGTGCTAAAATATACTTGTAAATATACAGTTTTAAGAAATTTTGAAGGTTTTCCGGATGCATTTCATGTTGGTGAACATGCAGACATTGACATTTTGGCGGAAAATTATGAGGACGTAAAAAGAATATGTAAGGCGAGAGCTGTATTTAAAAGTAAAAGACGTGTTCAATGTATGGTTGACATATCGGGTACTCCTACGCAGTTTGATTTTAGATATGTAGGAGATGGATATTATGATTTACAGTGGGAGAAGGATATTCTTGCAAATCGTATTGAAAAAAATGGCATATATATTCCAGATGAATTTAACTATAAATATATGTTGTTATACCATGCATTAATACACAAATTGGAAGTTGCAAGGGATTATACGACAAGATTAGATGCAATGTTCGGAAAGAAGAAATGGAATAGGGTGGTTTTAATTAATTTTCTAAAAGATAAAGGATATTCTTTTAGTGAACCTAGAGATTTGTCGGTTTATTTTAATCCTAGATTTGTGAAGCAACGAGTATCGGTTCATAGATTTATTAAGAACACCAGAATAGCTCTTCAAAGAAAAATACGTAAATTAATAGGAGGTTAAATGAGAATATATTTAGGAGAAATAGAAAACTCCCAAAAATCAATGACAGTTTTTTTATGTGTGGATGAGAAGCATGATAAAGGTATTAAGGATGAAAAGGTGTTTCTTAGACTAAAAGATTTTGACCAAAAATGGATAAAGAATATATTGGATAGTACAATACAAAAGCAAGGGGAAAATAGTGTCGTTATTTTAGATATTTATAATCAGTACTATATGCAATTATATTTGCTTTTTTCGTTGCGAAGAAGATTGTATTACTTGGATATTAAAAAGATTATGGATATTGGTTATACATCAGAAAATTTATTGTATCATAAAGATGTTCAGGGGTATTTATGGAATCAGCTTTTGTTATTTATGGAAGAGAATGGATATCATTTTAAGATTATTAAGAGTGAGCCATCGCTTTATCAAGAAAGACCATTAGTTCCAGTGAATAACTTTTGCAGGTCGGAATTTTTTTGCAGAGCTGGAATAAGAATGTTATGTCAGATTACAAGAAGATTGACAATTCGGTATGGATTGTATTTATATTATGATTTTTGTGGTAGATTACAAAAAAAAATGATACAGCGTATTTTAAGTAAAGAATATAAGAATGTTAAAAATATAAAATCGAATAGTCAAAGCGGATGTTTATTTTTTTCTGCGTTTAACAAACAGAAAAAGAAAGTGTTTATTAAAATCGGAGCAGTTCGTGGAGCGGATATAGAGAACGAATATAATATATGTAGATATATGAATAAGAAATTACAGGATAATGATTTATATTTATTACCGTATATGACAGAAAGTTCAACAAATAGATTGGTTTTTCCATATATGAATGGTTGTTCTTTGAAAAATGTGCTTGAGCAAAGGGCTCTGACAGAGGATGAGGTAAATAAATTAATAGTATTCTTGGATTTAGTAGTAAAAGATTTAAGAAAATGTAAAATAATTCATAGGGATATTCATTTTGATAATATTTTGTGTGATTTAGATAATGAAACGGGTAAGATAGTGAAATTTTTACTGTCTGATTTTGGATGCGCAGTTGTTTATAATAATAAATTATTAAATAAAACTATAAGACAGAAAAGAAAAAATGAATATGCTGGTAGCATTTATCGTTATTCGAAATATATGTGGGATGATGCGGCGGCAGCGGCATATATATTAATGCAAAATATTGATGTTCAAACATTTGATAAACAGATAGAAAATAGATTTTTGAATCATATAGGGAAAATGGTGTATGTACTTGAATAAGCAAAGGAGAGATAATATTTGGCGAAGGAGGAATTGAAGTGGCAAGTATAAAGAAAAATTTTGTATATCAGTCAGCATATCAATTGTTGTTGATTGTACTTCCTTTAATTACGGCTCCATATATTGCACGGGTATTAGGTTCAGAGAATGCAGGCGTATATTCGTATACGTATACAACAGCAAATTATTTTGTTGTAATCGCAATGTTGGGATTAGAGCAATATGGAAATAGAAGTATAGCAAAGGTTCGTGATGATATAAATAAAAGAAATCAGGTATTTTCGGAACTGCTGTTACTCCATTTAGTAATATCAATATTGATATCTGTTATATATTTTTCTTATGTATTTTTTTTCGTTAAAGAATATCGATTTATTATGATAATACAAGGTATTTATGTATTGAGTGCGATATTTGATGTGAATTGGTTCTTTTTTGGCATGGAATTATTTAAACTTACGGTAATAAGGAATATAATTATAAAATTATTGTCAGTTTTGGCAATATTTATTTTGGTAAATGATAAAACAGATTTGTGGATCTATGCAATAATTATGGCTGCCAGTATGTTTATAAGTCAAGTTATATTGTGGAAATTTCTTCCTAAATATGTTTCTTTAAAAATGGTATCTATAAAATCTTGTGTTTTGCATTTACGTCCTATTTTAGTTTTATTTACTGCTGTAATAGCAGCAAATATTTATAGAATGTTTGACAAAGTAATGTTAGGATGGTATGGGCACATGAATAATTTGGGCTGTTATGATTATGCAGATAAGATTATTCGCATTCCGTTAAGTTTGATAACCGCTATGGGAACGGTTATGTTGTCTAAAATGTCTAATTTATTTGCACGAAAAGACACAGAACAGGCAGAAAAGATGCTTGAATTATCTGCACTGTTTGTTTTATTAATGTCGTTTGCAATGGCATTTGGTATTGCTGGAATAGCTCCAGAATTTGTTATTGTTTTTTTGGGGGACGGTTATGAGGAAAGCGTTGCGTTAATTATGATATTGGCAGTTACATTGCCTTTGATCGGATGGAATAATTATATTCGTACACAATTATTAATTCCGTTACAAAAAGATAAGATTTATACGGTTGGGGTTTGCACAGGCGCCGTGGTTAATGTTGTATTGAATGCTATTTTTATCCAGTTTTTTAATGCCAAGGGAGCAGCAATTGCAACCATTTTTTCGTATACGGCAGTAATGGTAATTCAAACGATACCACTGTTAAAAAATACGAAAATTGTAAGTTATTTTCGCTTTATTCCTTTTCCTTTTATTTCAGGCGTCTTTATGTTGATTCTTGTAAGGCTTGTAGGTCGAAGTATGGGAATTTCTGTATTGACAGTTATTTGTGAAATTGTTGTGGGAATATTATTTTATGGGATTCTATCAATTGTATATTTGTATATTATGAAAAAGGAATTGGTACAAAAATATATTGATAGAATCCAGAAAAGAATATGTCATATAAAATAGTATTGACAAAAAAAGACAAAGAGTGTAACGAAATAGGATTAGGATTTGTTATGCTTTCATTTCGTTAATTAGAATTTTTAGTGAGGCGATTTCATTTCGATATATAAATTCGCGTTTCTTTTTGGGGGTATTTACAATCATATCTGTAGAAACATCTTCCAGATGATGAATTCGTAATTCTGGCGTATATATGCTTTCAAGATTGTTTTTACATAGCAAAATATAGAGAAGTTCTTCTTCTCTGTATAGAAATGTCTTATTATTTATTCCTTGAAATTTATTGACAAACTGAGGAGTAAATATCCAACAGCAACCATGTAGTCGAATGTTAGTTTGAGAATTCTCATAATCCGCACCTTCATGGATTTGATTAGAACGTCTAAATATTTGTAATATATGAACAATAAAGTTGGTTATTTTAGCTGTATTAAAACCTAAATAACTCATAAACAGTTCTAATCTTATAAAGTATCTGTATAATATATAAAATTTCCGACTTCGTATCGTTTTAATTAGTGGCTGTATCGTATCATCTTTTCTTATAATCATTGGACCAATAACTGCGTAAGAGTGGTGTTGGTATATTTCATAGCACTTATCTATAAATGTATTTTGTGATAAGATTGTGTCATTATTTAGCATACATATAAAGTCACAATTTAATTCTTTTTTTGCGTATTGAAATCCAATATTATTGCCTTTTGCAAATCCTAAATTATCTTTTAATAAAATAACGTGTATATTACTCATGTCTTTATATTTTGAATCTATTAACTTCCCAGAATTATTTGATGAACCATTGTCAACTATCACAACTTCATATATATTAGTATGATTTAGACAGTTTAAGATTGAGTCTACACATTCGATAGTGGATTCATATGCCAGATAATGAAGGATTACAAAGCCAAATTTGTGATTAGTATGGCATTTATACTGATTTGCACTAATGGTAATTCACCTGCCTTTTGCTTGCAAAAAGGTGTACTTTTTTGTAAACATCAAGAATACCTATAAATACCAAAAAATTTATTGT
>ERZ778495.1110-NODE-1110-length-20199-cov-5.948819_pt1 | contig 20199 bp, 19 predicted proteins | sample MGYA00433100_ERZ778495 | MGnify/ENA primary metagenome ERZ778495 (study PRJEB29527, sample SAMN07138962) | mouse gut metagenome | material: feces | host: mouse | place: China:Nanjing | collected 2016-01-25 ...
AGGAGCTCATCAAAGCCATGAAGTCTGCGACAAAGCTTCCGATCCAGCTGCATACGCACTATACATCGGGTGTTGCTTCCATGACATACTTAAAGTCTGTCGAGGCAGGTGTGGATGTCATTGACTGTGCGATCTCTCCGTTTGCGCTCGGCACATCACAGCCAGCGACAGAGGTTATGGTTGAGACATTCAAGGGCACGCCATATGATACGGGATTTGACCAGAATCTTCTCGCGAAGATTGCTGAGCATTTCAGACCATACAGAGAAGAATGCTTAAAGATCGGACTGCTCAATCCTAAGGTGCTCGGCGTAGATATCAAGACACTGATGTATCAGGTTCCGGGCGGTATGTTGTCGAACATGGTGAGCCAGTTAAAAGAGCAGAATGCAGAGGATAAATACTATGATGTGCTTCAGGAAATTCCAAGAGTGCGTAAAGATCTTGGTGAGCCGCCTCTAGTTACCCCATCATCACAGATTGTTGGAACACAGGCAGTGTTTAATGTGCTAATGGGCGAGCGTTATAAGATGGCAACAAAGGAAACAAAAGCTGTTCTTCATGGTGAATATGGACAGACAGTAAAGCCGTTTAATAAGGAGATACAAGATAAGGTACTATCTGCAGAAGAGAAGTCTTCTATTATTACTTGTCGTCCAGCGGATAAACTTCCGAATGAGTTAAAGAAGATTGAGGAAGAAATGAAAGAATGGAAACAGCAGGATGAGGATGTACTTTCCTATGCACTATTTCCACAGGTCGCTACGGATTTCTTTAAATACCGTCAAGCACAACAGCAGAAAGTCGATATGACACAGGCTGATACCAAGAACGGAGCATATCCAGTATAAGTTTTAAAATATCTGTGCGGTATCGGGTTAAGGATTTAGCCCGATACTGTTTTGATGCATACAGGTACTCAGAGGAATATGTCATCTAAAGGTTGATGGGTGCGCCGTGCACGGGTAGGAGAGAAGGTCAATTATATAATACAAGAAGGGCTGAGAAAGGAGCAAGGTTACACAAATGGCTAGAAAGGAACAAATAACGAAGGATAAAATTCTGGAAACGGCCTTTGATTTAGCCAAGACAGACGGGATAGAGTATGTGACAGCAAGAAAGCTGGCTGCACAGATTGGCTGCTCCACACAGCCTATTTTTAGAGTATATGCGAATATGAATGAGCTATATGCAGAAATTTACCAGAAAGCAATTGATGCGTTTGGCGATTATTACGAAAATTTCAAGTCCGAGGTAGAAACGCCTTTTATACACCTTGGACTTGCTTATATAAATTATGCCAGGGAAGAAAGCAGGCTGTTTACGCTGCTGTTCCAGTCAGGAAACAGAGGAAATCGAAGTTTGTATGAGCTATTAAATGGAAAAACAGGATCTGTTAGCAAAGAGATTAACCGTGCAGCCGCATTAGGATGTCAGAATCCGAGCGGATTGTTTATGAAAATGTGGATATTTATTCATGGCTGTGCCTGTATGACACTGACCGGTGATTATGATTTGACACAGGAGGAAACCATAGATTTATTGGAAGATATCTATAGAAGTTGTTCTTAATGGATTGACAATGTGAGGAATGACAATGGAGATAAAGCAGGATACTATATCAAGGATAAACGAAAAATTTTGTAAAATGAGCAAAGGGCAGAAGAAGATTGCAACGTTTATTATTGACCACTATGAACAGGCGGCTTTTATGACTGCGGCAAAGCTGGGTAAAAAAGTGGGTACCAGCGAGTCAACAGTTGTGCGTTTTGCTTATGCGCTTGGCTATGAGGGATATCCAGAGTTTCAGGAAGATTTGGCTGAATGGGTCAAAAGCAAATTAAACTCGGTGCAGAAGATGGGAGCAAAATATGGGAAAAGTACCCAGTCAGAGATATTAGCTTCTGTACTTAGTGCGGATATAGAAAAAATAGAAGATACCATTGAACATATTGACCCGCAGGCATTTGCAGCGGCAGTTGATACCATATTAACTGCGGAACATATTTATATTGTTGGTGTGCGCAGCTGTAAACCGCTTGCGGATTTGCTGCATTTTTATCTTAATATGATACGTGACGGAATTTGTTTGATTGGGTCAACAAATACATCAGAAATGTTCGAACAAATGATACGAATTAACAATAAAGATGCTGTGATTGGGATTAGTTTTCCGCGGTATTCCATGCGGACATTAAAAGCTATGGAGATGGCAAATGACAGAAATGCAAGAATTATTACGATTACAGACAGTATTCACTCGCCGATGTGTTTATATTCTTCATGCAATTTAATGGCAAGAAGTGATATGGTGTCCATTGTAGATTCACTGGTGGCACCTTTAAGCCTAATTAATGCGCTGGTGGTAGCACTCTGCATGAAATGTCCGGAGGAGGTAAAGACGAACTTGGAAACACTGGAATATACATGGGATAATTACCAAGTATATTTAAAAGATGAAATTAATTTCTTTGATGAGGAAACGTTTCTGCTTCCCTTACAAAAAAAGAAATTGGAAGATAATCGTGATAATTTAGCACCGTAGTATACACAGTAGTGTAATGAATGATACTGCAAAAAGCAAAAGGAGGCGTTCGTATGAAAAATATTGTTGTAATTGGAGGCGGCGCGTCTGGTATGATGGCGGCAGTTGCGGCAGCAAAAAAAGGCACCATGGACGGTTCTTGTAAAGTGATACTTGTCGAGAAAAATGAAAAATTGGGGAAAAAACTTTATATAACCGGAAAGGGCAGATGTAATGTTACGAATGCCTGTGAGGTGGAAACACTATTCGGAAATGTAATGGAGAACAGGAAATTTTTATACAGTGCCATTTATGGATTTGATAATCAGGCAGTAATGCGATTTTTTGAGGAAGCTGGCTGCCGTTTGAAAATTGAGCGGGGACAGCGCGTATTTCCAGATTCTGATCATAGTTCGGATATAATTAAGGCGCTTGTGAGAGAATTAGAGAAAGCAGGCGTAAAAGTGATGCTTAATGCAGAAGTGCGTAAAATTCACTGTGAGGCATTTGAAAATTTGAAAAATACTTCTGAAGACGTTCGAGAAGAACAAAATTCCAAAAAAAGTATAAAAAAGAAAAAAAATCAGAACGCAAAGGTTTTAAATATAGAGATATTTGACAAAACTAATGATAGGAAGGCTGTACTGCCTGCGGACAGCGTGATTGTGGCGACAGGCGGACTCTCTTACGTGCTTACAGGATCCACCGGCGACGGATACAAATTTGCAAGAAAATGCGGTCATACAATAACAACGCTTTCTCCGGCATTGGTACCGTTTACAATAAAGGAGTCGTGGTGCACGCAGCTACAGGGGTTGGCTTTAAAAAATATACAGGCGTCGCTCGAAGTAGATAATACCATTATTTATTCTGATTTTGGAGAGATGCTGTTTACGCATTATGGCGTAAGCGGACCATTGATATTAAGTGCAGGCAGTCATTATGTCCACTGTCTGCGCGGCAAAGATCAGATGGCTGCGAAACTGTATCTGGATTTAAAGCCTGCATTGACATGGGAACAGTTGGATAAGCGTATTGTCCGAGAATTTGATAGTCAAAAAAACAAGCAGTTTAAAAATGCAGTGAACAGTCTGTTTCCGGCAAAACTAATTCCTATAATGCCAATGCTGGCAGGAATTAACCCTGATAAAAAGGTACATGACATTACAAAGGAGGAGCGCGAACATTTTGTATCGGTTATAAAACATTTGGAATTGACAATTACAGGTATTCGGGATTATAATGAAGCAATTATAACAAAAGGCGGCGTCGCCACAAACGAAGTCAATCCCTCAACAATGGAGTCAAAGCTTGTAAAAGGTCTGTATTTTGCAGGAGAAGTGCTTGATTTGGATGCGCTGACAGGTGGATTTAATTTACAGATAGCATGGTCTACTGGATATCTGGCGGGTGTGAGTGCAGTATAGATCCATCATAGTCGAAATGTGCAAACGCCGTTACTATGAGTAGCTGGAAGTTGTGAATTGTAACATTGTAACAATAACGAATAAATATTAGCGGAAAAAGGATTGACAACTAAGGTAGAATTATAGTATAAATTTATATATTATGGTAGGAAAGGAAACAAGGGATAATGAGTTACAGTATTGCGATCGACGGGCCGGCGGGAGCGGGTAAAAGTACCATTGCTAAGCTGATTGCAAAGAAAAAAGGGTATATTTATATTGATACAGGTGCAATGTATCGTGCGATGGCGTTATATTTTATAGAAGCAGGCATTGGCGCTGAAGAACAGGATAAAATCAGTGCAGCGGTACAAGACGCCAATGTAACGATTACGTATGAAAACGGCGAACAGAACGTATGGCTCAATGGCAGGAATGTAAATGGTCTGATCCGCACGGAGAAAGTAAGTATGATGACTTCTCTAACCAGCGCAAACAAAGCAGTGCGTGAAAAACTGGTGGAATTGCAGCGAGCGCTTGCGCAAAAGGAAAACGTAGTAATGGACGGAAGGGATATTGGAACGTGCGTTTTGCCAAATGCGAATGTAAAAGTTTACCTAACAGCCAGCAGCCATGTGCGTGCACTGCGGCGATATCATGAATTGGAGCAAAAAGGCGAGTCCTGTGATCTAGCGGAGATAGAGAAGGACATTATTCAGCGGGATAAACAGGATATGAGCCGGGAGATTTCTCCACTAAAGCAGGCGGAGGATGCGGTGCCGATTGACTCATCGGATATGACGATTGAAGAAGTGGCAGATGCAATTATTGCGCTTTGCAAATAGAATAAAATGGAACAAAACAGGAGATTTAATATTTTTATATGGAAGTAGTAGTTGCAAAAACGGCAGGTTTTTGTTTTGGTGTGAAAAGAGCTGTTGAGGCAGTGTATGAGCAGTTGGAAACAGGGAAAACTATTCATACATATGGGCCGATTGTTCACAACGAGGAGGTTGTGCGGGAGTTAGAAGAAAAGGGTGTAAAGGTCATTGAAAATGAAAATGAACTTTGCAGTATGGATAGGGATAACCTTCAGGCAGATGAGGGAACTGTGATTGTACGCGCACATGGTGTTCCAAAGAAAACCTATGATTTGATAACAGAGAAGGGATTGGAATGCATTGATGCGACCTGTCCGTTTGTCAGTCATATTCATCGGCTTATAAATGGGGATAAAGCAAAGGGCAGGCATATTATTATTATAGGAAATGAACAGCACCCTGAGGTAATTGGAATAAAAGGGTGGGCAGATGGACCTGTAACGGTGATAGAAACGAAGGAGCAGGCGGAGCAATTTGAAGCGAAAAAAGACGAAAAATTCTTTATTGTGTCACAAACGACATTTAACTACAAGAAATTTAAAGATTTAGTTGAAATTTTTGCAAAAAAAGGTTATGATATAATTGTTGTGAATACTATTTGCAACGCTACAGAAGAACGTCAGAAGGAAGCAAGTGAACTTGCTGCTAAGGCGGACATTATGATTGTGATAGGTGGTACTCACAGTTCCAATACGCGTAAGCTATATGAACTTTGTAAAAATGAATGTGAGAATACTTACTATATACAAACACTGGCAGACCTGCAATTAGAATTACCTAATTCTGTTGAACTAGTGGGCATCACTGCGGGGGCTTCTACCCCAAACAAAATAATTGAGGAGGTTCAAAATTATGTCAGAATTAACTTTTGAACAAATGTTAGAAGAATCATTAAAAACTATTCATACAGGAGAGGTAATTGAAGGTACAATCATCGATGTAAAACCGGATGAAGCTATCTTGAACATCGGTTACAAGTCAGATGGTATTCTTACGCGTAACGAATATACCAACGAGCCGAATGTTGACCTTACAACGATCCTTTCTCCAGAAGATAAGATGGAAGTAAAAGTACTCAAAGTAAATGACGGTGAGGGACAAGTTCTTCTTACCTACAAAAGACTTGCTGCAGATAGAGGCAACAAAAGGATTGAAGAAGCATATAATAATAAGGAAGTTTTGACTGCAAAGGTATCACAGGTATTAGACGGCGGCTTAAGTGTTGTTGTTGACGAAGTACGTATCTTTATTCCGGCAAGCCTTGTATCCGACACATATGAGAAGGATTTAAACAAGTATGCAGGGCAGGAGGTTGAATTTGTAATTAGCGAATACAATCCAAAGAGAAGAAGATATATCGGTGATCGTAAACAGCTTATTCTTGCTAGAAAAGCTGAGATGCAGAAGGAATTATTTGCAAAAATCAGTGTTGGCGATATCGTGGAAGGTACTGTTAAGAATGTAACCGATTTTGGTGCGTTTATTGATCTTGGCGGCGTAGATGGACTGCTTCATATTTCTGAGATGTCTTGGGGACGTGTTGAGAATCCAAAGAAGGTATTTAAAGTTGGGGAAGAATTAAAGGTATTGATCAAGGATATTGATGGTACTAAGGTAGCATTATCTCTTAAATTTGATGATTCTAACCCTTGGAAGAATGCGGCAACGAAATATGCTGTAGGAAATGAAGTAACAGGTAAAGTTGCTAGAATGACGGATTTTGGCGCATTTATAGAACTTGAGCCGGGGATTGATGCACTGCTGCATGTTTCTCAGATTGCTAAAGAGCATATCGAGAAGCCCTCAGATGTATTGTCTGTAGGTCAGGAGGTAACGGCAAAGGTTGTTGATTTTAATGAGGAAGGCAAGAAAATCAGCTTGAGCATTAAAGCATTGTTTACTTCGGAAGCAAAGGAAGCTCCTGTGGAGGAGGCTGCTGTTGAAGATGATGCAGATGTGGTATCTGTTGATATTGATGCAGTGATTGCAAAGCAGGCTGCAGAGGACAACGCAGAGTAAAAGCTTTTGATAAAGAACCAATATGCTCTAGGGATTTTTATTCCTAGAGCTATTTATACACATGGGTACCCAAAGGAAATGTCAAGAAAGAACCAGTGCAAGTTAAAATAGTCTTGCTATACTCACGAGCGATTAGATTTTCCTTTCTGCACAGCATATATTGCACGTTTATGCAATATGGGCTGTGCAGAAATTGGAAAATTTTAACGGTCGTTAGTATAATTATAGGGTAGAACCTTGATGGTGACATTTGGACAATGACCAAGTCCCGAGAACCAAGGGTAAATGATATGGAATATGAAATAAAATCTAGGAAAGGAAAGCTATTTTGATGAACTCCAGTGTTAAGTCAATGAAAAGACTTTACTGGTAGGTACCGATTGTTTAGTCGGGAATTTACGACTGTGGAGTGTTATACTGACGACCGAAATCTAATCGTTCGTGAGGATAGACAAACGAAAGTAGTTGATTTTTAACAAAATCGGACACGTTGAAACAGTAACTATAATTCGTGAGAATATAGCAAATCATCTAGCATATACATTTGTATATGTTTTTAGTAGCAGGGAGTGTCAATGGCATACGATTATGAGTATTTCAAAAAAGAAGTTTTCGGGCTGACGAAGATTGACTTGAATGCTTACAAAGAAAAGCAGATGAAACGGCGTATTGACACGCTGATTGCGAAACATAAAGTAGTAGGGTATGATAAGTTTGTTGCAAAACTGCGTGATGATAAAACTGTTTTTGATGACTTTGTGAATTACCTTACAATTAATGTATCAGAGTTTTATCGAAATCCGGAACAGTGGCGGCTGCTGGATAAAGAAATTATTCCCGAATTAATTAGTAAGTTTGGTAAAAGCCTAAAGGTGTGGAGTGCGGCGTGTTCTACAGGTGATGAACCTTATTCCCTTGTTATGGCGTTGTCACGGCATATTCCATTAAACCAGATTAATATTACTGCGACAGATATAGATAAGCAGGTAATAGAGAAGGCGAAAGTGGGACTGTACAATGAGAAAAGTATTGCAGCCGTGCCGGATGACTTTAAGAAGAAGTATTTTACGAAAGTGGGTCCTTCTTATCAAATTGCCAATGAAATTAAGTCGCGGGTGCAGTTTAAACAACATAATTTGCTCAAGGATTCTTATCCTGATAGATGTGACTTAATTGTATGTAGAAATGTATTAATTTATTTTACAGAGGAAGCAAAGGATGCGGTGTTCCGTAAATTTAATAGTTCCCTAAAAAACGAAGGGATTCTGTTTATAGGAAGCACCGAGCAGATTATGAATTATAAAGAAATTAATTACGAGCGCAAAAACTCGTTCTTTTACGTACGGGCTAAATAAAGCCAGTTTATAAATTGTTTTTGTAAATGTCATAAAATTAAAAAGCCAGAACCTGTTTATGTAGCTTATTGGTTCTGGCTTTTTTATGCACACGGGCATCCAATAGAAATATGCGTAGAGAAAAGAGAGTTTATTATATTTTATAGGATGCCATCATTTCTAAAATATGGTGTGCGTAGAGATTAAAAGTATCACGCTGTGTTTTCAGTTCGTCCGTCAATTCAAAAAATAAAGCTTTGTCATCGTAATTTCGCTTAAAAAATGGCGTAAATAAAATTTCCCACTGTGGTAGAAAAGAAGATACTTTGCGAGTGTAACAATTGTGTGCAGTTGCCTGTTTGCGGTATGCTTTGTCTACAAATGAAGCAACGGATTTATGGATTGCAGTGTCTTCTTTGGGAAGGTAGTAGTAGTCTTTGTAATTGGAATAAAAATATTTCATTTCTTCCTCAAAAATGGGGACACGCAGTTTGCCCTCTGTGCCGCCGCCGCTGAAATAGCAGTTATTTGCGCCGTAAGATAAATCAGTGGGAAGTGCAGTTGGCAGTTTTAGGTTCATAATAATTTCTGAACACTGCTTTTGCTGGATATCTTTGTAATAATTGGCATGTACTTTTGTAACCTTTACTGGCAGATGAAATAAGTCGGGAATAGCAAGTGCTGCGACAATTTCCAACATTCCACGGATATCGTCCTCATTGTGGAGCAGCAGGAAATGTTCTTTTTGAGGATCACCGTTTAAGACATATTCGTGGTAAATTTCAATTAATTCGCCGCCCGTATAGGTATCTTCGCGCGCCGTATTTAGGAAGCTTTCAATTGTTTTCTGTTTACAGTTGGGCAGTTTTAAAAAAGCTTTGTAGGGAGCAATGCGTCTGTAAATATCAATGCCTTCAAGTGCGTCAAAGGTAAAGTGAAGATAATACTGTTCAATTTTATTTTCTAGATAAGGAATATCAAACTGATTCCCATTAAAATGGATAAGATAGCGGTAAGGCTTTACAAATTCTAAAAAAGCTTTTAGAATTTGTTCTTCATCCTCGTAATTGGTTGCAAGCCACTGAATTGAACGCCATGTATATGGTTTGGTTTGGGTGTCATAGTAAGCGCAGCCGATTAGATACAGGCTGGAACTTCTAGCATAAAGCCCTGTGGTTTCTATATCAATAAATAACGTCTGATTGGGAATACATATATTTTCAAGGGGATATTGTGGAACTAATGTTCCTAGATTTTTCTGGATGCATTTCATATCGCGTTATCCTTTCTGTTTTTTCTTAGGAATTGTCAAAAAATAACTTGTTAATTTTACGCCGTATAAATGTTCAGCTGCAAAGAAGATAATCGCAGGCGTAGGAGGCAAAGGCATAAAGGGCAATGCCTTACGTCAAGATTATCTGATGCCGCAGATGGACATTTAGACAAGTCAAATGGATGCGTTATTTATTGACAGTTCCTTACATTATTAAATTACCATATGTAAGCCAAAGTGTCAAAACATAATGCGGTTTTTGGGTTACTTTTTACACCCACGCCAAAGTAGTGGGAATTATGCGCCAAAATGCTTGCACTTTAGCATTTTGTGTGCAAAGTCTGTTATAATTCGCACCTCAGTAACCTATAAACTGATAAAGACTGGCATGGGTGTAAACGGTTATGTTTTTTGGTAACAGTTTAGGTAGGGGTGGTATCCAGCCCATCGCGAAGCAATTTCCAATGGCTGGATATATAACAGTTCAATGGGTTATCTGGACTGTTACGTTTTTGGTGACATATTTATATAAATAAGTGGAAATAAGGTAGAAAAATTGTTAAAAATAGAGTATAGTAGTATATAGGGAATTGTCCGGCAGATTCAAATTACAAAAATAATCAAATTGTCAATTCCTGGCAAATAGTTGCAAATAATATGCAATTATTTTAAAGATAAAAATAAAGAGAGAGAGGGAGAGGTAATGGCAAAACTCACATTTCATGGTGGAGTGCATCCATATGACGGCAAGGATTTGTCAAAGGATAAGCCAATGAAAACAATTGTGCCGCAGGGTGAGATGGTGTATCCACTAAGCCAGCATATCGGTGCTCCAGCAGTTCCGATGGTGAAAAAAGGCGACAGAGTGCTTGTGGGGCAAAAAATCGCAGAAGCGGGCGGTTTTGTATCTGCACCAATTTATGCGACAGTGTCGGGAACAGTAAAAACAATTGAACCAAGGCGGGTGGTTACTGGTGATTTGGTCAATTCGATTATTGTTGACAATGACAAGCTTTTCGAGGAAGTAAAATTTACACCCCACGATGCTGCAACGCTGAATAAGAAGGAAATTATTGAACTGATTCAGGAGGCAGGAATTGTTGGAATGGGCGGAGCAGGTTTTCCGACACATGTAAAGCTGTCACCAAAAGAACCAGAAAAAATTGATTATGTTATTGCAAATTGCGCGGAGTGTGAGCCATACTTAACATCAGATTACAGAAGAATGTTAGAGGAGCCGCAAAAACTTGTGGATGGTCTGAAAATTATCCTAAAACTATTTGACAATGCACAGGGAATCCTTGCAGTGGAGGATAATAAACCAGATTGTATTGAGGTGCTAAGTAAGCTGGTAGAGAATGAGGATAGGATAACGGTTAAGGCGTTAAAGACAAAATATCCGCAGGGAGCGGAGCGTCAGTTAATATATGCTGCAACGGGAAGGGCAATTCATTCAGCAATGCTTCCGGCAGATGCAGGCTGCGTCGTGGATAATGTTGATACGATTGTGGCAGTTTATCATGCAGTAACCGAGGGAAAACCACTTATGAACCGGATTGTTACAGTAACTGGTGATGCAGTAAATGACCCGCGTAATTTTTATGTTAGGATTGGCATGAATTACAAAGATTTAATTGAGGAAGCAGGCGGTTTTAAGACAGAGCCAGAAAAGGTGGTTTCAGGAGGCCCTATGATGGGGTTTGCATTGTTTGACTTAAATGTGCCAACAACAAAAACGGCTTCTGCATTGTTGTGTTTGACAAAAGATGAAGTATCTATGATGGAGCCAAGCCCTTGTATTAACTGTGGAAGATGCGTGGATGCTTGTCCCGGGAGAGTGGTGCCTCGGAAATTGGCAGTACTTGCCCAGCATCAGGATGAAGAAGCTTTTATTGCAAATGATGGAATGGAATGCTGCGAGTGCGGATGCTGTAGCTTTGTTTGTCCAGCAAAACGTCATCTTACACAGTCCATTAAATCTATGAGGAAAACAATCCTTGGGAAAAAGAAAAAATAATATAAGAAAACCAACGATAAAAGGATAATCATCCGGGCAAAAAAGAAAAATGATAAATAAAATAAACGATATTAGATAGGAGGAACGGAATGTGAGTTCTGTATTAAAAGTTTCGTCTAATCCGCATATCCGGTCGAAGGACACCACGGCACATATTATGCAGTATGTGGTGATAGCCTTGCTTCCGGCGACGGCTTTCGGCGTTTATAATTTTGGGCTGCATGCCTTGTTGGTGATACTAACAACTGTCGCCGCAACGGTTTTGACAGAGTATCTCTATGACAAATGTATGAAAAAGAAAAACAGTATCAGCGATTTCTCGGCTGTTGTGACAGGGTTTTTATTGGCACTGAATTTGCCGCCGCAGGCACCGTTATGGCTTGGGATAATTGGTGGTATTTTTGCAATTATTGTAGTAAAAATGTTGTTTGGCGGATTGGGACAGAATTTTATGAATCCAGCGTTGGGCGCAAGATGTTTTTTAATTATTTCGTTTACATCTATCATGACCAATTTTGACTGTGATGCTTATACAGGTGCAACACCGCTGGCAGTAATCAAGAGTGGCGAGGGTTCTGTGGAGCTGCTTGATATGGTAATTGGTAGGATTTCGGGTACTATCGGTGAAACAAGCATGATTGCACTTTTAATTGGCGCAGTGTTTTTGTTGGTAATGGGCGTAATTGATTTGCGTATCCCCGGTTCTTATATTATAAGTTTTGCACTGTTTGTGCTGTTGTTTAGCGGACATGGTTTTGATATGGAATATCTTGTGTCACAGCTTGCAGGCGGGGGGTTAATGCTGGGGGCATTTTTTATGGCAACAGACTATGTAACACGTCCGATTACAAAGACAGGGCAGTACATATTTGGCATTTTCCTTGGCGTTATGACAGGGATTTTCCGGCTTTTTGGGCCATCAGCAGAGGGAGTATCCTATGCGATTATTCTCGGAAATCTGCTGGTGCCTTTAATTGAGAGGGTAACGAAGCCAAAGCCCTTTGGAAAAGGAGGGGAGCGCGCATGAATATGGAACAGAAAGCAATGCTCAAAGATGCATTGATCTTATTTGTGATAACGCTTGTGGCAGGTTTGCTGCTTGGTATTGTGTATAATGTAACAAAAGAGCCAATTGCAAATCAAAAAGCAAAGGCAAAGATCGAAGCAAGCAAAAACGTTTTTCCGGCAGCGGAGAACTTTGAAGAAATTACATGGTTTGATGAAACGAAAGCACTAGAAGCACAAGAATATTTAAGTACTGTGGGAATCAGCGGCGTAGATATTAATGAGATATCAGAATCGCTGGATGCTTCTGGAAATGTAATTGGCTATGTGATTACCGTTACCGACCATGAGGGTTATGGCGGTGACATTCAGTTTTCTATGGGAATTGCAATGGACGGTACATTAAATGGAATTTCACTGTTAAGCATTTCGGAAACAGCAGGATTAGGCATGAAGGCAGGTGATATCCTTGTACCGCAGTTCGCAGATAAAAAGGTGGAGTCTTTTACCTATACAAAGTCTGGAGCGACCAATGACAGCGAGATTGATGCAATCAGTGGTGCGACAATTACAACAAAGGCGATTGTAAACGGTGTGAACGCGGGACTAGAATATTTTCGTTATACATTTGCCGATGCAGATGGAAAGGAGGCGCCATAAATGAGTGATTTGAATACAAATCAGGAAGAAAGAAAAAGCTCTATGGAGGTACTGATAAACGGACTTATCAAGGAAAATCCGACATTTGTATTAATGCTTGGTATGTGTCCGACACTGGCAGTAACAACCTCAGCAATCAATGGTCTTGGCATGGGGCTTACAACGACAATTGTATTAGTGTTAAGCAATGTGATTATATCGCTTTTACGGCATATTATACCAAACAGAGTGCGGATTCCTGCGTTTATTGTAATCATTGCTTCCTTCGTAACAATGGTGGAGCTGCTTTTAGAGGGTTTTATTCCAAGCTTGTATGCGGCGCTGGGGCTTTATATTCCGCTAATTGTTGTAAACTGTATTATCCTTGGTCGTGCAGAATCGTTTGCTTCCAAAAATGGAATGATTCCGTCATTCTTCGACGGTCTGGGTATGGGGCTTGGTTTTACGGTAGCATTGACGGCAATTGGTGCGGTGCGGGAGTTGATCGGCGCAGGCGAACTGTTTGGGATTCCTGTTATCAACAATGTTCTTGGAGGAATTGCATCCATTTTCGGTGCGGAGCCGATAGAATATGTGCCAGTTAGTATTTTTGTATTGGCACCTGGCGCATTTTTCGTATTGGCAGCACTGACAGCATTGCAAAACCGTGTCAAGCGCAAAATGCAGGAGCGGGGTGAAAATGCGGATAAAATCCAGTCAGGATGTAATTCGGACTGTGCAAGCTGTGGCGATAGCGGCTGCGCACGGCGGTTTATGAATACGGAAGCTGCTGGCGGCTCCGTAGCAGATGCAGACAAAAAATAAGGATTACAGGCATTAGCCTGTCCGAAATGGGGGAAAAGAATGTTTGATGTAGTAAAAGATTTATTGGTTTTGCTGATCGGCTCCTCATTGGTCAGTAATGTGGTATTAAGCCAATTTTTGGGGTTGTGCCCCTTCTTAGGTGTTTCTAAGAAAGTAGATACAGCGGTTGGCATGGGCGGCGCGGTTATCTTCGTTATTACGCTGGCGTCAGCAGTTGCCGCAGTGATTTATCGCGTTATTTTGGTGCCGTTTGATATTACATATTTGCAGACAATTGTATTTATTTTAGTAATTGCGGCGCTGGTACAGTTTGTTGAGATGTTTTTGAAGAAATATGTGCCTTCATTATATCAGGCGCTAGGCGTATATTTGCCGCTGATTACAACAAACTGTGCAGTTCTTGGAATTGCATTGACGAATGTGCAGAAAAATTATGGTATCGGATTTAGTATTGTCAGTGGTTTCTCTACCGCAGTTGGATTTTTGATTGCAATTGTGATACTGGCAGGAATACGGGAAAAAATTGCATATAATGATGTACCAGAGTCTTTTCAGGGAATGCCGATTGTACTGATTACAGCGGGGCTTATGGCGATTGCGTTCTGCGGATTTTCAGGACTTTTGTAGAGTGGGATAAAATCTGAAAACATAGGATATTGGGGGTATGAAAATGAATTTTTCAGCGATAATAATTGCCGTTGCAGTTGTGGGCGGCGTAGGCTTGTTCCTTGGAATTTTTCTGGGTATCGCAAGTATTGTGTTTAAAGTGGACGTGGATGAACGAGAAGAAGCAGTGCTTGGTGTTCTGCCTGGCAATAACTGCGGTGGATGCGGCTTCCCGGGCTGTTCTGGCCTTGCGGCAGCGATTGCAAAAGGAGAGGCGGCAGTGAATGCTTGTCCCGTCGGTGGCGAAGCGGTTGGCAAAAAGGTTGCGGCGATTATGGGCGTGGAAGCTGGAGAAACTGTGCGCATGACAGCGTTTGTAAAGTGTGCAGGGGATTGCAATAAGACAACACAGAATTATGCATATACCGGCGTAGAGGATTGCAGTATGGTAAAATATGTGCCGGACGGCGGCGCAAAATCTTGTAATTATGGCTGTCTTGGCTATGGAAACTGCGTAAAGGCGTGTCCGTTTGGGGCAATATCGGTTCAAAATGGAATTGCAGTGGTAGATAAGGAGAAGTGCAAGGCGTGCGGAAAGTGTATAGCAGCCTGTCCGAAGGGATTAATCGAATTAATTCCTTACAATGCTAAAACCGTGGTAGCTTGCAGCTCTAAGGATAAGGGGCCTGTAACAATGAAGGCTTGCCAAAGCGGCTGTATTGGGTGCAGCCTGTGCGTAAAAGTATGTCCAGAGGGTGCAATTACTGTAACAGATTTCCATGCACATATCGATCAGAGTAAATGTACGGGATGCGGTGCCTGCAAGGAGAAATGCCCGAAGAAAGCGATTCAGGATTTTGCATCTTAAATATTTTATACTTAGGAACTGTTCAGAAATTACTTGTGATAAGTACGCCGTATAAATGTTCCTATGCAAATTACTTTGTAATTAGAAGAAAATCGCAGGCATGAGAGGCAAAGGCATGAGAGGCAAAGGCATAAAGAGCAATGCTTTATGTCAAGATTTTCTGATGCCGCAGATGGATATTTAGACAAGTAATTGTCATGAGTAAATTTATTTACAGTTCCTTAGCTTTCGTCAGTTTAACAAGGGTCTGAGCAGTCGGGCAGGGAAGATTTATCTGAAGATATATTTTCCCTGCCCACTGCCATTAGTCTGCTGATATATTTTTTTATTCAATTGTTTCCACAATATTTCCTTCACTATCGCGAATATTGGTAGGGATAACTTCTATCGTAAGCGGCATCGTCGTCATAGTGTATATTCCAATATGCGGTTTTAAAAGCTGGCAAAATTCATTTAGGGCATCTTTTGTCATTGCGATAACAAATACTCCATTATCCATGTCCATATAGAGCTTTGCTTCTTTGCTGCTTTCAAAACCGATAAGGGTATCACCGTTTTGCAGTAAAAATTTTCTGTCTTTGTCAAGTCTTGCCTTAATTAAAGTCACTACCTGAACAATATGTCCTGCGCCTAATATTAATGAACCTATGTTGCCTTTTAGAGTGGCTTGTGCTTCCGAAAGATAGATAAGACTTGTTGAGGAGCCGTCACGTGCAACGCCTTGTTCCCACGCACTGCGAAAATCGGGCTGACACATTAGTGTAGTTCTTGATAAATCAGCGATTCCGTAGGGAATCTGTCGGCATAGTTCATTTAGAAAGTTTTCTCCTGACCAACACATCATGGCATCCATTTCGTCATGGGTAATTGCAACTGCCTCTAAGAAGACCATAGAACCATTAACGGTTTCTATAGTGCCAAATTCGGGGTCTGTTATAAAGCCAAGGCAGGTTAGTTGCGTGTTTGTATCTAAAGCCAATGGTCCGTTGCCGTTTAAATGGTGACCCGAAGCAAAAACATTGCCTGTTGAAAAAACATAACGCGCTAGATTTTGCAGCATATTCATAGGCCAGACGGGCGGCGTATCATTGTCTTCGGCACTGCGTTTCAGGCGGAATGTAAGCTCAAAACCGTAGCCGCTGCAGTCGTCATCAAAATCTTCACTATTATTATAATCATCGTTAAATTCGTCGTTATCTTCATAATTATCTTCGTCGTTATCTCTCAAACCTTCTTCGTCGTTAAAGTCGTCGTTATCCCTTGAATCATCCTCGTCGATAAAATCGTCATCCTCTTCATCATACAAATCTGTAAAGCCGTAAGTGACATAAATCCAATGCGGGCAGCCTTTTTCGCTTTTCCACACGCCGATGCCGTCCAGTGGATCTTTGCCGCCTAAACGATAGGAGAGAATAGAAGCGTAGTGCTGTTCCTGCTGATCGGGATAAAATTCTTTGACACGGTTTGATATGTAAGTAAAACCATCCATTGCTTCCATATTGTAATATACCTCGTTTCTGTAGTTTTTGGTAAAAAATGTAAAATATTTATGTTGGTGGTGCTTTATTTCTTAATTATAGCAGGAATTGGGGGGATAGTAAAGGAGAAGGTTACAATTCACACCAACGCCAGTCTTTATCCGCTTATAGGTTACTGGGGTGTGAATTATCACAGATTTTGCACACAAAATGCTAAAGTGCAAGCATTTTGGCGCGGGTGTGATAAGTAACAGGAGAAGTTTCAAAATACATATTTCTACAGAAAACAATTGAAATTGTGTAAGTTATACGTTATAATACTTTTTGTAAAAGAGTTATGTAAATCGTATGCCCGATAAAACAGCCATCCGTAATATGGTACATAATCAATAATAGAAACTGTGGGCTGTGGGCTGTGGGTTAGGTGGATTTGAATGGAGGAGTTATTTTATGAAATTGCATGATGATGATTACTTTGAGGAGGAACGTAGCGGTGGTACCAATATGACATTTGTGTATATGGCGCTGATTATGTCTACTGTGATTCTTGGAGTAACGGCACTTGTTTTCTGGTTGAATCAGTCGGGGAGCAGATCGGACGGAAGCGGATATGCTGCTGCGGTAGCACAGAGAGAGGCACGCGCAATGGAGCAGAATAATGCACCAGCAGCAGACAGCACTGTTGACAGTGTGACTTCCAAGAACAAATTGACTTCTAATGAACTTGATATTTGGCAATTGCCGGATACAGGCAGGGAAACAAATACTACGAAGGCCAATCGTAATAATGGTACTGTTACCAATCAGACAACTGGTGAAACTGTGGTTGATGGTTCAGCTTCCGCTGACAAAAGCAATACAACAACTGTTACAGCGGACGAACTTGCATCGGGTAAAACTTCCGTTTATGATATGACGAACAAAGATGAGAAAAAGGACGACAAGAAAGACAGCGATTCCAATAAAAATAACAGTGACACTAAGGATAAGGACAAAGATGAAGACGAAGAAGATGAGGATGACGAAGAAGAAACACGCACGCGGATTGTTCATGCAGATGGAACGAAGGAATGGGTAGATATTAACAGCGATTTAGAGAAGAATAAGTATAATTTAGATAATTTCAAATACGACAAGCCGATTATGACTTATGAAGTTGATGGTAAAACGGCTTCATGGTTTGGTGTGGATATTTCAGCAAATCAAGGCGAAGTTGACTTTAGTAAACTAAAAAAAGCAGGCTGTGAGTTTGTAATGATAAAAGTTGGCGCGCGCGGTTACAGCAGCGGTAATATTGTAATGGACGAAAATTTTGAAACCAATTTAAAAGATGCAAAGAAAGCAGGATTAAATATTGGCGTGTATTTCTGTTCGCAGGCAGTCACGAAGAGCGAGGCAAGAGAGGAAGCAGAGGTGCTTCTTGATGCGATTGAAAGTTATACGGTAAAGTATCCCGTCGTTTTTGTCATGGAAAATATTAACGATGATATGGCACGAATTGAGGCACTTGATATGCAGGAACGGACAGAGATAGCGAAGGTGTTTTTGGAGGAAATCGAGGATGCCGACTATACACCGATGCTTTATGGTGACAAGGAGTGGCTTATGACAATGATAAATCTGGAAAAGTTGGAAAAGTATGATATTTGGCTTGCGCAGGATGGTGACAAACCGGATTATCCATATCAGTTTGGCATGTGGCAGTATGACTCGGATGGCTCTATCAAAGGAATTTCCGGTGATGTTGCTATGAGTATTAGTTTTGTGGATTATGCAAAATAAATTGTAAGTGATAAAAGAAATAAAATGGGATTGAACAAAATGGAGTGGGCTGAGTGAAACATAGACCGCGATTGTTATTGATTATAATAATGTCTGCACTTGTGGTGGTTATTGCATATATCTTTCTTCATGAATCAGAACATTCGCTTGTAGCAGCGCTGTGTGGACAGGAGGCCGTTTTTCTGACGGAATAGTACTTGTCACAAGTAATTTCTGAACAGTTCCTTATATAAATTTGCAGTTTTTGACGGCACAGCAGGGCGAAACAATATTTTATTGTGATTTTTTGTTTTATTTGTTTTTCTTAAAGTATGATTGACATATATTCCAATATTTAGTAAAATATTTACTAAATATTGGAAATAGATGGGGGAATCATATGGCGACGATTAAGCAGGTAGCAGAGAAAGCGGGAGTATCTCCGGCAACAGTTTCAAGAGTATTAAATTATGATGAATCAATTTCTGTAAATGAGGAAACACGGCAGACGATTTTTGCGGCAGCAGAAGAATTGGGATATAAAAAAAAGGTCGTTAAGCCTAAAATTGAAAATGTAACATTGATTTATTGGGTGTATCAAGAGGAAGAATTAGAAGATATTTATTTTAAGGCGATATATGACACAATTCTGCAAAAAGCGGAGGAACGGAATGTAAGGCTGAATATTATTACGAAGGAAGACGGAATTGAGGCGGTTAGCAAGCCAGTGACAGCGTTTATTGCGATTGGTTGGTTTAGCCGGAAGGAGTTAGATTATTTAGCGTCGATTTCAGCAAACGGGATCTTTATTGATACATCGCCAGACGAGAAGCGTTTTGATTCCGTGCGGCCGAATTTGGATTCTATGGTAACACAGATAGTAGATTATTTTGTGGAAAAAGGGCATCGAAGCTTGGGATTTATCGGTGGCAGCGATAGGAATGTCGATACATTGCTGAAATCAATGGATGTAAGAGAATGGTCGTTTCGGGGGAGCGCTCAATATCATCAATGTTTAAATGAAGCGAATATTTATATTGTGGAAAAGTTTTCTGTGAAAGAGGGATATCGGATTGGGAAGGAAATTGTAAAACAAAGACATTTGCCTACCGCGTTCTGTATTGCCAGCGATACATTGGCAATCGGCGTGCTTCAGGCTTTTAATGAAGCTGGGATACAGATACCAGAGGAAACGGCAGTATTTAGTATTAATGATGTAAATATTGCGCAGTATGTGTCCCCACCTCTGACGACCTTTCGGATTGATATTCCTTTGCTGTGCGAATCGGCACTGGATTTATTGCAGGAGCGGGTGTTTCGGGGGAGAGTGATAACGAAAACAGTGTTTGTAAATGGAACACCCGTATTTCGGAAAAGCTGTTAAAATAGAATATAGGAAATTGTGGAAGAACTGCTGAATAAAAAATTGGCAGTTCTTTTTTTGCACACGGGCACTCAAAGGAAGATTGTCAGCATAAAACAGCACGATTTTTCTGCTTTTAACAGCGTGGAATCCTCAATAGTTCAATGGGATGGCAGGGCTGTTACAACAAGTTTAACAAA
>ERZ778495.1132-NODE-1132-length-19939-cov-6.280024_pt1 | contig 19939 bp, 15 predicted proteins | sample MGYA00433100_ERZ778495 | MGnify/ENA primary metagenome ERZ778495 (study PRJEB29527, sample SAMN07138962) | mouse gut metagenome | material: feces | host: mouse | place: China:Nanjing | collected 2016-01-25 ...
ATTCGATATATTAACTTAACTTTCAACTACTTCGGTAATTATTACCGAATCATTGAATTTATATAAATCATAAGTTGTGGCACACCATATTTGTCCACTCTGATCCTTTATGATATTTCTGACATTTCGTCGATCTATACCTGTCGGTAGTCCGGCATTAAAATCATAAGAATTGCTGAATACCGAATCCGTCAACCACACCCCACATGAGCCATAGGCAAGTATTCTATCTTTGTCAAGTGGCAATGTACCTCGGATTATCCCATAGTTATAGTTCTTTAATTTGTATGATGACGGTAAACAGGAGCGGTCAATATTAAATAGTGAAAACGTGTCCCTGTGATTGAGGATTATCCCGGATAGACAGAACAACAACATGAAGACGGAGACCAATAGTCCCGCCCATTTGTGGAGCCATTTCCATTTTTTGTGCTTCTTTGGTTTCATGTTGATGATAAATTTTGGGCGCAAAATTACTTGTATCCGGAAACTGACACAATACTCAAAAATCGGATAAATTAGAGCAATTAAGGTAGTCATGATTTAATTCCCCAGGGAAAAACACTCATTTTTAGGTATGGTGTAGGTATTATATTCATAGTAATTTTGCATGGGGATTTACAGCCCCGTTTCAACTATCAAACTATGTCAAAGAATCAATCAATATTTCCTGGTGATCGCCTTAAAGCCATTATAGAGGATGAACCTCATATATTAGGAGTTTTAAGTCGGTTTGGACTGTCTTTCGGATTCGGCGATAAGACAGTTGGCGAAGCATGTAAGGAAGACAATGTTCATATGGAGTCATTCCTTGCAGTTTCCAATTTCCTATACGGACAAAACTATTCACAATTTGAAATATCGCTGCCTGCTTTAATGGGATATCTAAGGAAAGCCCATACACACTTCCTTGACTTTCTATTGCCTTCCATCCGTAGGAAACTCATAGAGGCTATTAATTGCTCCGATATAAATGACGTAGCGTTTCTGCTTCTGAAATTCTTTGATGATTATGTGAAGGAAGTACACAATCACATGGAACATGAAAACGATGAGGTGTTTTGCTATGTGACCGACTTATTGAACGACGTTACTAATGAGCAGTTCCGAATCACTGACTACTCCTCACATCACAGTAGTATGACAGAAAAGCTTTCTCAAATTAAAGACCTGTTTATAAGACACTATCATGTGAAGGACAATGAAATACTGACATCAGCATTATTCGACATAATTTATTGTGGCAATGAGTTAAAGAACCATTGTGAGATTGAGAATAAACTCTTTATCCCGGCAGTTGAGAAACTCGAAAGGTCATTGAAGTTGTCACGTCATGAATCAGTAAAAAACAGCAACAGCGACGATGAAAAAACAGATTTGCTGGATTCTATGACTGATCGCGAGAAGGATATAATATGCTGCGTTGCCAAAGGCTTGTCAAATAAAGAAATTGCGTCACAGTTATTAATTTCTATACATACAGTGACAACATATCGCAGAAACATCTCTGCCAAACTACAAATCCATTCATCAGTGGGACTGGCGGTTTTTGCGATACTCAATAATTTAGTTGATATAAAAGATGTAAACCCACATAGATAATTATACATTAAGATAATCTCTCAGCCCTGATTTATCCAATTTTTAAGTATTGTGGGATACTCTACTTCAATCTAACTTTGCTGTATGAAATAAAAAGTTCTAAATTTTTTGTGCGGGAGCAATGATGTATGTAGTGGTTGAAGAGCTTATACCTGAAACAGCCCAAGATGGACACTCCAATCTTGGGACGATCGGTTTTGCTGTCGGTTTTGCCCTTATGATGGTACTTGATGTAGTATTGGATTAGAAGTTTACCATATTGTCCGTAGCCCTTGACACGCAATAATGAACACTATTTTTGTTTGTTCATTGTTTGCAGTTTATCTGATTGATTTGCAATCAACAATCGGTCACTCACTACTATTAGGTATTGTGTAGTTCATTGCTTTTGAGTAATTTTACAGTGAATTATAGAACATAGTTCATTTATGCAGATTCTAAAACAGGACATAAATCGCCGTATTCTCGATGTGGCTCGACAGGAGTTTTCTCACCGGGGATTTACAAAGGCATCAATGCGCGACATTACTTAATAATGCTTATTGTGTTGATTCTCGGAGGGTGTTCCTCTGCTGATAGGATCAACGGCCGGTATCTTTGCTTCTCTTGATGGCAGTTGATGTCAGTGTAGTTTATGGCCTTTTCATCGCAATTTTGCTCTGTGCTCATTTCAGAAACAGCGCAAGGCTTCCTCGATGCTCATGCCGGGGCATTTGCCTCATATTGCTATGATTTGAAAGGCGTTCGGTGATTTTTTGTTCAAGAAAGTGCTTGAAGTCGTCAGGCATTCCACCGCCGTTAGTGAAACCTTGCTCCGAAATTTCATAATTGATTGATGTTTTTGAAACATTTTTGAAATGTTTAAGCTCTTACTTTGTTGTTATAAAACAAATACAAGATTTAATTCATAAACATCAAGTAATCCTCACGCTACATGGACATATTGTTTCTCTGCGTTGTGATCTTCCTTTTTCTGCTGGCGGTATTCGATCTGTCGGTGGGGGTGAGCAACGACGCTGTCAACTTTCTGAACTCGGCTATAGGCTCTAAAGCGGCCTCGTTCAAGCGAATACTGATCGTGGCCTCGATAGGTGTGTTTATCGGCGCTGCGATGAGCAACGGTATGATGGACATTGCCCGCCACGGCATTTTCAGGCCGGAGCATTTTGCGTTTTATGACCTGATCTGCATTTTCATGGCGGTGATGGTCACGGACATCATACTGCTTGACGTGTTCAATACTCTCGGAATGCCAACCTCGACCACCGTCTCGATGGTTTTCGGCCTTTTGGGCGCTACGTTTGCGGTGGCTATGATCAAGATGGCCGGAGGCTCGGAGCTCGGCTTCAATGATCTGCTGAACACCGAAAAAGCACTGTCGGTCATCCTCGGTATCTTTCTTTCGGTTGCTGTGGCATTTTTCTTCGGCACTGTGGTGCAGTTCATTTCGAGAATGATTTTCTCGTTCAACTACCGCAGCCACATGAAGTGGAAAATCGGAATCTTCGGCGGTATCTGCGCTACGGCCATCGTCTACTTCCTTCTTCTCAAGGGTGTGAAGGAAATGGTGTTCATGACTCCTGAGGCAAAAGCCTGGATCGGGGCCAATACGTGGCTGATACTCGGCGGAAGCCTGGTTTTATTCACTGTGGTCATGCAACTGCTCCATATGCTGAAGGTCAATGTGCTGAAGGTTATAGTGATGATGGGCACGTTTGCGCTGGCTATGGCTTTTGCCGGCAATGACCTTGTCAACTTCATTGGAGTGCCGCTGAGCGGACTTGAGTCATATAATGATTATATGGCAAACGGTGCCGGCGATGCTCACGGTTTCCTGATGGGGTCGCTCAACGGTCCGTCAGACACTCCGGTGTGGTTCCTGATCGGGGCCGGAGTGATAATGGTGGTTTCGCTTGCCACCTCGAAGAAGACCCACAATGTTTCAAAAACCGAAATCGGGCTCGGCTCGCAGCAGGGAGGCGAGGAGCTGTTCGGGTCGTCGCGCATAGCCCGCCGGCTTGTGCGCTGGGCTCTCAGGGTTATAGCGTGGGTCAGGAGTGTGACGCCGCCCCATGTGCGCCGCTGGTTTAACCGCAGGTTCAATACCGATGAGACCATCATGGACCAGGGTGCGGCCTTCGACCTTATCAGAGGTGCTGTGAATCTGGTGTTGGCGGGCGCTCTGATCGCGCTCGGCACATCGCTGAAGCTGCCGCTGTCGACCACATTCGTGACGTTTATGGTGGCGATGGGTACTTCGCTTGCCGACCGGGCATGGGGGCGTGAGAGCGCTGTGTTCCGCATCACCGGTGTCATCTCCGTCATTGGCGGATGGTTCATCACCGCCGGTGCGGCTTTCATGGGCGCCGGAGTCATTGCCCTGCTGATGCATCTCGGAGGCCACTGGGTGATGATAGCTCTCGGAGCGCTGACCATCTTCCTGATCATACGCAGCAACCGCCGCTTCAAGGCCCGCAAGGAGGAGGAAAACGGCGATGTGATGTTTCAGACCATCATTTCTTCTGGCGATAAGAGCGAGAACTGGAATCTGCTTCTGCTCTACATCACTCAGCAGCAGGAAAAGTTTCTGTCATATGCCGGAGAGTCATACCGCGGCATAGCCGAAGCTTTTGTGAGCGAGAATGTCAGAGCGCTCGGCAAGGCTGAGTCGAATCTGACGCGTCAGAAGAGCATACTGAAAAACGACCGCAGAAAGGAGACGCTCTGTCTGCGTCAGGTGGCCCATGAGACGGCCATCGAGAAAAGCACCTGGTTCTATCTCAGCAACAACTGCTGCATGGGGATTCTCTACAATCTGCGGCGAATCAGCGAGATCTGCAAGGAGCATGTGGAAAACAACTTCCTGCCTCTCCCGCAGGCCTATGTGGGGGAATTCCGGGAGATCTGCTCGCGGGTAGAGATTCTGTTTAACGACACTCTGGCCATGATGGATACCGGGGGCACAGAGGCGATTCCGATGCTGCGCCGGCACTGTGACGAGATCAAGGATTTGATTTCTGAGACGTATCACCGGCTGTATGATCAGCTCCGCGAGGGCGATTCGGCCTCAATGACAGTGCTCTACGTGTATATGAACATGCTTCAGGAAACTCAGGAAATGGTTTCGGGCCTGCGTAAGTATCTGCGTGCCTACGCCAAATTGCGTGACACCCAGTTCAGAAGCCATCCGACAGGCGAAGACCGTCACCAACCCCTGCCGGCCTGATATTCCTGATTGGACCAACCAACCGTCAGCGGAGTTAATGACCGCTTTTCGGCAAAATTAAACAATCAGCCACTTAGCTTAGCGCTAAGTGGCTGATTGTTTAATTGTTTGGTCGTGAAATTTTTATTCCGGACTCACTCGATTATCAGAGATTAGCGTGTGCAACTTACGCTGTGGTCAGTTCTTCAGGCAGAATCGGCATGGCTCCCTTGCGGGTGCAGACGAAAGCCGAAGTCTGGACTGCCAGTGAATGGGCCTCGGCTACGGATTTGCCTTTAAGAATCGACGATATGAAAGCGGCTGTAAAGCTATCACCTGCGCCTACGGTATCGGCTACCTCAACTTTCGGTGTAGGCTGGAAAGATACATTGCCGGGGGTGAATACATAGCTGCCGTTGATGCCACAGGTGAGAATCAGCATCTTGAGATTGTATTTTCCAAGAAGGATCCAGCATTTGTCCTGGAGGTCGATTCCGGGATAGCCGAACATGCGGCTCACGGTAACCAGTTCCTCGTCGTTGATCTTAAGAATGTTACAGCGCTTCATCGAATTGCAGAGGATTTCCTTGTTGTAGAATCCCTGACGGAGGTTGACGTCAAAGACCACCAGCGTATCGTCGTTCTGAGGCATGGCATCAAGAAAACGGTTGATCGTGTTGCGCGACACCACATTGCGCTGTGCGAGTGATCCGAAGCAGACAGCCCTTGTCTTTTCTGCGAGTGATTCGAGATGGGCGGTATAGGGTATATTGTCCCACGCAACGTTTTCTTTGATCTCATACTGCGGAACACCGGCCTGGTCGATCTCAACCTGCACTGTTCCGGTGGGATAAGGCACTTCGGCTATAAGCTGGTTGAGGCCCTTGGAGGTGAAATTATCAACTATTTCCTTGCCGAGGGCATCTTCGCCGACAGCGCTCACCACACAGCTGGGAAGCCCGAACTGAGAGACATGATAAGCGAAATTGGCAGGTGCGCCACCTATCTTTTTTCCTTCGGGGAGTACGTCCCACAGGGCTTCGCCCATTCCTACTACATAGTTATTCATGATCTTGCTGATTTGGAAGGTGTCTGATAATTTATTGATTATTTGACGATTTGATTTTCAATGTGTAATACAGAAGATAAGCCACTCCGACAGTCATCACTGCCACTGCGCCAGCCTGGCCGGTGGCGTCGGCGGCATAGCCCATTGCGAGGGGGAAGACGGTGCCTCCGAAGAGTCCCATGATCATGAGTCCGGAGACCTCGTTCTTTTCATCGGGCGAAGCCATCAGAGCCTGCGAGAAGATTACAGAGAATATGTTGGAGTTACCGAAGCCGATCAGTCCAAGCGCGGCATAGATCATTGTCAGCGACTCGCAGGTGAAAAGCATTCCCATAGCTGCAAGCATCATCACCACACTGATTCCAAAAAACAGTTTCGGTGACACCGAACGCAGTATGAAAGCTCCGAGGAAGCAGCCGGCTGTACGGAAGATGAAATAGACGCTCGTTGCGAATCCGGCTTCTTCGAGCGGCAGGCCGAGACGCTCCATGATGATCTTGGGAGCGGTTGTGTTGGTGCCCACGTCGATGCCTACGTGACACATGATGCCCAGGAAGCAGAGAAGAATGAAGGGTCGGCCGAGCAGTCTGAGGCATTCACCCACGCCCGAAGCTTTGTCCGAGCGCTCCTCCTCGATGGGAGTGGCGGCGAGGGCCGAGATTGACACAAGGCTTATCACGGCGTAGATCACAAACAGCGCGCGCCAGCCGAGTCCGAAGGTCGGAAGATATGTTGTGGCTCCCCAGGCTGCGATCACCGGTGCGAGAAACGAGGCTATGGCCTTGACGAACTGTCCGAATGTCAGCGTCGACGCAAGCCGGCTGGGGCTTATGAGATTTGACACCAGCGGGTTGAGAGAGGTCTGCATGATGGCATTGCCGATGCCGAGCAGAGAGAACGAGAGGAGCATGGTGGTATAGCTGTCGCCTGTGATCGGGAGTATCAGCGAGACGGCTGTCACAAGCAGGCTCAGAAGCACTGTTTTCTTGCGCCCGATGCGGTTCATCAGCATTCCGGTGGGCACCGAGAATATCAGAAACCAGAAGAATACGAGCGAGGGGAAGAGATTGGCCTGCGAATCGGTCAGGCCCAGATCTTTCTGCACATAGTTTGATGCGGTGCCAACTAGGTCAACAAAACCCATTGCGAAGAAGCAGAGCATCACTGGGGCTATCTGTATCAGCGAACTTTTCTTGTCGCCGGCTAAAGTCTGTGAAATTTCCATAACTTGTTCGGAGTATTTTGAGGAGGTTTTATTCAACTGTTATCGAGTAGATCTTAAGATCGGAGAGACGGACGCTCCCTCCGGTAGCCCGCACTGAGAGACGGCTGTAGGGACTGTTGGGAAACACAAGGTTGGTCATGGCGAAACGGCCGTCTTTACCAAAGACCTCAATGCTTGAACGGTCAATGAAGATGCGCAGACCCACCTTGTCGCCGTCGGTATAGGCCGGGCTTACGGTCACTGCCGGAAAGTCCTGGCTGAAGTCCACTATTCCGCTCTTGCGGCGGTCGAATGACAGACTGTCAGACTTTGCATCATAGATCATCACGACCTTCTCGCCTGCGGCATTTGAAAGCTCTATTTCCACTGATTCGGCTTTCTTGGGACTGATCTCCATGTCGATCTCGCAGAGTTCGGGGATGGAATATGTCCTGGCCTTTGAGCCGAGAGAAGTTTTTGATACTGATTTCACGAGCGCGCCTCTGAGAGCGTCGACCTCAGGCGAGGGTGTGGACGACACGTAGAGCTGACCATCGGGCGCACGGAAGAGACCCATCTCGCGCGGAAGAGTGTTGGCACTGCGAAACTGCATTGTCGGTACCTCAGGAGCATACTGCCAGTTGCTCATCCAGCCTATCACCGTGCGGCGTCCGTCAGGAGCATCGCTGAAGCTGACGGTGGCATAGTGGTCCTTGCCGTAGTCGAGCCACTTGGTGGGAACCTTGCCTGAGTCATCGGTGTCAGAAGTGAAAGTCTTGCCATCGAAATCGCCGATGAAATACTGTGTGGCGCTGCCGCCGAAAGGCCCGCCGGGATTCAGGTTGCAGAGAAGCACCCACTTCTTGCCGGATTCACCATTGACAGGCAGTTCGAAGAGGTCGGGGCATTCCCAGACACCGTCCTGCGCGCCGAGACCACGGCCGAAGCTGCTTTCAAGAGTCCAGTCCTTCATGTCGGGCGAAGAGAAAATCAGCATCTCATGGTCAAGAGCATGGGCGAGCACCAGAATCCAGACATTGCGCTCCGCATCCCAGAACATATTCGGGTCGCGGGCTTCGCTGTCAAGCGTGAGCACCGGGTTGCCGTCATATTTCGTAAAAGTTTCTCCGTTGTCATCGCTCCAGGCGAGACTCTGGATCTGGCTTGCGGCAGCCGAAGTGTACATAGCCACCACCGCGTCCTTGCCGAAACCGGCGCTGCCGCTGCGGTCTACTGCTGAACTTCCGCTGAATATCATTCCGAGGCCGTCAGGCTCGATCACAGCGTCGGGACGGTGCTCCCAGTGGATCAGGTCGCGGCTGACGGAATGTCCCCATGAGAGATTCTGCCATTTCGAGCCGTAGGGGTTCCACTGGTAGCAGAGATGCCATTCGCCATCTTTGTAGAACATTCCGTTCGGGTCGTTCATCCAGCCGTAGAGCGGAGTGTGGTGATAGGCCGGACGGAATTTTTCACGATTGCTTGTATCGAAAGTATCGGAAACAGATATGTTCTGCCAGCAGGCATCTTCTTTGGCCTCGCGGACCGACGAGCGGCTCTGCGAGGTGACCACATTGAGCAAAACTTTCTTTCCTTTATAGTCTTCTATTTTCAGAGGCACGGTATAGTCGACCTTCGACTTGGCCAGACGCACGCTGAGAGTCTTGTCAGTCTTGCCGTCGACAAGCACGTTGACCGTGGCCTCGTCATTCGACTCCTGGACCGGGAGTATGAGATATTTACCGTCAGCGGTAACGCGCACAAGAGTATTGTTGACGCCGAGATGTTCAATCTCGACCCCTCTTTCAGCAGCCCGGAGAGAGCCGGCTGCTCCGATTGCCGTGGCTGCAATCATCGTCATCACGATATTAGAAATTCGGTTCATATTTTATTAATGTTATTGTGTTAGCAGTTGTTTGACAATGCAAAACTATCAACTCCTGCCGATTATGACTATAAAAAATAGTGCAATCGCTGTCAAATATGTTGCATGGGCGCAAAATTGCAAGCAAAGTACTTATTTTTCATAATATTATCCTTATCTTTGCCGGACACACAGCAAACTGCTTCTTAACATCAGCCATGAACAGAATCATCATACTCTTACTCATGTTGACGTCACTGCTTTTCTTCCCCTCGTGCCGGAAGAAGGAGCCTTACCGCATCGGCATCTCCCAATGCAGCCAGGACGGATGGCGCATGAAAATGAACGATGAGATCAACCGCGAGATCATGTTTCATCCCGAAGCGACAGTAGAGATCCGCTCGGCCGACAACAGCAATGAACGCCAGATTGCCGACATCCGTTATTTCATGGACAACGGTTTTGACATCATCATCGCCGCTCCGAACGAGGCCGACGCCATCACACCTATAATAAAAGAGGTTTATGAATCCGGAACTCCGGTGATAGTCTTTGACCGCAAGATCAACGGTGACACATACACAGCGTTCCAGGGGGTAGACAATACCGAAATCGGCAAGTCGGCGGCCCACTATGCCCGACACCTCATAGGCGAGGGTGGCAAGGTCATAGAGATCTGCGGACTGAAAGGTTCCACCCCGGCCATAGAACGCCACGAAGGATTCCACCGCGGAGCTACAGCCGAGGGGATTTCAGTCGTGGCATCTGCTTCAGGCGACTGGACTTACGAATCAGCCGTACCGGTAGCCGATTCACTGCTGACCGCGCATCCTGACGCAGACATGGTCTATGCCCACAATGACCGCATGGCCATAGCAGCCTCCGACGTTGCCCGCCGCCGCGGACTGAAAATGAAGATCATAGGCATTGACGCCGCTCCAGAGATAGGCATCAAAGCTGTGGCCGACAGTGTGATCGACGCAACTTTTCTCTATCCCACCGAGGGCTACAGGCTTATCCGGACAGCGCTTGCCATACTCGAAGGCAAGCCATACGAGCGGGTGTCCACTCTGCCGCTCTCCTCTCCGGTCGACATCACCAACGCCGACATCCTTCTGCTTCAGAACGGATCGCTCAATGAAGAGACCGAAAAAATCAGACTGCTCAAAAGCCAGGTGGACGACTTCTGGAGCCGCCATTCGGCACAGACCTCACTGTTCTATGCCGCCGTAGCCATACTTGTGCTGCTTGTCGGCGTTCTGTTTCTGCTTCTGCGCACATTCTGGCAACGTCAGCGCCACCAGCACCAGCTCATGGAGCAGAACCGGCTGCTTGAAGAACAGCGCGACGCTCAGAAAGAACTAAACGAACAACTCCACGCCGCCACTCAGTCGAAACTCGTCTTCTTCACCAACGTCTCGCATGACCTGCGCACACCTCTGACACTGATAGCCGAGCCGGTAGAGCAGCTTGTCAGGGCCGAAAACCTCACCCCACAGCAGCAGGTTCTGATGAAGATAGCTGACAAGAATGTCAGGATACTCCGCCGGCTGATAAACCAGATACTCGACTTCCGCAAATATGAAAACGGCAAGCTCGATGTCAATCTCACGGAGGTGCATTTCGGCTCGCTCGTCCATGACTGGACCGAGGCATTCCACGCCATAGCGCGCAAAAGCGGCATAAAACTTTCGGTGGACATCAGACTGCCTGATGACTTCACGATAGCGATCGACGTGGAGAAAATCGAGCGGGTGTTTTTCAACCTCATGTCAAACGCATTCAAGTACACTCCTGCTAACGGCAGCATACGCTTCACAGCCTCATTGGCCGACGGAAAACTGATGTTTGCCGTGGCTGACACCGGACGCGGAATCTCGGTGGAGGACCTGGGCAATATCTTCGACCGCTTTTATCAGGTTGACAAAGTCCATCCGAACGGCTCCGGCATAGGACTCTCTCTTGCCAAAGCCTTCGTAGAACTCCACGAGGGCAGCATTTCGGTAGAGAGCCAGTTAGGCGTAGGCTCGGAATTCACCGTGAACATTCCGGTCAGACACATCTCCGACACAGCCGAGACGGTGACGCCGGGCATCATCAGCGAGAGTGTTGTTGACGCCGAACTCGGAGAAATCGAGCCGGAACCACAGGAAATCGACGCCGACAAGCCTCTGCTGCTTGTGATCGATGACAACGAGGACATCCGCCATATGATACGCGAACTTCTCAGCGATGACTATGTGATGATCTTCGCGGCCAACGGCAAGGACGGTCTGCGGCTCGCGGCCAAATATGTCCCTGATCTAATCATCTGCGATGTAATGATGCCTCTGATGGACGGACTTGAATGTTGCCGCCGTATAAAAGAAGAGGTGTCGACATCTCACATTCCGGTGCTCCTGCTGACGGCATGTTCGATGGACGAACAGCGGGCGCAGGGCTACGACAGCGGTGCCGACGGCTATGTCGCCAAGCCGTTCAACTCTTCGGTGCTGAAATCGAGATGCCGTAATCTGATCGACAACCGGCGCAGAATCAAGGACCTCTGGTCGGCAAACCCGATAGGCGGCATGAGCGACAGACCGCGCCCGGCGCTGCCCCCCGACAAGGCTGCGGCCCCCAACGGCGATCTTGACAACGAATTCTATGCCCGCTTTCTCTCGATAGTCACCGCAGAGATGGGCAACTCTGATCTGAACGTTGATCAGCTTGCCTCACGCATGGGGCTCGGACGCTCGCAGTTCTACCGCAAGATCAAGGCCCTGACCAACTACAGTCCGGTGGAGCTCCTTCGCAATCTCAGACTGAAACGCTCGCGCGACCTGCTGACCACCACCCGGAAATCAATCAGCGAGATTGCCTATGAGGTTGGATTCTCTACCCCGGCCTACTTCACAAAGTGCTACAAAGAAGCCTTCAGCGAAACCCCTACCGAACTGCGCGAACGGCTTTCATCAAAATAAGAGGCCGTACATTTGTACAACCTCTAATAGGGTGTTTCATGACAACTGTCAAGCCCCCACAGACAAACTTCCTGACATAAAGACACACCGGCACTCCTGCGCAAAGGAGCTGCCGGTGTGTTTCCTTTTCTCCGGCGGGAGAGTCTGATTCGCCGGAGGGCTGTCAAAAATGGTGCTTTATGTATAAAAAATCATTCATAGCACGATATTTTATAGCCAATGCAACAGGTGTTATATGCACTACAATATATTCAGTGATAAATTTGCGTCAGAAATTTACCAATCTTTTAACCAATGAAAAAAACTATCTTATATGCGCTGTTCATGCTGCTCGCCGCAATCAGCGCACAGGCACAGAACATCACAGTGCACGGAACGGTTTTATCGAAGACCGATGACGAGCCTCTGATCGGGGCCTCCGTCATGTCAGAAGTCCTGAAGACAGGAGCAAGCACCGATATCGACGGACAGTTTACACTCAAAGTTCCCGAAGGATCAAAGATCACCATCTCTTATGTAGGCTACATGCCGCTGACACTCGTGGCAGAGCCTGAAATGACCATACACCTCAGCGAAGACATCGAGATTCTTGACGAAGTAGTAGTGGTGGGTTACTCATCTGAAAAGAAATCAGACCTCACCGGCTCGGTGTCTGTAGTGAAGATGAAAGATGTGTCTGACACCCCGACCGGCAACGTAATCCAGGCACTCCAGGGCCGTGTGGCCGGCATGAACATCACCACTGACGGAACACCGGGCGGTCTGAGCACCGGCACATCGATCCGCGGCGCCTCTTCATTCCGCAGCGAGGCCAACGGTCCGCTCTATGTGATCGACGGCGTGATGACCCGCGAGAATCCGGGCACCATCCTCAACAGCAACGACGTGGAGTCGATCCAGGTGCTCAAGGACGCAGCCTCGGCTTCGATCTACGGCGCCCAGGCAGCCAACGGCGTGATCATCATCACCACCAAGCGCGCCAAAAAGGGTGAAAGCCGCGTGACATTCGACGCCACACTCACACTCCAAACCTATCAGAGCGGCCTTGACATGCTCAATGCCGACCAGTGGGGCGACGTCTATTGGTCAGCCTACAAATATTCCTACGGCACCACCCCGACCTCTGAACTCTACGGCAACGGCGCCACCCCCAAACTCCAGCCCTACGTGAACCTCAACGGAGTAATGGTCAACCCGCAGAACACCGACTGGGAAAAAGAGATCCACCGCACAGCGCTTATGCAGACCTACAGCGTAGGCCTCTCCAGAGGCGATGAAAACGGTTCGTCATCACTTTCGCTGAGCTGGCTCGACCATGACGGTATCATCAAAGGCTCCGATTTCCAGAAAGCCAACGCCCGCTTCAGTTCAGACTACGGCTTCATCAACAACCGCCTGCGCGCCGGCGGCAATGTCACCGTCAACTGGTGGCGCCAGCACAACGCTCCCGGCAGAATAGAGGAAAACGCAATCAAGATGCACCCGGCCCGCACAGTCTATGACTCGGAAGGCAACTACAACGACCAGGTGGCCTTCGGCCTGAACGACACCCCCAACATCATGCGCCAGATCGAAGAGGAAGCCAACAACAAACGCGAATACTGGCGAGTGTTCGGCAACGCCTATCTCTCTGTCGAACCGATCAAGAACCTCATCATCAAGACCAACTTCGGTCTCAACTACCACAACGGCAACGACAAGATTTTCACCCCTGCCAACCTCCGCGACAAGACCAACAGTCTCTATCAGTATTCAAGCAAGACCACAGACTGGGTCTGGACCAACACCGCACAGTATAACGCCGACTTCGGCAAGAACTCCATCATGGCGCTCCTCGGCATCGAGGCCAAGCGCAACCACTTCGAAGACATGTTCGGCGAAGGCAAAGGCCTTGAGATCGAAGCCCCCGACTATCTCTATCTGGGCAATGTCACCTCAAATAAGAACACCGGTTCCGGAGCCTCGAACTACTCGATGTTCTCCGTGTTCGGAAAGATCAATTACACATGGGACAATAAATATCTCGTCTCCTTCACCCTGCGCCGCGACGCATCATCACGCCTCTCGACAAGCCACAACTACGACTGGTTCCCCTCTGTATCGGCAGGATGGCGCATCTCGCAGGAGAGCTTCATGGAAGGCACACGCTCCTGGCTCAGCGACCTCAAGATCCGTGGCGCATACGGCGTGAACGGCAACGACATCATAGCAAACGATGCCTTCTATGCTAAATATGCGATGGATCTTGACCGCGCGGCCTACGCCATCGGCGGTGGCAACTCTCTGATGGCCGGCGCACTGCGCTCGCGTAGCACCAACCCCGACCTTACATGGGAAAAGACCTATCAGACCAACGTGGGCTTCGACGCCTCACTGCTTAACAACCGCCTGTCACTCTCGTTTGACTACTTCCACAAGCGCACCGATGACATGCTCGTCGAGAAACCCTACATCGCCACTATTGGCGAAGGCGGCTACTGCTGGTACAACGGCGGCTCGATGGTCAACAAGGGTTTCGAGATCTCTGCTGAATGGCGCCAGTCACTCAACAAGGATTTCAGCTACAGCGTGGGCCTCAACGTCACCGCGATGAAAAACGAAGTCACTGACCTGATGAAAGACATCTACTACACCTGGGGCGGCGGCAACGGCATCGACAAGAGCATCGTCGGCCATGCTCTCGGATCATGGCTTGGCTACAAGACTGACGGAGTGTTCCGCACCCAGGAAGAGGTAGACGCCTATATGGCCAGATACAATGTCAGCTTCGGCAGTCCGGCAGTGGGCCGTGTGCGCTACGTCGATGCCAACGGCGACGGTGAGATCAATGACCGTGACCGCACCTGGCTCGGCACCGACCTTCCCAAAGCCCAGTTCGGCCTCAGCTTCGGAGCAAACTGGAAGCAGTTTGACCTCAGCCTGTTCTTCTCAAGCATAATCCGCGACGCCTGGAACAACTCCAAGTACTATACCGACTTCTTCCCCCTCTGGACCGGCAACCACGGCACCCAGCTTCTCGGAGCCGCCAAGGCCTATGACCGCTATCTCCAGACCGGCTACTACGATTCAAGCGTCCCGGCTCCCTCTATCGACAACAACAACAAGGAGAACGAAGGTTCGGACTACTACATCGAAGACGGCTCGTTCCTGCGCCTGAAGACCCTCTCGCTCGGCTACACCCTGCCCAAAGCCATACAGAACAAGCTGAAAATGCAGAATGCCCGCGTATATTTCCAGGCCCAGAACCTGCTGACTCTCACCAGCTACAGCGGCGCTGACCCCGAAGGTCTCGGCTATCCCTACGCGCTGCCCCGCCAATACACATTCGGCATTCAATTCGGATTCTAAAAACATCATCTTAAATCGAAATCACAATGAAACTCAAAAATATATTCGCAACCGCACTTGCCGGACTCGCTCTGAGCGCCTGCAGCGACGATTTTCTCGAAAACAAGCCCTAGGGCTCGCTCTCTGACGGCAATATGAACGATCCCTCGGCGGTAGACCTGCTTGTCAACGGCGCCTATGCCACATTCGGATGCCGCTACGCCGATTCAAACGACCCGCACCTCTTCCCGGTGACCAACTGGAGCTACGGCGAAGTCCGCGCCGACAATGCCTATAAAGGCGGAGGCAGCGAGACAGACCTCTGGGAGATACACGACATGGAAACCTCGCGCATACAGCCCAACAACGGATTTCTCGACGGGAAGTGGTTCAACGTCTACTGCGGAATATCGCGCTGCAACTCGGCCATCCGCGCCCTGCGCAAGGTTGACGAATCGCAGAACAAGAACAAGGCCTCGCGTATAGCCGAGGTCCGAGTGATCCGCGACCACTGGTATTTCGAGCTGGTGCGCCTGTTCAACCGCATCCCCTACATGGATATCGATCTGCCTGAAAACGACTACACTTCAGTGCGCAACGATGAATTTACCCGCGACGAACACCTCGACCGCATAGCCAATGACCTGCTCGAAGCCGCCAATGACCTCCCTGACAGCCAGAGTGAGATAGGCCGCATCAACCGCCGCATAGCTCTTGCCTACGCGGCAAAGGTGAAACTCTACCAGGCCTACGAACAGGATCCGCAGACCAATGCCGTCACAGGCATCAACCGAACACTGCTGCAGGAAGTAGTGGACCTGATTGACGGAATCCAGGGCTATGACCTGCTTGCTGATTTCCAGCAGCTCGACCTGCTTGAATATGAAAACGGCCCGGAATCAGTGTTTGCCATCCAGTTCTCGAAAGACGATGGCTCAAGCGGAGTGGGACGCATCAACTGGAGCATGCTTCTCAACTCCATGACCGGCCCCGGCTGCCCCTGGCAGGGCGACGGCTTCTTCCTCCCCTCGCAGGACCTCATCAACGCCTATCAGACAGATGCCAACGGTCTGCCGGTGTTTGACTACCAGAACCGTCCCGACTATGGCAAAGTGGTCTTTGACAGCAACGGCGGTTATTCGCTGGGCAATACCGACGGCAATGTGGACCCGCGCCTGGACTTCATCACAGGCCGTCCGACCATCCGCTACAAGACATTCGAGGAGAGAGCCTGTGGTCTGTGGGTGCGCAACAGCGATGTCTACGGCTACAACAATACCAAGCGATTCTGGCTCTCGCCCGAATCCAAAGATGCCGAACAGGGCTGGCCCTGGGGCGCCTCGGCTCTCAACTGGCAGATCATCCGCTACGCCGATCTTCTGCTCTACAAGGCAGAGGCCCTCATAGAGCTGGGAGGCAATGGTCTTGAAGAGGCCCGCACGCTGATCAACAGAGTTCGTGCCCGCGCCATGAACAGTTCATATGTCAAGGATTTCGACGATCCCTCGAAAGATGCCGCCAACTACAAGATTGGTCTCTATCCCGCCGCCGGCTGGACTCAGGATTATGCCCGCCAGGCTCTCCGCACCGAGATGCGTCTGGAGAAGGCTATGGAAGGGGAACGCTTCTTCGACCTGGTGCGCTGGGGCATAGCCAAGAAGACCATGAACAATTTCTTCGCAGCTGAAAAAGACAACCGCATATATTATCAGAACGTCTCGTTCGAGACCGGCGAGGAATACTTCCCGATCCCGGTGGCTCAGTATAACTTCTCAGGCGGTATCTATGTCCAGAATCCCGGCTACCCGGCATTCTGATCCGACTCAGACACATAGCCAAGGTACAATACATATAAGGTAATAGAAGATTTTTAAGGTTGATTTTACATGTGGAGGGCCCGTGGGGGCTCTCCACTGTTATATTGAAACAACAAGAATGATCCAGAAAAGGACATTAATTAGAAATGTCGTGCTGGCCGGTCGCTCTGTCCAGACAGGGCTGTATCTGACAGAAGCGATGATATTTCGGACAAGCCGAGTGCTTTGATTGTGAATGAATGCAAACTCCATCAACTTTTGAGCCGACATTTTGGCTCACCACTCCACTTCAATATTCTGCGTATAAACGCCGATGGAGGTCTTCAGGAGAGATGCGAGTTTCCTCTGACGGTATCGAATACGGAGACTGAATCCAATTATATGCGTCGGCTTTTGCTGACGAAAATTCAACCTTGCGTTTCTCAGACCGATATCAATGTGTCGTTATTCATTCCTATTCCGAATTTGCTGCAAATTAACAACATTTTCGGAATAGCGCCAAATCCAATATCGCAGCACGGCGGTAATCGGCTCATAGCCGGACTTGACAAGCAAGCACGCCATAAGCCGACGGTCAGATTCGGAGGCATCTACAATGAGTACCTTGTTCATATAAATGTTAACGTCAGGGTTGCAGATTTTAAATTTATATAATTGTATTTCAAGCAGGCAACAGATTGACATCCAGACCCCAATGCATACTTCCTATGGCGCCCGTGATGGCGCGCGATAGAGCCAAGGGAGGGTGTGTCGGTCGGCAGACTGCTCACATACATACGTTTTTCACGTGTATGTATCGCGGGCTTCTTTCTGACGGTCTCGGCCTTGTATTCCATAATCGTCATGTTTCCGCCACATTTCTCCTTGTCGGCAATAATTCCGAGACCGTCATATATGCCGTAGGTTCTTGTCTCGATTATTCCATGACCGAGTTCGGGACCTTCCGTGTAAGAATACAGTGGCTTATGCTCTTTGAGCTTGTCTTCCACTCCGTAACGCAGTAAAGGTTGGTTGGCCTTGAGCCCTATGAGAAAATCGCCACCTTTCTTCCTGATTTTTTTGATAATATCCTTTTGCATTGACATGGCATCTGCGGTGACAATCTTTCCGGATATGTCGATTTTGTCGATCAGTATACCAGGACTGAGGCGGCAAAATTCATCAGTCGTTCCGAGAAACTGAAGATTTACTGAAGATTTAGCGAATTTTATTTTCGATTTTTGAGAAAATATTTGCACAATTAAAAAATAGTGCTTAACTTTGCACTCACAAACGAAACGGCAGCCTTTATGAGGCGTTGAGAGAAACGGACTCGGCTATGGTTTCGAAAAAAAACTCAACTTGGTGTGGTAGTTCAGCTGGTTAGAATACCTGCCTGTCACGCAGGGGGTCGCGGGTTCGAGTCCCGTCCATACCGCTGAGGAGAGAGGAGAATGAGTAATTCTTGGACTTCGGTCCTGATTGCTCATTCTTTTTTGTGTCTTATCGCTCTTATGATAGAAAAACGGGGGTCAGCGGATTTAGCCGGAACAGCCTATGATCCTGCGGCGCTGCTGCTTGGTGACGGATGGCGGCTCCCCACAGCCGCTGAGTGCGAGGAACTGCTCGACGCATGCACTTTCGAAGCGATGACTTTCGGCGACACCTGCGCAGTGGTGCTGACAGCGTCGGGAAACGGCAATAGCATCATTCTTCCGCTCGCCGGCTACATGACAGGTGCACGTCTTTATACTTTCAATTCCGAGGGTACCTACATGACCGGCAACTGCGAATTTGAAGCATATGGCGACGCGTGGAGCGACATCGGTCCGATCTCTATGCTGATGAACAGCGCAATGGCCTTTGTCAACTACGGATCACCACAGCTCGGATCTACCATCCGTCCGGAGAGAGACAAGGTATGATAGGTGCAGGAGCAGTCTCCGCACATGATTTCACTGTGCTCGTCACGCCGATCGATGTGGCCATTGACAGTGTGGATTTCAATGAAAGCCTTGAGCGTGAAAGCAATGACCGCCCGTTAGAACTTCCTCAGTTTCAAGACAGCCTTGTCAACTGTGTGTTGGATGCAAATCCGAACACCATAGTCTTGTTCAATGCCGGGAGCAACGTGGATATGAGCCACTGGCAGCAACGAGCCCCGGCCCTGCTATATCTGTGGTATCCCGGACAGGAAGGCGGTCAGGCAGCGCAGAGATCCTTTTCGAAAAGGTGACCCCCAGCGGTAAACTGCCGCTAAGTTTTGAAAAACGCTGGGCCGGCAATCCGGTTTACGATTACTACTATGATCATGACGGAGACAAGCGCGTAAGTTATGGAGAGGCCTTCTGTTAGGCTATCGTCATTACGACACACGTAACGCAGTTGGAAACTTTCTTGGAAACTTTCTGCAAGATTTTTATAAAAATATTTTCAAAAAATTTGGTGAAATCAAAAATAAGCCTTACCTTTGCATCGCAATTGAGAAAAACGCTCAATAAAGCAAGACTCCGTAGCTCAGTTGGTAGAGCAACTGACTCTTAATCAGTGGGTCGAGAGTTCGAGCCTCTCCGGGGTCACAAGACAAAGCATCAAAATGCAGAAAACCTCTGAAATCCAGACGATTTCAGAGGTTTTTCGTTATCCCCAACCGGCGTTTCTACGCAGAATATTGAAGTGGCGGGGTGTCCCAAAAGGGTACATTGCCGGCAGGAGCGGAGATTGTACCCTCGCAAGGGTTCTGAACGCTATCGTTCAGATATTTACGCCATCGTCAAGATTCTACAATCACGGCGTTGTGGCATCTTCGGAGGGTACATTTTTTCATCGGACACCCGAATGGACCCTCGAATGGACCCTCGGATACTCGTACTGATGTGTTTTTCAAATCGTTGCCTTGAAGTTTGCAA
>ERZ778495.1138-NODE-1138-length-19841-cov-5.639189_pt1 | contig 19841 bp, 17 predicted proteins | sample MGYA00433100_ERZ778495 | MGnify/ENA primary metagenome ERZ778495 (study PRJEB29527, sample SAMN07138962) | mouse gut metagenome | material: feces | host: mouse | place: China:Nanjing | collected 2016-01-25 ...
TAACCGTTGCCGCGGTAACGGCTCTCTATCACGATACCCATATCGTAACAGTCCTCATAAAAGCCTTTGCCGCTGGTTTTATAAAGATTTACCTCGCCGATAAACTCGCCGTCAAGCACGATATACGCATAAAATCTGTCGGACGTTCCCGCCATCCAACAGTTGTACCACGACTGCCACTTCTCCTCTGGGAAGTCAATACAACCGTTTTCGCTGCCATACCCCTTGTTGTAGCTCATAGTGTTGGGGTCGGCAAGCAACTTTTGACGATACCAAAGCTCGCTGTATTCGGGAACGTGCAGACTTATACCGTTCATATCGCCCTCCGTCAGTTCTTTTTCTGCTTAGCCTCGGCCTTAAGCCGCAGATCACGCTCCAGAATGGTCTTTCTGATACGGATATTCTTCGGTGTTACCTCTACAAGCTCGTCGTCCTGAATGAACTCCAGGCTTTCCTCAAGGCTCATCTGCTTGTACGGAATAAGCTTGAGAGCGTCGTCCGAACCGCTTGCGCGCGTGTTGGTGAGGTGCTTCTTCTTGCAGACGTTGACAACGATATCGCCCGCCTTGGGAGATACGCCCACTATCATTCCCTCATACACGGGAACGCCCGCGTCGATAAACAGCGTTCCGCGCTCCTGAGCGTTGAACAGTCCGTAGGTGACTGCCGTGCCCGTCTCCCACGCGACAAGCGAACCCACGGTCCTGCGCGGGATATCTCCGAAATACGGCTTGTAGCTGTCAAATACCGCATTCATAACGCCCTCGCCCTTTGTGTCGGTCATAAACTCGCTTCTGTAACCGAACAGTCCGCGCGATGGGATAAGATATTCAAGGCGCGTGCGCGTGCCTACGGGGTGCATACCTATCATCTCGCCCTTGCGCTGACCCATTTTCTCCATGACCGCGCCGACCGCCGTCTCGGGAACGTCAATAACAAGGCGCTCCACGGGCTCGCACTTAACGCCGTCTATCTCCTTGTACAGCACTCTCGGCGTGGAAACGGACAGTTCGTAGCCCTCGCGGCGCATTGTTTCGATAAGTATCGACAGGTGCATTTCGCCGCGGCCCGCTACATTCATGGCATCGGTGGTCTCGCTGTCCGAGACGCGCAGCGAGACGTCCTTTAAGGTCTCCTTCATCAGGCGCTCGCGTATCTGTCGGGACGTTACAAACTTGCCTTCGCGACCCGCGAACGGCGACGAATTGACGGAGAACGTCATCTCGACCGTCGGCTCTGAGATTTTCACGAACGGCAGCGGCTCGGGATTGGAAACGGCGGTTATCGTCTGCCCAATAGTAATACCCTCGATACCAGAAATGCACACGATGTCGCCAACGGAAGCGGTCTCGCATAGGGTCTTGTTCAGTCCCTCGAACTGATACAGCGACACTATCTTCGCCTTGAACGGCGCTGTCGTGTTGTGGTAGTCGCACACCATGACCTCTTGGTTCTGCTTGATAACACCGCGCTCGATACGTCCGACCGCGATCCTGCCCACATAGTCGTTATAGTCGATAGATGAAACGAGCAGCTGCAAATCGCCCTCGTTGTCGCCCTCCGGCGGGTCAATATGCTCCAATATCTTGTCGAACAGCGGCTTGAAGTCCGTGCCCATATTGTCAGGGTCGTAGGACGAGCAGCCGAGCCTTCCCGAGCAGAACACAACGGGGCTGTCAAGCTGCTCCTCGGTAGCGTCAAGGTCTAGCAGCAGCTCCAGAACTTCGTCGACTACCTCGTGATTGCGAGCATCGGGTCGGTCGGTCTTGTTCACCACGACGATTATCTTGTGACCGAGCTCAAGCGCCTTTTGCAGCACGAAACGCGTCTGCGGCATAGTTCCCTCAAAGCTGTCGACCAACAGCAGAACACCGTTCACCATCTTCAGTATACGCTCCACCTCGCCCGAGAAATCCGCGTGACCGGGGGTGTCTACGATATTTATCTTCACGCCGTTGTACATACACGAGGTATTCTTTGCGAGTATCGTGATACCGCGCTCGCGCTCCAGATCGTTGTTGTCCATAACGCGGTCTGCGACTGCTTGGTTCTCGCGGAACGCTCCGCCCTGCTTGAGCATTTCGTCGACTAGTGTTGTCTTGCCGTGGTCGACGTGGGCTATTATCGCAATGTTCCTTAAATCTTCTCTAATCATTTTTTCTCCTTATTTGAAAAGCTACGCAATTTCGGCGAGCCGCTCTACGCTCCCGCACTCCGTGCGTTGCTTTCTGCGGCTTTATTGTCTTGCTGCGAGCCTTAATGCTGCAACCCGATACGCCGCATTTTCTACACATTTTTACCACCAAACATTATACACCTTTTTTCGCGCAACTACAATACATATTGAGAAAAAACGTGTTTTTAATTGCACCGCATAGAATTTCACTGTTGAAACTTATGCACATTGCACAATCACAAATTATTCGCGATAAACTCCAACAGCGGCTTTCTCGCGACCAATTCCCTGTTCTCTTCGAACCACTCATACGACTGCCGAAGCCCCTCATCTAACGGCTTGACCTCGGGCATAAGCTCCATCATTGCCGAAACATCGAGAATGTAGCCGTAATCGTAAAACGGGAAGTAACTTCGCTGTGGTATCGCACCGTCAACATACACGAACACAGGGCGTTTACCCAGAATTCCGTAGCACCGCTTAATCCAACCATTCACCGTCACGCTCTCAGGGTTGCCGACGTTGAAAACGCGCTGTTCCGGTCGTTTGTCAAGCAGTATCTCTATAAATCGGCACATATCCTCGATATCAAAGAATTGAAGCGGAAGTTTGCCGTCCTTGGGAATATAGAACGGTAGATTTTTCTCCGCACACTCGAACACGAACGCCTCGCGGTACAGATTGTTCATCCTCCCGTACAGATACGGCGGACGTATGATATACGCGTTCGGAACACGCTCCAAAAGCGCCCTCTCGGCAGCTATCTTGTTTGTACCATAATCGCCCCATATTGAATTCGCACCAACCGTCTGCCCCTCGTTGAAGGGCTGTTGTAACGTTTCCGAATACACCGCCGAGGAGCTTACCATAATATAGCACCCGAACTCCCCGAGACCGTCCAGCAGGTCGCGGATATCCGTTTCATTGTACGCGCAAACGTCAATAACCGCGTCGAAGCTGTACGACTTCAGCGTATCGCCGAGCGCGTGCCTGTCCGCCTTGATAAGCGTGACCCCCTCGCTCTGCGGACGATTGCCGCGGTTGAGGACGTACACCTCGTCTCCCCGCGCCGCGAAATACTCCGCGGTATAGCGGCTCGCGAACACCGTGCCGCCCGTAACCAAAATCTTCATCTTTTATATCTCCTGTTGTTGGATCTTGTTTTTCCCTTAACGTTCTGCGGCTTGCCGCTTTGTGATTTAGCCGACGGCGATATCAGACAATCCTTGCCGTGACCTATCAGGTCCGTCCGCTTTGCAATTCGCAGCGCCTTTTCCACGAGGTCGCGGTTCTGCGGCTTGAAGTACTGCAATAGCGCCCTCTGCATTGCCTTTTCCTCGGACGTTCTCGGAACGTAGACGGGCTCCATTGTGTACGGGTCAAGACCTGTGTGGAACATTGCCGTGGAAATAGTTCCTGGGGTCGGATAAAAATCCTGAACCTGCTCGGGACGGATATTATGCCGCTTTTCGAACACCGCCAATTCAACAGCTTCGGCGAGCGTACAGCCGGGGTGCGACGACATCAGATACGGCACGAGATACTGCTCCTTGCCGCACTTCTTCGTCGACGCATAGAAACGCTTTTCAAACTCCTCATACACCTCGATATGCGGCTTGCCCATTTTGTCAAGAACCTTGTTGCTCGCGTGCTCGGGCGCGACCTTGAGCTGTCCGCTGACGTGGTACTGCACCAGCTCATCCAGAAAAGCGCCATTCTTCTCCAACAACATATAATCAAAGCGAATACCCGAGCGGATAAACACCTTTTTAACGCGCTTTATCGACCTTAACCGCCTTAGCAGCTTGATATAATCCGAATGGTCGGCGTTGATATTCTTGCACGGCGTAGGAGCTAGGCACTTCCTTCCCTTGCAAAGCCCGTGCTCCTCCTGTTTTTCGCATGACGTGTGACGGAAATTCGCGGTGGGACCTCCCACATCGTGAATATAACCCTTGAAATTCGGCTTTTCGGAAAGCATGACAGCCTCGTTATAAACCGAATCCTCACTCCTAGTCACAACCTTACGCCCCTGATGAAGCGCGATCGAACAGAAATTACAGAACCCGAAGCAGCCTCTGTTATGCGTTATCGAGAACTCTATCTCCTGTATCGCGGGAACGCCGCCGTCCTTTTCGTAGACGGGATGATACGCCCTCATGTACGGCAGTTCGTAGGCATAGTCAAATTCCGCCTGCGTAACCGAGCGCTGAGGCGGGTTCTGTACCAGCATCATATTGCCGTGCCGCTGAACTATCGTCCGCCCATAGATCTCGTCTTGCTCGTCGTACTGCTTGCGGCATGCCTTGGCATACGCCTTTTTGTTATCGCGAACTATCTCGTAGCTGTCGCATTGCACCGCGCCGAGCGGAGTATTCTCGGGCTTGGTAAGGTAACAGATACCGCGCAGGTCGTGCATATCGGCAAGCCGCTGTCCCTGCTTGAACCGATTGAGCATTTCCGATAAGGTGACCTCGCCCATACCATACATCAGAAAGTCCGCACCGCTGTCGACAAGCACCGACGGCATAACGCTGTCGCTCCAGTAATCGTAGTGCGCAAACCTCCGCAAACTCGCCTCCAGACCGCCGATCTCGATCTCCGTATCGGGAAACAGACGTTTCAGCGCTCTGCAATACACCGTCACCGCTCTATCGGGACGTTTGCCGCCGCGTCCTCCCGCTGAATACGCATCGTCGTTGCGCTTTTTCAGAGCGACCGTGTAATTTGATACCATGCTGTCGATATTCCCGCCCGTAACCATAAAGCAATGCTTGGGTTGTCCGAGCTTGGTAAAGTCCGCGTCGCTCACGGGCTGAGCGATAATACCGACCGAGAATCCCGCCGCCTCGATCATTCGCGAGATTATCGCAATCCCGAACGTCGGGTGGTCGATATAAGCGTCACCGGTTACGCAGATAAAATCAAGCTGTTCAATTCCGCGCTCCTTCATATCCGCGCGGCTTATAGGTAAAAACGGCATAACGTCCGCCCCCTTTGTTCAGATATTATCATAGACCGTACTGCAATCCACTGCAAAAAAATCATCAAGGTAAACGGCAAATAATCAACCAACACTCACGCCGCCCCCCCAAGCGCTCTCATGTGGACTTTAACGTGCTGAAATCAACCAACAAAACAACAACGTATCAACCAAGTGCCAACCAGCACACCTATTAAGAAGAAAAAAAGAAAGAAAAGAAAGAGAAGAAGAAAGCGGCTGCGCCGCCTTTCCCCTCCCACCTTTTAAGATTACAGTTTTTTGCAGTTTCGTCGGTACTAGAATAAATCAAAGCCCGAAGACCGATTTCAGTCGGTTAGCGTCGAAGAAAATTTTCTCCTTATCCACCGTCAAGAACTCGCCGTTTTCGTACAGTATCTGACCGTTGACCACAGTCATTTTCACGTTCTGCTTGCTGCCCGAGTAGACAAGATTTTTGGCGATATTGTGAAGCGGCTGCATATTCGGCTGTTTAAGGTCGATAACGGCGAAGTCGGCGCACTTGCCCTCGGCAAGAACGTCGCAGTCCGAAAGCCCCATTGAAAGCGCTCCGCCCTTTGTCGCCATTTCTAGGACTTCAAACGCGGGACACGCCGCCGCGTCCTTCTCGCGAACTTTCTGCAAGCCCGCCACAAGAAACATCTCGCGGAACATATCAAGGCAGTTGTTTGAAGCAGCGCCGTCCGTGCCGATAGCAAAGTTCTTCATACCGTGACGGCGCATTTCACAAATCGGCGCGATACCGCTCGCGAGCTTGAGATTTGATGCAGGATTGGTCACCATCCACAAGCCCTTTTCGGCGAAGATCTCCATATCGCGCTCATCGAACCACACGCAATGGAAACCGCCGCCGCCGTACTCAAACATTCCGAGCTTGTCAAACAGCTGCGTCGGCGTGATACCGTAGCGCTCATTACAGCCTTCAACCTCTGCCTTCGTTTCGCTGTTGTGAGCGTAGAGCGGCGCTCTCAGCTTCTGCGACAGCGCCGCCAGACCCTCGAGCGTTTCGCGCTTGGTGGTGTATTCCGCATGGAAACCGAGCTGATACGATATCAACTCACCGCTGTTATTGTAAGTGTCGAACTCCTCCTCAATGCCCTCGACCGTGCCGCCGAAGTCGTTGATAGAGCCGCACAGCACCGTCCGATAACCCATATCGTTACAAGCCTTGACGTAAGCGGGAAGCTTCATGTACATATCGAAAGACGAAGTTATACCGCTCGTGAGGTACTCCATATTCGCGAGCTGAGTGTACGTATACACCGCCTCCTCGGTGAGCTTCGCCTCACGTGGGAAAACCTCCTTGTACAGCCAGTCGCTGAGCGGAAGATCGTCCGCGAGCGAGCGCAGGAACGTCATCGCCGAATGGGTGTGTGCGTCCTTGAACCCCGGGATTATCAAATCGCCGCTGAGGTCGATCTCGCGGTCATAGCCGCCAGAAGTCCTCTCGGCTCCGACATATGTGATTTTGCCGCCGTCGGTGCAAAGTTCGCCCTCGATTATATTTTCGTTCTCCATTGTGAGTATTTTCGCGTTGTAAAATCTAAGCTTCATTTCGTCCTCCTATTTAAAAGTCAAAAAAACAGTAAGTTTTCAAGCGTACTGCTTTGCTCACAGCCAACTCCTCGCGCTGACTAAAATATAATCTACGCCAAACAGAATGTTTCGGTGCAGCCGAAACTTAGCACAACCGCGAATTGCTGTAAATATAGAAAAGCTCTTGACTTGGCAAACGCTCCTCGGACATTTTCGGAAATGACTTGTCGAATTCCTCCGCTGCCTTTTCGTCAAACTCGTAAGCGGAGCTTTCCGAGAATATCCACTTATTATCCGACAGCGCGCCATCTTTAAGCTCCTTAACCAGCAGCGCCACCGGATACGTTCCGCAGGAGACCGCAACGTTGTACCGCCTGCAGCTTTTAAAACCCCGTGCGACGTAATTCTCGGGATTGCCGAAGATAACCACCGCCTCAAAGCCCATATCCGCTGCCTTGCCGAGCGCGTACTCCAGCAGCGCTTTGCCATAGCCTTGCCGCTGATACTCGGGCAGAACGCTCAGCGGTCCGAACGTCAGCACCTCTTTTTCCGTGCCGTCCTCGCCGCGAAGCCGCGACCGCGTGAACATAATGTTCGCAATTATTTTCCCGTCAAACTCCGCGACAAAATCGAGCTCGGGAACAAAATCCGCGTGAGATCTGAGAATATGCACAAGATAATGCTCGCTGCACTCGGGCACGTTGACGTTCCAAAACGCCTTTTTCGTAAGCTCCTCGACGGCTCTGAAGTCCTCGGGACGCTCATTACGTATCGTCATTTCAGTTTCCCCCAAACATCCCCGCCAGCGACTTTGTATACGGATAGCGGCAGATGCCGCGCTCCGTAACAATTGCCGTGACAAGCTCCGCGTCGGTAACGTCGAACGCGGGGTTAAAGCACTTTACCCCCTTGGGAGCAGTCGGCTTCGCGAAAAATTTCGTCGTTATCTCCTCGGGCAGGCGCTCCTCGATAACGATATCCGCGCCGTTCTTGCAACCGAAATCTATCGTCGAACCCGGGCAGAAAACGTAAAACGGCACGCCGTGATATTTCGCGTTCACGGCAACGGAGCGCGTTCCTATCTTATTGGCGACGTCGCCGTTCGCGGCTACCCTGTCGCACCCGACAAAGCACGCGTTTATCCTGCCCTCTTTCATGAGCATTGACGCGGCGCTGTCGCATATCAAAGTAACGTCTATCCCCGCGTTAAACAGCTCAAACGCCGTCAGCCGCGCGCCCTGCAGCAGCGGTCGGGTCTCATCGCTGTATACCTTGAAGTTATATCCTCGCTCTTTGCCGAGCAAAAGTGTACCCAGCCCCGTGCCGTACTCCGAGGCGGCGAGCGCTCCCGCGTTGCAGTGTGTGAGTATCCCGTTGCCGTCCCTGACAAGCGTCAAGCCGTTTTCGGCTATCGCGCGGCACATTGCCCTGTCCTCGCCGTATATCGCGTTACACTCCTCATAAAGCCGAGGTAATGCGGCTTCTTTACCGCACCCCTCCGCCGCCGAAAGCATACGCTTAACAGCAAAGCTAAGGTTCACCGCCGTAGGTCTTGACGAGATCAGATACTCGCCGAGCCGTTCAAGCTCCGCGTAAAACACATCATTATCAGGAATCTGCCCCGCCAGAACGTACATTCCGAACGCCGCCGCTATCCCTATCGCGGGAGCGCCGCGCACACGAAGCTCATAAATAGCCTCGTAAACGCTCTCCGCACTCTCCAGCCGCAGGAACTTCACCTCGTTCGGGAGCAAGGTCTGATCGATTATTTCAACGGCTTGTCCGTCCTTGGAGAGCCGCACCGTGAACATTTTGTCCATGCTACTCCTTTTCCTTGGGTTTTGCTTTCGCGTAGACCGCCGTCGCCGTTATCAGCATAATTATGCCGAATTGCAGCGTTATCCAGAAAGCCGCGAAAAAACGGTTCATTGGCGGGTGGTCCGTGAACATAAAACTCCATTCGTCGGTGTACACGAAAAGATACTGCGACGGTACGTGGTAGACCGCAAACAGCGTGTACATAACGGGTAGACCCGCCGCCGCGCCTTTGATACTCAAGCCGAATTTCTTAGCCGCAATAAACGAAAACGCCCACACTATGCCTCCCTGCAGCGCGACAAAGAGCAAAACGCCTGCCCCGCAAGAAAAACCCTCAGCAGGTTTTATGATAGGGGTGACCACATACTGCAATAGCGCCATATAAACGGTTATCGAGACCCATACCGCAACGGGCAGAATAAACGGGACAGCCTTTCGTAATTTCATAATCGCCTCGTTAGTTAAAGTAAACCAGCTCGCTCTCCGCCTGCTCTGTCGCGAGAATACTGTCCGCGAGGATAACGGGTCCTGTGCCTTTATAGCATTGCTGTTTCTCTGCGGTAACGTTCCCCGTGACCTCTACCCAGTCGCCGTCCTTCCACTTGCTCTCGTCCGGTGATTTCACAAGTATGCCAACCACCTGGATATCATCCGCACAGCAGGTCATAGCGCGGCGCGAGATAACGAAATACCCTTTCGGGATATTGCTCGCCCTGAACACCATTCCGCGCACACGGACGTTCTTGTTCTTATAGCGCGGAGCGTTACTCATTATGTCGATATACCACAGCCCGAAATCGTCGTGGACTACGTCGATAGGATCTGCGTTCACATCGAACGGCATTTCGTCGTCGCCCTGAAAGCCCTGCTCGACCGTCCCGTCAACGTACTCGAACATCATATCGATACGCGGATTAAGCGCCTTTATTGCCCTGCGAAGCCTCTTCTTGTCGACCTTATTCGGCTCGCACCGATTGAAAATAACAATATCCGACACCGCGATATCATCCGAGATAAGCTGACGCATATTGTTCATATACATATCGAATGTCGCGTGGTTCACGAACATAAATATCTGGTAGAATATCCAGTTCTTGGGCGCCTTGACTGCCATATCGCGCAGGCTCCACATTCCGTTATACTCAAGCATAATGCGTGTGGGCTTGTACTTCTCGACAAGCGCGGTGAGGTTCTCTGGGTTGAAGTCCTCCTCGTCCTCGATATACTCCACAACCGACTTCGACGCCTTAATTATCCTCTCATCGAACTCCACCTCGCCTTGCTCGCACGCGATAACCAGAGTTTTCTCGCCGCGGCTGAACTGCTTGTCGTTCAGCGTTTCCAGTATAAACGAGGTCTTTCCGCTCTCCAGAAAGCCTGTCATTAAATAAACGGGAATTTCAGTCATGAATTACACCCCAAACAATGTTTTTATCTTATTTTCCACGAGCTTAGACCCTATAACGCACATTCTGCCCGTTACATCCGCCGCGCCAGTGCGCACCTCGTACTCCTCGGGAACGAAATCAAAATGATACCACACGCCATCCGCGCCCGCGACAATGCCCTTAGCTCTCAGCACAACGCCGAATTCCTCGCCCGACAGCTTGGACAGCGCGTTCTCCAGTTCCTCTTTCGTGAACTTCTTCGCGGTCTCGATACCCATTGAAGTGAACACCTCGTCCGCGTGGTGGTGACCGTGCTCGTGGTCATGATGACAGCATTCGCCGTGTTCATGGTAGTGCTCGTGATGATGACCGTGACAGCATTCACCGTCCTCATGGTCATGGTGATGATGGTGACAGCACTCTCCGTCATGGTCGTGATGATGTTCATGCTCGTCATCTTCGTGATCATGATGATGAGAGTGACCGCAAACAGGACAGATGTCCTCGTCCTTAAGCAACTCCTCGGCGAATTTGTTCTCCGTCTCCATAGCCGCCAGTATCTGCTTTCCGCCGATTTCGTCCCAATTGGTAGTGACGATAGTCGCGTGCTCGTTAAGCTCGCGTATCATAGCCACCGCCTCAGCAAGTTTCTCCTCGGAGAGCTTCTGGGTTCGCGACAATACGATCGTTTTTGCCGTTTCCACTTGGTTCTTGTAGAACTCGCCGAAGTTCTTCATATACATCTTTATCTTGGTCGCATCGGCTACGGTAGTGTAGCTGTTCAGCGAGATCTTGTCGCTGCCTATACCCACTACCGCCTTGATAACGTCCGACAGCTTGCCCACGCCAGACGGCTCAATCAGTATCCTGTCGGGCGCAAACTCTTCCAAAACCTTTTCGAGCGCCTTGCCGAAATCGCCGACCAGCGAGCAGCAGATACACCCTTGGTTCATCTCGGTGACCTCAATACCTGCGTCCTTCATAAAACCGCCGTCAATACCTATCTCGCCGAACTCGTTCTCGATAAGCACCAGTTTTTCGCCGCTATATGCCTCCTTCAGCAGCTTTTTGATCAGCGTGGTCTTGCCCGCGCCCAGAAATCCCGAAAAAACATCTATTTTAGTCATTTAAACTCCCTCTTTCGTTATATTGCAGCATAAAGCTCCAACTTATATTGTACCACATTTTTGCGTAATAGTCAAGATGTAGTAACAAAAAATGGACAATCAAAATAATTGTCCATTTTAATTTTTTTAAATGCTGCGGATGCCAACTCTGTTCATTGCAGATAGCTTCATATTTTTCGGTTAATTTTTTGAAGTCCTCGATCATTTCAGCATTGTTAGACATATTGCCGACTCCAAAAATATAAAGCTCCTTCGACTGTTTAAATCAGATATGCTCGTTGATATAATTGATAAGCGCACCTATCTGCGGCTTGGAAAACTGCGCGTCCGCACCTACGCTTTCGCCCTTGATCCTCATTTGCTCGTTGATAAGCGAGGAGAACAAATACACAGGTATACGGTGCAAAGTATCGTCATCCTTGATAAGCTTTGTAAGGTGATGACCGTCCATCTGCGGCATCTCGATATCGCTGATAACGCAGGAGACTTGATCGAGAATATCACCGCTGAGGTGCTTATGCCCGCTGATGTAATCCCATGCGTCCTTACCGTTATCGAACGAAACGATATTACTGTAACCCGCCTCGCTGAGAGTGCTTTGGATAAGAGTATTCAGGAACGGCGAGTCCTCCGCGATAACGATATGCTTGTTCGTCTTGGACGAATCCGCCTGGGTAGCGCCAGTCGGGTCGATAACGGCGGAGCGGTTTATATCGGATACGATCTTTTCAAAGTCAAGAACGAGGATAATTCTGTCGGAAAGCTTTGCGATGCCTGTCGCAATATTGTTCACACCGTCGCCCGAAATTCTGGGCGGCTTCTCGATATCCTCCCACGAAATACGCTGAATCCCCTTTACCGAGGACACATGGAAACCCACATCCATCTGGTTGAAGTTGCAGATGATCAGCAGATCGTGGGTGGGATCAGCGCTCTCTTTAGCGAGCACCTTATGTAAGTCGATAACGGAAATGACCTTGTCACGCGGTGTAAACACGCCCTCAAACTCGGGAGGGGAATCGGGAACGGGGATCATGGGCTGATAATTCATGATCTCGTTGACCTTGGCGATATTGATGCCAAAACTCTGCGCACCTACCATAAACTCCAGCACTTCCAGCTCGTTAGTGCCGCTTTCAAGGAGAATATTGTTTTCCATATCTAAAAAGCTCCTTATTTTAATTTGCGTATCCTCAAAATCACGCCGTCCGACCGAACACTTTTCATCCGCTCCGCCGAGACCGACCCGCCCGCGGGATCGCTGTATTTTTTACATATAATGACTGTATTTTATGACAAGCCATTACTTAACACTTATATTATACAACATTACTTCCAAAAAATCAAGAGATTTTATATATAAATTTAAGTATTTTTTCAAATATTTCTTGAAAAGCCCTTGACAAAAGGAACTATATGTGGTATTATAAGTAAAAAAGGAAGGGGGTATCACCTATGGAAATGGCTATTGCGTCAATGTCTATGCAGATGGCTATGTCGAATATGCAGGACGCATTGTCTATCGGTATGCTCAAAAAGACTATGGAATCGTCCGAACAGAGCATGGAGATCATTACCGATATGATAGACAATATTCCCTCTCCCGATGGCAGAGGACAGTTGTTGAACGTCCGCGCCTGATTGACAGCCGCATATAAAAACAAAGGACGGGTTCGTATCCCGTCTTTTTCTTTTTGGAAAAAATATTTAAAATGCCCTTGCAATTCTCTGTTACGTATGATATAATACTTCAATAAGCTTTATTCCATCAAGATATCGTAATATTTTGATACTATACCGCTTTGCGAGGTGAGCAAATGTATAATACCGATACCGAAGAAAAAAAGTGTCACAGCTCGCGGCTCGTTCCGTTCAGCTGTTACCGCTGCAAATTGCCCGATTACTTCACCTCCGTACCGCTGCACTGGCACAGCGAGTTCGAGATGAGCATAATGCAGGAGGGCTGCATGGAATACATCTGCGGTGACGTTAAGTATCTCGCGTGTGAGGAGGATATCGTTATAGTCGCGCCGAATATCCTTCACGCAATGTATCCGCATAGCGGCGCAGTTCAGAGGTATGATACGGTGGTGTTTAGCCCGGATATGCTTGGCGCGTCGGACAATGACCGTTCGGCGGCGGAGTGCATTCGCCCGATAGCGGACGGCTTCTGCTCAATACACATCACCCCTGCGCATACTTATTATAATGAACTGAGGATCACCGCCGAAAATATCATCTCGTGCGCCGTCGGCAACACCGCGCGGCTGGATATGCTGATGAAGAGCGAACTGCTGCGGCTGTTCTGGCTGCTGGAGAACAGCGGCGACATCGACTGCAAAACGCACAGCGAGGTCAACAGGAGCGAGGTTATACGCCCCGCGCTGGAGTATATTGCCGAAAATTACAGCGAAAACATTACCATAGAGCAGCTTGCCGGGACCGTTCATCTCAGCAAAAGCTACTTTATGAACCGCTTCAGGCAGGCGGCGGGCGTGAGCGCCGTCGAGTATATCACGCAGTTCCGTATACGCGCCGCCTGCTCCGCGCTCGCCGAAAGCACTAAAACCGTGTCGGAGATAAGCTTTGAGTGCGGGTTTCGCAATTTGTCGAATTTCAACAGGCAGTTCAGGCGGCTTATGGGGTGCACCCCCAATGAATACCGAAAGAAAGTATAATAGTATCAGTATTGCATATTTTTATATTGGACACGGGCGTTTTTTTATAGTATTATATCATTGTAAACGATCAAACGGGAATTTTTCCCTAAGAATAACGGAGGTCATAATAAACTATGAAATTTTCGGACGGATTTTGGCTTAACAAGCGCGGCTACGAGGTAAACTACGCGTCGCAGGCATACGAGATAACTCCCGTTGAGAACGGACTTAACGTATATGTACCCACGCAGTACATTCAGAACAGAGGACAGACCCTCGGCGGTCCGTGCCTTGATATCACGTTTACTTCCATGCAGAAGAACGTTATCAAGGTGTCGATCGTACACTACAAGGGCGGACTTGACAATATGCCTAAGTTCGAGCTTAACGAGGATCAGGGCTTTAAGCCGACCGTCATCGAAAAGGATGACTGCTGGGAGCTTGTTTCGGGCGATACTAAGGCGGTAATCGGCAAGCACTCGTGGAGCGTTCAGTATTATTATAAGGATAAGCGGCTGACGGGCGGCGCTTGGAGAAGCGCGTCGGTCATCAACGAGGGCGAATTCCTGAAGGCTGCACGTCTCGAGGCTACCCGCGATAATACGTTCTGGGATTACCCGCGCTATGAAAAGTCGACCTATATCCGCGAGCAGCTCTCTATGAACGTCGGCGAGTACTTTTACGGCTTCGGCGAGAAGTTCACGCCGTTCGTCAAGAACGGTCAGAACGTCGAGGTGTGGAACTCCGACGGCGGCACCTGCTCCGATCAGTCGTACAAATCGATACCATTCTATGTATCGAGCGAGGGCTACGGCGTACTCGTCAACAGCTCCGACAAGGTATCGTTCGAGGTATGCTCCGATACCGTTTCAAAGGTATCGTTCACGGTGGCTGGCGAACGGCTGGAATATTTTGTCATCGGCGGCGAGAACGTTGCCGAAGTGCTTGAAAACTACACTGATCTTACTGGCAAGCCTGCGCTGCCGCCAGCGTTCACGTTTGGTCTGTGGCTTACCACCTCGTTCACGACTGATTACAACGAGGAGACAGTTACCTCGTTTATCGACGGTATGGCGGAGCGCGATATTCCGCTTGAGGTGTTCCACTTCGACTGCTTCTGGATGAAGGAGTTCCAGTGGTGCGATTTCGAGTGGGATAAGAGGCAGTTCCCCGACCCGCCCGCAATGCTAAAGCGCCTGAAAGCAAAGGGTCTGAAAACCTGCGTATGGCTAAACCCGTATATCGGTCAGCGCTCTCCCCTGTTCAGCGAGGGTAAGGAGAACGGCTACTTGCTGAAAAATCCCGACGGCAGCGTGTTCCAGTGCGATATGTGGCAGCCCGGGCTCGCTATCGTCGACTTCACAAACCCCGCGGCTTGCGAATGGTATGCGTCCAAGCTGCGTAAGCTCTGCGAAATGGGCGTTGACACGTTCAAAACCGATTTCGGCGAGCGTATCCCGACAAACGTAAAATACTTTAACGGCGCCGACCCTATCGCAATGCACAACTACTACACCTATCTTTACAACAAGACCGTGTTCAACGTTCTCAAGGAATATTACGGCGAGAACAAGGCTTGTTTGTTTGCGCGTTCTGCGACCGTTGGTGGTCAGAAGTTTCCCGTACACTGGGGCGGCGACTGCTCCGCAGAGTACACGTCAATGGCGGAGACCATTCGCGGCGGATTGTCGCTCTGCATGAGCGGTTTCGGCTACTTCAGCCACGATATCTCGGGCTTTGAGGCAACGGCTACTCCCGACATTTACAAGCGCTGGTCGGCATTCGGTCTGTTGTCATCGCATTCGAGACTGCACGGCAATTCGTCCTACCGTGTTCCGTGGCTGTTTGACGATGAGGCTGTCGACGTGCTCCGTCACTTCACAAAGCTGAAGGGCAGACTTATGCCGTACCTCTGGGCGCAGGCGATAAAGACCCACAACACGGGCGTTCCCATGATGAGGGCAATGGTAGTTGACTACAACAATGACCCCGCTTGCCTTACGCTCGACAAGCAGTATATGTTCGGCGATAATCTGCTGGTCGCTCCTATTTGCAACGAGCGCGGCGACGGCGAGTTCTACCTCCCCGAAGGTCGCTGGACGGATATCCTGAACGGCAAGATCTACGAGGGCGGGCGCTTCTACCGCGAGAAGTACGACTACTTCGGACTTCCCTGTCTCGCGAAGCCGAATTCGATAATCGCTTACGGCGATTTTAAGCGCGGCTTTGAGTATGACTACCTTGAGAATACAGAGTTCGTCATCTATCAGCCCGAGGACGGCAGGGAAATAACCTGTGACATCTTCGACATTGAGACAAACAAGGTGTTCACGCTTACCGCGGTACGTCACGGCAGCACCGTTGAGGTGAAGTTCGATAAGACCGACAAGGCATTCAGCGTTAAGGTAGCGGGCGGAGAAAGCGTTTCCGTACAGCCGGGCAGCGTCTCCGTAACGATCAACATTTAAGGAGTATATACAAAATGGATAAATTATATAAAGTTACCCTCTCCCCCGCCGACTGCGCACTTGATCTCGGCGACGGCAGCGAACGCGGCGAGTATGTTTGTCAGGACTACATTCTGAACGTCCTCGGCAGACCGCACCGCTCGGTCGGACTGATGTATACCTACTACCCCAAGGACAAGGAGTGGAGCGCCGAGAAGGTCTCCATCACCTGCAAGGATATGGACATCGGCTTTCAGTGGGACTATCCCTACGACGACTATTTCCCGTACAGACAAAAGGGTCAGCCGTTTAAGCAGATGAATGATATCCGCCGTCACGGTCAGGACGTTTTCCTCACGCTGACGCTCGACTGCTCGCTTGACGATGAGGAATTGAGAAAAATCGCGCGGGAGCTAAAGCCCTATGGGCGGCTCAGACTGCGTATCAATCACGAGTGCTCGGGCACTTGGTTTATGCACAATCAGCGGTATTCGTATGAGGAAGTCGGTAAATTCTTCGTGCGTTTCGCAAATATTATCAAGGAAGAGGCTCCGAATATCACGACGATCTTCTGCGCGGGTATGGCGCGCAACGAGGACGGCTCGGTTGAGAAAGAGGCGGAATTCACCGAGGCGTACCGCATCGCCGACGAATGGAGCGCGGACGCGTATCTGGCGCTGCATTACGCGTGGCCGTATGGAATTGCCGAAAAGGGCGGCGAGGGCTGGAATTGCGGCTGTGTCGAGGATAACTTCAACCTGTTCAAAAAGACCTATGAGCGCCTTACCTGGCTCAACAACGGCGTTCCCAAGCCTATGATCACCGCCGAGATCAATACCGACGGCGACGTTTCGGGCGCGGCGTATCAGGGCGATTCCGTTCGGCGTTTCTATGAGAAGATACGCGACGAAAAGGCGGATTGGTTCAAGGCGGTGTCGTTCTATCAGTTCCGCGACAGAGGTCGTCTCGGTCTGGAGATTGAGGACCCGAACAACTCGCAGATCGGTATCCCGCAGCCTATAATGCGCGAGTACAAAAAGGTGCTGAACGACCCGTATTTCATGCCCAAAACGGATATTGGCAGTGAGCTTTCGTTTCCATGCAGGCTACGTTGGGGCGGCGCGGAGGATGCGGATGGCGTTGCGGTAAGGGTATCGTTCGAGGGTAATCCTGTGTTCTGCGAGATCACATTTGACGAGCCGCTGTGTCTGATGATGGAGATCAACGGGCGTTGGTTCTACAAAGCGCCCACCACCAAAACGGTCGACCTTATGCCAGCGTTCTACGAGAAACCGCTTAACGCCGCGTGCGAGCTGACGCTAAAGATGTTCGCCACTCCTGCGGACGGCGTAAACGGGGACGATACGCTCAACTACTTCGCCGAAATGACGAAAATGCCCGAGCTGCGCGTGAGATACGAACCTGTGGGTGTTGTGAGATAATTGTAAAAATGAAATCGCTATGCTGTTGATTACGCATAGCGATTTTTTCAATATTTTACAAGATCGACCTTTTCATTCAACTGCGTTGCCTGATGAAAATACAGTTGCGGTTCATCACAAACAACCCACACGGAGGTGCGATAATACAACTCTCCTTCATCCGTCTTTGTAATATAGTGTGCGATCCATACATTATAATCAATTCTCCGACACTCAAAGCTGTAAATTTCAATATTCCTGCCTGCTTTGCACTCCAACAGGCTTTGGATCGTATCCTCCTTATCGGACAGCAGACCCGATTTTCCACATTCCATAAAATCATTATGGAGTGTTTTTTCCAGCCATGCCCTGTCTGAAATACAGGAGTACCTGAAAAAGCATTTCTCCAACTCCAACAAATTCAGCATTACACTCCCCCGTTATATTTGATTAACCCACAAATTAAACCACCTGAAAGATGAAAAATTTCAGATAATCCGTTTCGGGAACGTTCCACAAGATCGGGTGGTCTGGCGACTGCTGACGCGCCTCAATCTGCCGCATCGAAACATCCGCATCCGCCGCCGCATCATGGAGCATTTGCCTGAACAGCGGCTCGGTCATGAAGTGCGAGCAGGAGCAGGTCGCGAGATAGCCGCCGCGCGGCAGCAAACGCATTGCCTTGAGGTTGATCTCCTTGTAGCCGCGTATTGCGTTCTTGACCGTTCCGCTGCTTTTCGTGAACGCGGGCGGGTCGAGGATAATGAAGTCGTAGGATCTATTCCCCGCCTTGTACAGATCGGTGAGCAGATCGAAAACGTTCGCGATAGTGAACTGCATATTCGTGAAGCCATTCAGCGCGGCGTTTTTTCTTGTCAATTCGACCGCGTCCTCGCTGATATCGACCGCATTGACCAGCTTAGCACCTGCCGCTGCGGCATTCAGCGCGAACGCTCCAGTATGCGTAAAGCAATCAAGCACCGTCCTACCCTGCGCTATTCGCCGTATCGCCATACGGTTGTACTTCTGATCAAGGAAGAACCCCGTTTTCTGCCCGTTAATATAGTCGACTGCGTATTTTATGCCGTTCTCAGTAATCTCGGTAACTCCCGAAAGATTGGTTTGCAGACCGCTCCAGAAACCCTTGTACTGCTCCATTCCCTCCAGCTCGCGAATTTTCACATCGCTGCGCTCATATATCGCCGAGACGTGCTCTCCCATATGCTCCAGTATTTCGACGAGCAGCTCATATAGCATATCCTTGATCTTATCAATACCGAGCGACAGCACCTGCGTTACCAAAATTTCGCCGAAACGGTCAACAGTGAATCCGGGGAAGGTGTCGGCCTCGCCGAAGATCAAACGGCAGCATGAGAAGTCCTCCTCCATTACCGTCCTGCGGTAATCCAGAGCGTAACGAATACGCCGTTCCCAGAATGCGCGATCAAATCTATCGTTGGTGTTACGCGAAATAACGCGGACGCGAATCTTCGAGTTGTCGTTGTAAAAGCCTGTGCCGAGAAAACGGCTCTTGGCGCTGTACACGTCGACAAGTCCTCCGTTTTCAATGTTGCCATCAATGTCGGTAACTTCATCGGAATACACCCACGGGTGTCCGCCGCGAAGTGCCTTCTCGCCTTTCGGGGTAATGTAAATTTTCGGGAATGTTCTCATTTTCTCTCCATAAAACAGCCCTCCCGTTTAAGGAGGGCTGTGTAAACTAATTACTTGTCATCATCTTTCTTGCCGCGCTTTTTAGCCGCAAGACCAAGAGCTATCGCTGCTCCGACCGCACCCATTGCAAGACCGCCTGTGTGATCAACAACACCTGTGTACGGATTTGCTCCGAGCGGAACATCGTCATCAGGGATTTCAATGCCGCCAATATCAACACCGTTACCCTCAAATGGCGTAGCACCCAAAGGAACATCGTCATCGGGAATCATCTCGAAGTCCTCTATAACTATGCTATCACCGGGAGATGTCAGCTCGCGATCTGGATCGGGAGTAGGCTCGGGCTCGGGATCGGGAGTAGGCTCGGGCTCGGGATCAGGAGTAGGCTCGGGCTCTGGATCGGGAGTAGGCTCGGGCTCTGGATCGGGAGTAGGCTCAGGATCTGGATCAGGAGTAGGCTCGGGCTCTGGATCGGGAGTAGGCTCGGGAGCAGGATCGGGAGCAGGATCGGGAGTAGGCTCAGGAGCAGGCTCAGGAGCAGGATCGGGAGTAGGCTCAGGATCAGGATCGGGAGTAGGCTCAGGATCAGGATC
>ERZ778495.1145-NODE-1145-length-19729-cov-6.210023_pt1 | contig 19729 bp, 22 predicted proteins | sample MGYA00433100_ERZ778495 | MGnify/ENA primary metagenome ERZ778495 (study PRJEB29527, sample SAMN07138962) | mouse gut metagenome | material: feces | host: mouse | place: China:Nanjing | collected 2016-01-25 ...
AGGTGTTTACCCGCTATGACAAACTTGATATTATTTTTATTGCGTTTATTTCTTTTGCCATGATTTTAGATGCTGTTTTAATGTGAACAGGCTCTAGTTTTTCCATATATTTCAGGAGAAATAATTGATGTTTCATCACCAACACCACCCAGTCTGTTGTTAGCTTTTTCAGTATATGACTTATCACATATTATCAAAACTTTACAAACATCGGGATCGTTAACGCATTTCTCCATGAAGGCATACTTATCCTGCCACTCTTTTAAATCCCATTTATCCAAACAACATCCACTCCATAGGACACCAATCGCTCTGCCAACGGCTTGGTTATCTCATTGCTTGGACATGAGTATTTAGGGTTTTGAATTTCTGACATTAGCTTGCAACTCATTATAGTTATGGAGAAAACATAAAAAGCGCTTTCCACACAAAAGCGCTAAAAAATCAAATTCTTTCACTGTCGTGACGCAACCCGAAGCCAGCTCGTCTGCCATTTCCGCCACATCTGCATATTAAAACTCAGCAGTCTCCCACTGAACATATAATATTATATCACAATACCTTTGGTTTATCAAGTACTTTTTTTAAACAGCCACATAAATTTTGGTTAACCACTAACAAAACCATTGAGACGTTCACATATCGGTCTACGAGAGAAGCTTCATTCTTCGTATACCTTCTTCCCAAATTGATATGCAGCAGTCAGATGCTCGGTCTTGTCTATCTGAGGTTTACTGTTCGTGTCGCTGCAGCCGCCGGTAAGCAATATACCATTATCATGGAATCCGATATAGTTGACTAATGTAAATTTGTAGTATGATACTGCCTGTTCAAATGTCCAAAAGAAGTTGTCAGTCTCAGTTATAAGCAGTGCGCAGTCCTTTTTGGCATAAAGTTCGTATCTGCCCAACGGCTGGTCTTTGTCCTCTTCGGCAATACAGTAGAACCTTTAGATAAAAGCTTTTATACGGATTCAACTTATTCGTTTTGTATAATTATTTCAGCAGTCTTGAAAGCAGCATTACTGCAGTATCTTATAATCCACAAAAAAAGGTGACAAGCCATCCCCGAAAAAGCTCTTTTGCAAAGTAATTTACTTAATTTTATAACGCCATATGCCCAGCGATAAGCGTTATCATTTTCCACATTTGCAAAAAAACATGTCAATAATGCACAAATGCGCACGCTGCAATTTGGCATAAAGAGAGAATTAACTTAATTACAGGCAAAATTATTTAAAATATATTGACAAATTGACAACTTAATGATAAACTAAAAACCAGTAAAGCATTAAGTTTTGTGTAATCGATTACTCGATTTGTAAGTCATTTTGAAAGGAAGATTTGATTATGACAAGCACTTGCAACTTCAAAAAGGTTTTAAGCGCGATGATGGCACTAATAATGCTTATCTCACTGTTTTTTGTTTCGGAAGCGCTGAACGTCAACACGCACGCTGCATCGGAAGCGGGATTTTATGTAAGCGGAACGACTCTCCGTGACGCGAACGGCAACGCGTTTATAATGCGCGGTGTAAATATCGCGCATGCATGGTTTCCTTCGGATACACAGGCTTCCATTAAAGCCGCGGCAAACCTTGGCGCAAACACGGTAAGAGTTGTACTTTCCAATGGTGCCAAATACAACAAAACATCCTACAACGAGGTTGTAAATATTGTAGAATGGTGTAAGAGCAACGATCTTGTATGCATTCTCGAAGTTCACGATGCAACAGGCAGCGACAGTATCTTGGAACTTAACAGAGCAGTAGACTTTTGGAAAAATCTTAAGGACCTGCTCAACAACAACCGTAAGTACGTTCTTCTCAACATTGCCAACGAATGGTACGGAACATGGAACGGCGCGGCATGGGCGGATGGTAACAAAAGCGCAATTCGCACATTGAGAAACGCAGGCATCAAAAATACACTGATCGTTGACTGTGCGGGCTGGGGACAATACCCCGATTCTATCTGTTACTACGGCAAAGATGTTTTCAATGCCGACAGCGAGAAGAACACAATGTTCTCCATTCATATGTATGAGTATGCGGGCGGCGATGCAACTACCGTTAAAAGCAATATCAACAACTCGCTTAACATCGGTGTTCCCGTTATTATTGGCGAATTCGGTTGCTATCATACAAACGGCGATGTTGACGAAATGACTGTAATGAGCTATTGCAAGAGCAAGGGCGTGGGATACCTTGGCTGGTCGTGGATCGGCAACGGTTCTGACTGGAGCTATCTTGATCTTGCAGTGGACCGCGACGGCAAAAGGCTTACCGACTGGGGCAACACTCTGTTTTATAGCACCAACGGGATTAAAAACACCGCTTCAAAATGCTCCGTATATACGTATGGATCATCTTCCTCAAACACAAACAATAACGGCGGTGTACTCGGTCTGGATGGCACTTACTACATAAAGAATAAAAACAGCGGAAAATATCTTGATGTTTACTACGGCAGTGCGAACAACGGCACAAATATTCAGCAGCATGATTTTAACGGCTGCCACGCACAGCAGTTCAAGCTGGTGAGCGACGGGAACGGCTATTACAGCATACTTACGGGCAGCTCCGATTTTAAAGGCGGTCTGGACGTTACCAATGCCAGCAAAGCCGATGGCGCGAATATTATCCAATGGTCAAACCGAGGCGGCGATCATCAGAAATTCCAGCTTGTAAAAATCGGTGACGCGTATGCGATAAAGACAAAAATATCCAACTGCTACTCCGCTATTGAGGTTTACGGACACAGTAAATCAAGCGGTGCAAACGTTAACCAGTGGAAGTATCTTGGCAACAACAATCAACTCTGGTATCTCGAAAAATGCGGCAGCGCGAGCAGTTCCGGTACTTCCGGCAGTTCTTCGTCCGGCAATAGCAGTCAGAACGGAAACTCATCATATGTATCTGCATTCTGGGGCAAGGCAAGCTGCGGCGCATGGGAACAGGCAGTATGCATTGATACCGCAAAGAGCGGCGGCTCTTTCAACACATATTCGATCACGCCCAATTGTCATCTCTATGTGGAATACTCCGGATCTAGAAACGAGATCGAATTGATTTTGCAAAGCTGGTCGGGCGGGGCAGAATGGGCAAAGGTTCAGTCATTCGAGAACGGTTCTGCAAATGGTCATTACTACGCAAAATACAGCTACAATGATATGGTAAAAGCATTTGGATCTGATTTCAGCAAACTCAACAGAATAAACATCGGGGCAAAAAATGGCAGCATTACGGTATATTCTGTGTGCTGCAGCTATTCATAACACCATAACGCGCACATATTGCTCTATAAAGGAACCGCACACTTCTCTGTGCGGTTCTTCATTTTACACCTTTTATAATACTTTAAAGCTATTCAAATATTAACGCGCACGCGAATGATTGGTTTCTTTATATTCTTGCCCTCATTGCTTACATTATATCACGTTTTTACGAGAACAAGCTCTAAAAATCAGTATAATCAGTTTTCCTCCAGCCAGCGCATACACATATAAGCATAAACGGCACATCCCGTGGACAAAGCCTTTTCATCAAACCTACCATAGGGTGGCGCTGGGGATAGCAGAATCCGTTTTTCGGATGCCCTGCCACAAGCGCAAGCATGCTCGACGAAACTTGCCTGCCTATAAAGGCAAAATCATCCGGATCCGGAAGCCACGGAATACGTTAAAGGAGATCAACGGAAAGACCGCCCAATCTGAAGAAAATTTGCAGTGCCGCGAACCTTGATAAAGCCGAATATGCCAAAGAGGAATTCCGTGAAAAATGGGACAAGAAATATCCGAATATCCTAAAGGTCTGGAACAAAAATTGGGCAGAGCTTACCATATTTTTCGAATATCCGCAGGAGATAAGGAAGATAATATACACGACTAATGCCGTAGAAAGCTACCACAGAATAGTGCGGAAATTCACGAAATCCAAGTCGATTTCTCCTACCTATGACTTATCCGATATCCGAATGATTATTTATATGAGCGTTTCCAAGATATCCTCAAAATGAACTATGCCGATGTGCGATTGGGGCTTGGACCACGCACAGTTATTGATTTATTTCTAAGACAGATTCGCGGCATGATGCTTATTGGGGGGCTCTGATCTGTCGGTCAGCCCCTCTGTTCCTTCAAACTAAAGTGAATACGCTCTAATTTAACCCTTTATCGGGAAATAGTAGTCCATCTGGTCATACCCCATAATTTTATTCACGGCCGTTGATGTAATTATATTGCCCAGCTGCGGACGCGAACTATCACGTTTAAACCCATTTTCATTTAAAAACTTATCCACCTCCGCGTTCATTGAATCCAAATCCGTTTTTTGGTCGATATCCGTTGCGACAGCATAAAGACCACCCCGAAAATCGATGATCTCAAATTCGGTCGGAACGCTCATGCCGTCCTCAAGCATATGCAACCAAGTAAAGCCCTCTTCACCGCCAAATAAGAAATCTTTGGGAAAAAGCCCGCGTTTTTGCAGGGAAAGCCATTCTTCAAATCGATTGAATTTTTCCTCCCCAAACATTCCTGTTCCGGGCGAAACCATTTTACAATCCGGCATCTCATAAATTCTTATACTTTGCATTTTTAATTCCTACTGCAAATTTTATAATTTATATCATCAACATTATTCAAATAACCGTCTGCGCACAACGCTTATTCAAACAATATGACAATCAATGTATAACTGCTCCCACACCTAAGAGTATTTTACGATGTAATCACCTCAGCAGAATAACAACGCATTTTGGCTCCTCATTATATGAGAACAGGCAAATCAAAGTCCAATCTGCCGAATTTCCTCAGTATGTCCAGATCGCGTATAATAAAATTACTGCCCCAATAATAGTTTCCAATCGTTTGTTCGGCCACACACCACCGCTTACCATCAGGATGGGGATTGTTTTGCTCATACGCGTCAAGTTCCACGGCGGAGGGGAGCTTGATCTCTTGTGTGCCGAGCAGCGAGTTAACGATCGTGTCCAAATTCATATCAACGGTGCCTATGCATTCCGGATAAAAACTGCTTTCCGGCGAATTAACAAAATACACCGGGAGCGGCAGCCAAGACGGATATGTTTCGGGGTCAAATTCTTTAATATTCAATACTGACGGATCGTAACCGGGATAACCATGGAGAAGAACCTGCCCGCATTTTTCATACCGTTCTTTTAAAGTCTTAGCCTTAATATAAATGCCGCTGTTCCGGTCTGCGTGTTTGAGGATGAAGTCCGCAAGGCGCTTAGTAACTCCGATATCGGCTTCTTTTGCTTTTCCGGAATCGAAATGAAACCACGGCATATGCGCGAAGTCATTATTGCCGGGGATTCCCTGCATTCCCACCCAGCCGTCGTCCAACAAATATGCCCCGGAGTCAAGATATTTGACGATACCCGAAATGATTTTGCTTTTTATGCCGCTTTCGTAATCGCCTGTCGTATCCAGATAATCCAACGCAATGCATACTGTATAGGGAGAGGAGTTGGGATTCCAGTTGTTGCACTCAATGTTGTATCCAAACCCTCCGTCCTCATTTTGATAGCTGGACAGAACCAACAGAAAATCATCACAGCTGCCGTTTTCAAAAAGGAATTTCCATTTTGTATAGTCAAGCGGTCTGGCGCTGCGATGAACCAGCCTTCTTAACCTCAGAAATTCGTCAAGGGATATTTTTTTCAATATCATAACCTCCTGCAAATTTATAATTTATATCATCAACATTATTCAAATAACCGCCCGCGCACGACGCTTATTTAAAAACATGACAATCAGTATATAAATGCTCCCACATATAATAATACCGCTCTTATTGCTTTTTGCTGCCTGCAATTTCCACGGCATTGATATAATATAAATAATCCCGAACGCTCGGAGTTACCTGAAAATTAGGGTTGCAGCAGCCGCACCGCCATATGGTTTTGCCGTTAAGCCGATAAGATATTCCCGAAACGCAGGTTCTCGAAATTCTGTTAGCGCACCCGTTATCACTTATTAAGAAATTTTCTATGACACTTTCGGGACAGCCTTTAATGTACTCGATAACCTTATCCATATTTTTTATTCGAAAATAAAATATGAATTCGGTATCCATACTGGTAAGCCAGAAATCGGCATTCGTATTCCTGTTACGGTCGCTCTCTTTTCTATAATACCGAATTTGAGGTCCCTCGTTCCAGTCCTGAAAATTATAACAGTAGTTTCGTTTTATCAGTTCATCATGTATCAATCGAGCCGCCGACCTGTCCTGCTCCGAATGAAAAAAGCCGACACAGCCTCAACACCGATGCCGTATTCTTTTGTGTTCCAATCGCTTTCAAACAGTCGATAATCCAGCCTGCAAAAATCCTTGAAACTGTCAATATTATTTGATTTTACTGACAGAACGTACAATGCCGCCATAACATTCTTATTGTCGGGATACGAAACAGTAATATTGGTATCGCTTTTTATTTTACCATTAACCAATCCATCAGCCATAATTCCGTAATTGCCCAGCTTGTTCAGGAACGCTCCGAGATTTGTAATTTTCAAAGCCTTACATTGTTCCTTCAATTTATCCGCTCGTATGCATATTTCGCCGTTTTGCCTCAATTCCCCCGAATATCCCAACACATAAAAAATTTTCGCGTATTTATAAGATTCCTCGCGGGACGCTCTAGCTTCCTTGGAAAAATACCCATATTCATTCATATCGTATATCGGCAGCATCATATCGGCAGGATCATGCAATATATCTTCATAGCAGTGTGCAAAAATTTCATGAAGCTCATCAAATCCGTTTTTCAATTCTTCGTGCGTACATATTGTTTTATACACGTCATGTATGGGAAATTCATTCGGATATGACATCAATTCTTTTTTTCTAAGCTGCGACCATCGCCCTATCCAGTATGTCATCTTGACTTTCCTTTCGGTTCTTATTCTCGCGATATTTTTCACCCGAACATATGTTAATTGTCAAAGACCGTTCTTTAACTTTATGGGCGTATAAAAGTTCTGCTGATGATAGCCGAGCCCTTTCCTGATCTCATCGTCCACATAGATCATATGAACCGATGTTGCACGGCTGTCGTCAATAATAAAATTCGTTTTTTCCAGCCACTTTTCTATTTTTTGCATTACCTTATTGCCGCTTTCGTCGTCGCCGTCTATACTTACCGCAGCCGCGTACAGTCCGCCGGGGTGTTCAATAATTTCATACGGAGCAACATCAGCCGCTGTAATTTCGTCCTTAATACGCCATATCCATTCAAGACGCCCATTATTTTCGCAAAGGAAATCGGGAGCGTCAAAAATAATCGGCTTGTAAAAATCATTGTGCGCTTCCTGCCATATCTGAAATTTCCCAAAGACATCTTCAAACGACATTTCGCCCGATGTGACCGCTCTGAATTTCGGAATACGGACAATCATTATATCGGGCACTTTATCGTTCAGCTTTTCGGTGACCTCAAAAAAACGCTCTGCCATAGCGGAATTGCCGTTGTAGTCCACATTTGTAATCTGCGCCTCAATATCCTTGGCTTTTTCATACAACAGCTTAACATCTGTTTCTCTTTCAAAGTCCAGCCGTCGTATCTGATCGATAAATTCCAGCACGATTTTTTTCAGATCATATAAAAGCGAAACCTCTTCATCTATATCATCGACCTTCTTTTCAAGCACGTCCAGAACGACTTCGGAGCCTTCCGTATTAAAAATACGTTTAATGTCTTTAATGCTGATATTAAGTCTGCGTAAAATCAAAATCTGCTCCAAGCGTTTTATCGCGGCCTCATCATACAGTCTGTAAGCGTAGTCGTCGCTCCGCGTGCTTTCTATCAGACCCATATCCTCATAATAACGAAGAGTACGGGCGGATACGTTATATCTAACGGATACTTCTCTGATTTTGGCTAAGTTACCCATATTATCAATCCCTTTCATTGGTGTTGATTATATTATACACTATTCCCCAACGTAAGAGTCAATAGAAAACAAAAAAAAATTTTAGATATGATATAACACGACTGAGTCCAAATATAGGGCTCAGCCGTGTTAAAGTTTTTGCCGCAAAAACGCTTATCTATCACAGCGTTTGAACATTTACCAATGCCTTTTGTATATAAGATAAGGCAAGTTCTTCCGGACCGATGCTTCTGCGCAGCATTTCAATTATATAATTCCTTTTTTCTTTCAAGCAATCCTTGGTAAAGGACTCTCGCTGATGAGCAATAGTTGCTATTTCCGTTGCAAAGGATATAATTTCGTTGTATTGACTTATTGCCATAGCCATGAATTCTTTGTCGATATCGGGGATTATATCCATACATAATTCAAAAAACTGTTTGGTTCTTAATTTGTTTTCATAATGTATAAACGCGTGGGGGAAAACACAGTCAATCTGATCCGCGTCATTTTTGTTTTCTTCTCTTAACAGATCGCTCCAGTTTTGATAAATTACCAGACCGTAGCCCTGCATTTTATCTTCTCCGCAATGGCTGTCGTTCAATAACAGCTCTACCCCTTTGTTGAGCGCATTGATACACGCCTTAGCTAACGGCATTTTTTCGTTTGAGGGCTTTAGCGTCATCATATCACAATCTACCTTATACCAACCGGCATATTGATTAGGTCGGTCAAAGTTTATATTTGCATTTTTCTGATCGTCTCCCTCCACAAATCCTAATCCCTTTAAGGTATGTCCATGGTCGGAAAAGCCGACGGCAAAGATAGTATCCGTATATTCTTTGGGAATAACGATTACCGGATAACCGTGCTCGATCTGCTGACACGCGAGAGCGATAAAATTATCTTCCGAATAATCCGCCTTTGAATGTATCTCATAATCCAAACCATATATTGAAAAGCTGTCATTAACAAATTCATCCGGCGAATACGAATATCCGAAACATACGTTCGTAATAGCCGACTGCAAGATATACTCTTCGTCGTCATTTATTTGACGGTTTTTGCTATCCCTGCGCTGCTCCAATCCAAAAAATAATTTTAACGCGGTTAAAAGAGAGGCAAACGAGATGCTCTTAGGCCATTCGGGACCTGAATAATCTGCTACGGGGATCCGCGGCTTAACAAGAAATTCATAATTAAAATCCATATTATGCAAAACACATGATTTGGGATCAAGAATTCTGTCTACGGAACAATTAAAAAGTCCTGACATAGAGCAAAGCATAGGTACCTCGGGTACGGCTTTTCCGTTTTCCCATTTACTGATTGCTTGAGGTGAGATCTCTAACTTCTCCGCCAACTGTTCCTGCGTCCATTTCTTTGCTGCGCGCAGATATGCAATTTGCTCTCCCATTTTCCTTACATCAAACATAATTACTTCTCCTTGTCGTTTTTGTTATAGCATGTCATATGCTATAATGTTATTATAGCTATTATACGCGATAATGTCCATATATAACAGGTTGTTTTTTGCAAAACAACTAAACCCGCAGTTGAGAGCATTTTAAACACAAGATATGATTTAAAGCCGCTAAAAAAACTTTTCATATCCGCAAATCGTAATGCCAAAAATCAATAGCTAAACGGAGAACAATAAAATTGGAATTATGGGAAGCTATGTCTTAATGATCGGTACCCACATACGAAAACCATCGGGAACCCCTTCGTTTTGAAACCATCTTTCCGAAAAGATGTGTTCTTCATAAAATATGCCGGCAGAACAATCAAATTCATATCCCTCGGTATTTTTTATAAATTCAACAAAAGCCTCTGAAGCTTTCATCAAGCTGAGCGCTATATCCAAATTATTATCTTCATCAAACTGATTAAGTGTGACATCATTTACCAGAAACAAGCCCGAGGGAGCGTCCTTGACTTTTAACCCGCAGAATTCTTTCTGATCGCACTCACCACCTATAAGATACATCATTGCTTTGTAAGGGTGCTTTATATGTTCGGATGCATTTTGATGTTCTTCGCCCTGAGGATGATGACCGAATGGTGCAAGTCCAACATACCTTCTGGCTGTACGATCAGGTACATTCTTTCTACACCATTCCGCCATCTGTCCCCATGCTTCATTTTCCGGATCAACACAATCTGTGGTGAAACAGATTACCTTTTCATTCCTGTGTTCTTCAATTTTTACAATAGCAGTTTCGTTCATGAACATCTCTCCTTCTTTTATACGTATTTGAAAATTAAGTTTTGGAAAACAGACCGAAGAACCTTCCTTTCTGACTTTGCTCGGCGTACTGCCTGTAAAATTGCGCACTGCACGAGAAAATGCTGCTGAACTATATCCGCACTTAGTTGCAATATCAATAACCTTATATTCGGTATTCATCAATTCTCTTACCGCATATTGAAGTTTACGCTTCCTGATATACTCATCCAGTGTCATATCAGCAACCAACAAAAAGAAACGTTGATAAGTTGATCTGGACATTCCGGCTACTCGTGCCGCTTTTTCATAGTCGATCTCTTCAAACAGATTATCTTCTATATACGCAATCGATAAATTAAGTCCTTCTATATAATCCATGCCACCGCCTCCTTTTATAATTATAGCAGATATATTCAAAAAAGCTTTGCACAAAACGTCATTCACCGCACATCAGCACCATTGATGATATATTTATTAGGAACATTTAACAGATAATAATGTTTTTATATTGTCAAAGTGTTCATTACATGTAACGCGATAATGAATCCAGCCGCCGTCACCGCAAGGATACCTGTTGTCAATACATTCCTGTGTATATTTGTGAAGTTGATTATAAACGGCTTTATATTGCTTATCCGATAACCTCATCATAACAGTGAAAGCATTGTCTTCTGCAAAAACATTGCATATAAGTTTATTTTTCTTTTTATGAGCGACTCCCCAACCATATTTATTACCATATGGAAAAACAATTTTTTGCTCTGTATTAAAGGTAGCAACCAGCCATTCATTAAGTAAAGAAAACTCTTCTGAATTCTCACCGCAAAATTCTGCCATTTCTTCTATTGTGGGCATTGCTTGCTTATTGAGCATTCTTTCGTACATAAATACCCCGCTAAAAATAAATTTATTTGATTATACCATTGTCCGATATCCGGAGCGGCTTTACTTTGCGGACGGTGTGAAAGTAGTAAGTGAAACTGCCGTTATCCTCGGACATTATCGAGCATATTCCTTCGGAGAATATCATCATAAGCCGTGCGCTGAATTCCCCCAAATCCCAAAGCAAACGCAGTCGTTTTTGGTTCTCATAAAAAGACAGTCGTTCTCGAAAGCCACGTAGTTGAACAACTCGTTAATTCTCTGATATTCCGAAACAATATCGACGTTAAAAAGCGTTTTCCCTCAATCTCACGGTAAACATTGTTCCGCGTCCGATTTCCGAGCTCACTTCGACCGTGCCGCCGCCAAGCTCAACTATCCGCCTTACCAGCGGCAACCCCAAGCCGTTTCCCTTTGTCGCATGCGAGCTGTCAGCCTGATAAAACTTCTCGAAGATATGCGGCAACGCGTCCTCCGCGATACCGCAGCCGCTATCCGCAACCACGACCGTAACAAATCCGTTTTCACGCTTGCAGGAAACGCGTATCAGTCCGCCCTCGGGTGTGAATTTCACTGCATTGTCGAACAGATTATTCCAGACGTGCGCCAACAACTGCTCGTTCCAGAAAAAATTAATGTCCTCCAGTCCCTCCATATCTATCTCGATGTCTTTCTCCGACCATTGCGGCTCAAGCCGTATCATACAGCCGCGGAGCTGCTCGTCAAGTGAAAAAGTTGTTTTCTCGGTAATGATATCTTTATTATCTAGACTTGTCATAAGCAGAGTGTTTTGTGATAATACCGAAAGATATTCCGTTTCATCAAGGATTATTTTTGAGAATTCCCTCTGCTGTTCGAGAGTAAGGTCACCCTCATACAGCTGCCGCGCAAACCCGCGGATAGACGCGAGCGGAGTTTTGAATTCGTGCGAAAACGAGGAGATGAAATCCTTTCGGAACAATTCGGTATTTCTCAGTTCCTCGGTCATATCGTTGAAGTCGCGGATAAGCTCGCGCAGCTCCTTGATCGTGTGCTTCTCTATCCAGCCGATTTCCAGACGCACCGTGTAATCGCCTCCCGCGACGCGCTTTGTCGCCTTGATAAGCACCGAAAGCGGTTTCAGCACGGTATTGCCGATAATAAACAACAGCAGCGTGCCTATGATAATGCTCGCGACGACCGACGCTATGACCTGTGTAGTGTCGGTCGTACCACCCGTCACAAATCCGATAACGATAGCAGCCGTAAATGTCAGAATATCCGCCGCCAGACTTATCAGCAGTGTGAGGATAGTCAGCTTCATCCCAAGCCTGTTCACAACGCCGAACAGGCGGTTTTTGTCTATTTTCCTTTTCACCCGTGAAAAAACCTCCGCTTACTTTTACTTATCGAGATTCCCAGAACTCAAACCACTCAATAACTGCCCTGTCCGATTCCAACGGCGCGACAAATTTTTCGATATACCAACTGACATCGGTGTAGCGGCGACGGACGTTCATGTCAAGAGTTCTCCTGTTGAGATCGCAGGCAACGGAAAGCTTGTTGGGGGTGGTTTTAAGCAGATCTGTGACCGGCTCGCCGTTCTCGTAAAGCATGATACCGACGGTCAAGCCGCTGCGTTCCCTTTCCGTGATAATATTCGAAAACTCGTCAAATGTCACAGGCAGATGTTCCCAATCGTAATCGTCGGAGGTGATAATATACGCGCGACCATCGCTATCGAAAACGCTCAGCCCGCGCTTAAGATAAACGCCGACTATATCCATGATTTGATACTCACCAAGATGTATATTCAGGTTCGCGTCAAGCGACATTTTGCACCTCCGAAATTCTTCTCCACACAGCGAACAGCATCCAATCCTTTGCGTCGGGAGCGTCGCTGTATTTTTCATACATTTTTTCTAAGACCGCCTGCGCCTTTTGATAGCCGTCTATCAGACCCCACCTGTTCAGATCGTCCTTTGTGAGCGCTCTGTCATAAGCGAAGCCGCAATTGGTAAGCGCGCTTATTTCCCATTCGTCCGCGATCTCAAAGCCGCAGAACGTGAAGCCTTTGATCACGCGCTCGGCGATATCCGGAGCGTCAATCTCATTTCCGTTTATATCGAGCATACAATATTCGCACAGTATCTGTTGATTCTCTGTCAACGGATAATCGCACGCCAATTCTTCGGTCATGATCTCCAGAGGCTCGGTAAGCGTTACGACTTCCTCAAAAACTGCGAAATCATCACAATCCAGCGTACCGGGGAAACGCCTGTCACACAGAAAAAACTGCAGATTTTTCCTCATATCGAGCGCTACACGGTATTCACCCGATTCATCGGGAAGATAAACGAAATTCCAAACGCGCATAGCTCCTCCGTCAGTCGTTCCTTACAGCCTTATATCCCAGCCCTCTTACTGTAACTATAGAGAAATCGGGGTTATCCTTAAACCTCTCGCGCAGGCGGTTGATATGCACGTCGACGGTGCGCGCCTCGCTGTCAGAGTCCATGCTCCAGAATTCCTCCATCAAATTCTGCCGCGTAAAGGTCTTTCCCGGGAACGACAGCAGCTTAAAAAGTATCTGAAATTCCTTTCGCGGCAGCACGGTAGCATTGCCATTCCGTATAACGGAAAACGAATCGTAAAACAATTCTGTGCCGCCTACAACGATCTTCTGTTCCTCGCTTATTTTACTGCGGCGGAGGAGCGCTTTTATGCGCAGCAGCATTTCGATCTCGTCAACGGGCTTGACCATAAAGTCGTCCGTACCTAGCAGGAACGACTTACGCACGTCCTCCGCGGAGTCCTTCGCAGTGATTATCAGCACGGGCACGGTAGAGCCTCCATCGCGCAGCGCTTTCAGGCAGCCGTAGCCGTCCAGCACGGGCATCATCACGTCAAGTATCATCAAGTCAATATGTTGACGGTCAAGCACCGCAAGCGCTTCCTCGCCGTTAGCGGCGGCAAACGGACGGTAACCGTTCTTTTCAAGTGTATATTCATACAGCCGTCGTATATTCGGCTGATCATCAACTATCAGTACATTAAACAAAACTTCACCTCTTAGTATTAAGGTTCAATGCAAATTCCGTGACAAACTCCGTAAAACCCTCCTGCGGTCTGCGGTGCTTTATATCGGCAGTGACAAGCTCAGGGGCTATATTATTCGTAAACAGCGCCGTGCCCGCCTCGTTCAGCATAGGTACGTCCACAAGACTGTCACCTGCGCAGACGATGTTCTCGCGTGTCAACTCAAGCCGTTCCGCAAGCTCTCTCACAGCAAGCCCCTTAGAGAGCTTTTTCGGAATAACAAACACCTTTCGCCCGTGTGCAAAGCACTCGCACAACTCGCCCGTGCCGAGCCTTTTAAGAGTGTGTGCGGTATCTCCGCTCTTTGTAAACAGAAACAACCCGTCAACCGTACGTATCTCAAAACACCTGTCAGGGTCGTTCTCAAGCAGTCCGCGAAACCGTTCCAGCTCGCCCTCGCACTTCCGATACACCGCCGTCGAGCAGCTTGTCCAATCCGGATCCGGCACGCCGTTCACCAGTAGAGTTCCCCCGTTACTGCACAACGCATACTTGGGCGAAAACCCCGCGGGAAACCTTATGCGCCGATACTGTTCCAAGCTCCGCGTAGTCACGGGGATAATACACCGTATATCGGGCAGCAAGTCAGCTTGCCGCGGAGTGATGCAGGACACCGGTTCGCCGCGTAGACTGTCGGCAATAATATCTCCGACCCGTCGGCGTTTTGCGGAGAAGATAAGAGTTCCGTCGAGGTCGGAGAATAAAATTTTAGACTTCCCAGCTTCCAAGATACTTCTCCTGGTCGGGAGTGAGCCTGTCGATCTCAAAGCCCCACGCATTCAGCTTGCGCTCGGCAACTTTGCGGTCGATATCCTTGGGAACATTGACTGTCATATGTTCGCCGCTGCGGAGCTTGTCCTTATTCTTCGCGAGGTACTCAGCCGAAAGAGCCTGTATCGCGAAGCTCATATCCATTATCTCCGCGGGGTGACCGTCGCCAGCCGCAAGGTTGACAAGTCTGCCCTCCGCGATAACAAATACGGTCTTGCCGTTCTTTAATTTGTAACCCATGATGTTGTTGCGCGCAACATAGCTGTCGACCGCGATCTCGCGCAGCTTAGCCATATTCACCTCAACGTCGAAGTGACCTGCATTGCAGCAGATTGCGCCGTCCTGCATATTCATGAATGCTTCCTCACCGATAACGTCCGCGCAGCCTGTTACGGTAACAAAGAAGTCGCCGATCTTCGACGCCTCGCGCATAGGCATTACCTTAAAGCCGTCCATAACAGCTTCCATAGCCTTTATCGGGTCTATCTCAGTAACTATGACCTTAGCGCCCAAGCCCTTCGCTCGCATAGCAACACCCTTGCCGCACCAGCCGTAGCCCGCGACAACAACGTTTTTCCCCGCAACGATAAGGTTCGTCGTGCGGTTTATCCCATCCCACACCGACTGACCCGTGCCGTAGCGGTTGTCGAACAAATGCTTACAGTCCGCGTCGTTAACAAGAACCATCGGGAACTTCAGCGCCTTTGCCTTATCCATAGCCAGCAGACGAATAATGCCCGTAGTGGTCTCCTCGCAGCCGCCGATAACGTTCGGGATAAGGTCGGTGCGCTCGTTGTGGATAAGGTTAACGAGATCACCGCCGTCGTCGATGATGATGTTCGGTCCGCAATCAATAACCTTAGAGATGTGACGGTGGTATTCTTCCTCTGTGGAGTCATACCACGCGAACACGTTCAGTCCGTCATGAACCAACGCCGCCGCAACGTCGTCCTGTGTCGACAGAGGATTGCTGCCAGTGACATACATCTCCGCGCCTCCCGCCGCCAACACCTTGCAAAGATACGCGGTCTTAGCCTCAAGGTGTACCGACAAAGCCACCTTCAGCCCCTTGAACGGCTGCTCCGCCGCAAATTCCTTTTCGATACCGTTAAGCAGCGGCATATTGCGCTTGACCCATTCGATCTTGCGTGCGCCGCTTTCCCATAAATTAACGTCTCTTATCTCGCTCATGATTTTACACTCCCATTATTTTTTATTTGTCTCCCCGACCGGCGTCGGGGAGACCGTTTTTTACAAAATTCTGTTAAGTATGCCGCAGGCTATGGTTATTCCGTCCGTGCCGTCCTCATGCATTATATGCAGCATGATAGGCTTTCCCGCAATCTGCGTTGAGGTCGCGCGGTCAAGATAGACCTGCATTGACGACTTTCCGGTTTTATCGGAGTACACGTTGGACAGCGGAAGCAGCTTCTCGCCCGGTGCCTCGCAGATCAAGCCCTCATGAACATGAAACCCGAATTCGTTGTTCTCGGGCAGCTTGTCGAAATCCGCCTGTACGTAGATACCGTCCGGCAGGAAATAGACGTACGCCTCACCCTTGATATCGGGATATTCCGCACCGCCGAGGAGCTCGGCTTCAAGTACGGGACGTTCAGCGCTCATAAAGGAAAAAGTCTGGACATTGTCGTTAGCTTTCATAAATAGTACACCTCACTTTACATAAAGTATATGCAAGTGGGTCTGTACACTTTCCTTATACCGTTATCTCAAAAAGCCGCCTTTTTCAGATTTGACAGATCATACCCCGTTGGTTCGGCAATAAGCTCGAATGTAAGCGACGGAATTCGCGGATCGGTAAACATATTATAGTACGCGTCATGAATAATATCGTACGCCTTTTTGTTGATGATGTAAGAGTTTGTATCAAGATCACTCGATATAATACCGTTCCCAAGCTTGAGAAATTTTTCGGTTTCGCACCCAATGATCTTCTGTATAAAGATCTGTCCTCATCGCCCGGTAAAACCTTCCGCCCGAACAGCCGCTTATTGAATCCGTCGCCGCCAAAACGAGAATACCCGCAGCGATTCTCTTCGCCACTGCCATCACCGCCGTATAAAAAGTATGCCCAACGTGTCCTCGCCGCAATGACAAGCCACCGTGCAGCCCGCGTCGGTAACGGCTATCTCCTTGAAGTTCTTGTACTTCCCGATCTCCTCAGCGGTCAGCGCGGTATTTTCCTCGGCGGTGGTGTGGGTAATAAAGATAAGGTCGTCGTCCACGCCGACATCGGTCAGCCTGTCCTTGACGTAATCCTTTATCGTCTTCTCAATGCTGCCGCGGTACTTCTTGATGACCTTCATCTTGCCGTCGATAACGGCGATACACGGCTTGAGCTTGAGCAGATTAGCCCCCAGCGCCGCGATAGATGAGCAGCGTCCGCCCTTGTGAAGATACTCCACGTTAGCCACAAAGAACGTAGCGTCGACCTTGGGGATTATCTCCCCGAGCTTTTCGACTATCTCGTCCGCCGACATCCCCTGCGCCGCCAGCTTAGCCGCCGAGACAGCCACCAATCCCTCGCCCGTGGACAAGTTGCGCGAATCAACAACACGCACATTCGGGAAATCCTCCGCCGCGATATTAGCATTCTGATAGCAAGCCGAAAAGTCGGACGATATCGTGATGACTATCAGCTCGTCGTACCCCACAAGCTGTTCCTTGAAGAAATTAGTGAAATCATCTACGCTCACCGCCGAGGTCTTGCAAAGATTGCCCGTGCTCCGATAGTAGGCGAAAACGTCTTTCTGACCGATTTCTAGACCGTCTTTTAACGTTTCGTCGCCCTTGTTGACGTACAGCGGTACAACGCTGATATCATACCGTTTTTTCAGCTCCTCGGACAGATCGCAAACGCTGTCCGCGCAAATTTTGACTTTACTCATAACGAAAACCTCCGAAATATTATCAGACTTGAGCCGCCAAAGAGTTCAGCACACGCTCCAGTTCCTCCTCAAGTGCGCTGTAAAACAAAGTGAACAGTATATCACAGCTGCCGAGCAGAAACAAATTCTTGTTGTTGACCGATGCGAGAGCTGGCACGTAGCCGTAAATATACCCCTTGAACCATTCCGCGTCGTAGGCGGGAATGGGCTTGCCGAGCTTTACCATGCGGCGTATCTCCTCAAAATCATCCGCGATCGCGTTTTCGTAGTTGCCTGCGCCCTTTGCGACGACCATATCGAAAACAGTCTTGATCTGCTTGTCGTTGAGCGCGCCGCCCTTGGTCTTGATGTTCTTCAACTCGGGCAGCCGCACCGCGAACGAGTACACCATAAGCGACAGCACGCGCTCGTATTCGGGAGAGTCCATTTCCCTGCAGCGCTCCTTGTCGAGCTTTATGCCCGTATTGTACAGGCAGGTAGTGTCGGCGATATTCTTCAGCGCGATCTTGAAGATATCCTTGACGTTAATATTGTAAAAATCCTTGTCCGCGATCATATAAATATACTTTACCGCATTGAATAGGGACACGCCCGCCTTTACAACAGTATCCGATATCATGGTGTAGGCGGTGCGTTCGCTGATGAATTCCATATTTTTCCTCCGTCCTTTTATTTTTTGCAAAAAAATCTACATTATTATTATACAATTTTTTCTTGTTTTTTGCAAGGGATTTTTACATATTTATACAAAATTATTATATTCGCGGTGGTCAGATGAGAAAATATAAAAAACCTCCTCCGGTTTTTATGCACTTTGCCCAAAAATGTTACAATTTGTAACCTTTACCGGAAAACTGTAACCTTTTTGTAACCGGATTGTAACCGTTTTGTAGTTGAATTGGAAAATTAAAAGTGATAAAATAATAGTTGTAAAAACATTCCAAAGGGAGGATAATTTTATGAGTAAAATTTTTACACGCAACTTAAAAAACAAGACAATAGCGCTTATCGCGTCAGCCGCGGTTTTTGGTATTCTGTATCTGCTTTCGATGACTCTCCTAAACAAGGTCTACCTTTTTAATTGGGCGGCGCACAATCTTTACTGTTACATATGGGTGATAGCCGCCGTTTTGATAGTTTTCGACAAGCTGATAGTTTCGTATTTCGTGACGTTTGGCAATCTTGTCGGTATCCTGATAGGACAGTTACTCGGAGATCTCATCAGATCGCAACGTATGAAACTGATAACTCCCGAGACAACCTCCAACGAGGAATATTTCCTGTCCTACCACTACGGCGCACTCATCTGGATGATAACGATACTCGTCTGCTTAGCGGCGGGCATTGCGGCGCAGATCATTTCTGGCAAGCGCAAACAAAACACTTAAAATACAAAAATACGTTAGAAGAATACTTATTATCCAAATTTTGGCTATGTGCAAACCGCTCTCACAGTGCCATAGCTTATCGAACGTGTAGGTGATGATAACTTTGACGACTATGTTTATGGTCGATAACGGCGCGGCAATGGTAAAAGTCATTTTGAAAAAGCTCTCCCGAGGGAGAGCTTTTTCATTTTTTAAGACAGCCATCCCGCCAACTTTTAAAGCGTTCATTCATAGGACTTTACGCTTGAAAACGCAGTCTTGACGGTGATGCCTTTTAAACTGCCTATTCGACCCGCGAGCGTGGAGATCGTGTCCTGCGGCGCGTCGATCGCGATACTTATAATATGTATCCCGCGCTCTCTGTACGGTATCCCCATTCTGCCTATGATGTACTCTCCGTACTCGTGAAGTATCTCGTTGAGCCGCCGAATCGTTTCGGCGTTCTCGACGATAATGCTCATCACCGCAACCCTTGTTCCCATAAATTTCCTCCGATAGCTGTTACAAATCGTTGTCGGTGTAGCCGGGCGGAAGCGCCTTTTCGTTGTCGCGCACGTAACGCGACGTTTCGGCAAGCAG
>ERZ778495.1155-NODE-1155-length-19625-cov-7.257179_pt1 | contig 19625 bp, 16 predicted proteins | sample MGYA00433100_ERZ778495 | MGnify/ENA primary metagenome ERZ778495 (study PRJEB29527, sample SAMN07138962) | mouse gut metagenome | material: feces | host: mouse | place: China:Nanjing | collected 2016-01-25 ...
TGTAAACTGCCCATAAGGGCAAAAACAAGGGAAAATACATAGCAATTCACTGTATAAGGCTTAAAAAGCCTTGAAAAATAAGGAAAATTCAAGAAATTCATCTGCAACTCCTGATTGTTCTATTTTATTTGTGTGATTTTCAGGTACAAAAAAATATATCATAATGCCTATTGCATTATGGTATATTTTTTTGTACCTGAAAGTAAATATATTTTACAATAGAGATCTGGAATTTGCATTTTTGCTAATGAATTTAATCCCTCCGAAACGATAAGTATCTTGTTCCCTGAAAAGATAGAGTACCTGAATCATTATCCGCTAACAATCCATATTCTGTTCCTGAAATACGAAACTCTATTCTGTCGCCGCTTTCCACTTGAAATGTTACAAAATATTGTGTCGAGGAAGTGGAATGGATATTACGCATATTGGCACTTCCGTGACGGTGATGCGAAATATGGGTTCTCTTGGATACTATTTTTGCGTGTACTGTTAGAAGTGGGGCGTGGTTATTTTGATTCCAAGTATAGATGTTTTTAACAATCATAACAATAAATGTGCCGATAATAAGCGCAAAGATAATAAAAAACATAAATAGAAATATATTAAAACCTGTATGGAATTGGCTGTCGAATCTGTTATATTGAGTAAACATAATGTTTGATTCCTTTCAATCATTTCTTTTTCTTATAAAAAAGAAAACTACTTTATGTGATTGCTCTTATATAAGTATATATGAGTCTAAAGGAAAAAGCAAGCTATTTTACCATTGCGACATATGAAAAGGAAAAACAAACGAAAATAAAAATGACATTGAGAACAGTTTGTAGTATACTGTTAATAAGTAAATATTGACTTTTTGTCGATAAACAGAGGAAAGTTTATGAAATCAGAATGGAAACATTGTTGAAAGAATAAAAATTGAGGTAGAATGATGATTTTATTTTTTGCAGATATGGACAATACTTTAATTTATTCCCATAAACGTGATATAGGAAGCGATAAAATCGGCGTGGAGTTTTATCCAGAAAAAAACCAGATGATTTCCTATATGACAAAAACATCATGGAAACTGCTGCAAAAAGTTGCCCATAAACTTCTATTTATTCCAACGACAACACGGACAATAGAGCAGTATCAACGGATTAATTTGGGGTTTGTACCATTGTATGCGCTTGTGTGTAATGGTGGGATTTTGCTGGAAAATGGTCAGGAAAATATGCGGTGGTATGCGGATTCAAGAGAACTCGCAGCACCAGCAAAAAAGGAAATAGAGCGTGCATCAGTGCTGTTAAAACAGGATGAATATCGTAGTTATCCATTAAAAAATATACGAGATTTGGTACTGTTTACCAAGAGCAATAATCCAATAAAAACAGTAGAACAACTACATAAGTCGTTAGATTTATCAATGGTAGATGTTATATGTAATCAGGCAAAAGTCTATGTTATTCCAAAAAAAATTGACAAAGGAACTGCTTGCCGCAGGCTAAAGGAAAGATTATATGCGGATTGTACCGTTGCCGCAGGGGACAGTGTATTTGATATTTCGATGCTTGCCGCCGCAGATATTGCGCTTGCGCCAAAGCGGTTATGTGATGCATATGATGTGAAAGCCAATGGAATTTGTGATGAGGAACAACAGTTTTTTTCAGAATATATATTAAAATACGTATTGGATTACAGGACAAATTTTGCAAGAATATAATTCTACTACTCTTTACAATCCCGTTTACTTATGATAAGGTAAAAAGGAAAAAGAATAAAAACCATTTAAAACCTTAGAATTACATTGATTTAAAGTGACTTACGAATTGGAGCAATTAATATAGATGAGAACGATACACCATTATTATAGAAGATTTAGACTCTGCTTTATAGAAGCAGCAGCTCTTTCGCTCTTTTTTTGTGCCTTTTTGCTGCCTTCATGGAAGCAATATAGACATACGGGCGATAATTATTTTACGATTACATTAAACGGCGTGGAAATCGGGCATACTGGTTCTGCCGATCAGATAGACAAGCTAATGGCAAAGGCAAGGAAGCAGGTGGCTTTGGAAGCAGTTGGCAGTGACCTTCTGCTTATGGACTTAAATTTAGAAACAAAGGGAAGCGAGGTTGTATGGGCAAAAATTGATAGTGAGGAAACGCTGATATCCAATATGGCTGAGGTTATGCGTAAAAGCGTAAAGGAAACGCTGCATCGTTCCTATACTGTAAAAATTAATGAAACCGCTGTGAATTTGGCATCTCATGAGGAAGTTAACGCGCTTTTGGAACAGGCAATTGCTGCCTATGATCCCCAAAATACTTATGATGTGGAGCTTGCTCTTGACAGCAACCGCGAAGTCAATGTGCTTGAAGCGCGGATTACTACGAAAGAGAATGCTGCGAATGAGGAACAGATTTGTTATACGGCTGGAATTACAAAAGCATTAGAGGAAATAACGGATTCCATTCAGCCAATAATGGATAAGGACTTTCAAGAGTATGAAAAAGGACTTGTTGATATTGCATATGCCGATAAAATTGAGGTAGTGGAGGCATATTTATTAGAAGACGAACTGAATACTGTGGAGGAAGCGGTAAACCGTGTCACCAAGGAGCAGGAAGTGCAAGTAATTTATAAGGTGGTAGCCGGAGATACGCTTTCGCAGATTTCATTAGATAACAATATTCCGATGGAGGAATTAATTGCAATAAATGACGCGCTGGAAGATGAAAATACAATGATTCGTGTTGATCAAGAATTGGTAATTACAGTTCCAGAGCCAGATTTATCTGTTTTATGGAAAGAAGAAGATGTATATACCGAAGACTACGAGGCAGAAATTCAATATATACCTAATGACGACTGGTATACAACACAGCGTGTAACACGTCAGGAACCGTCTGCGGGAAGACGCAAAGTTGCTGCGGTGGTTGCGTATAAAAATAATACAGAAATTGGACGGGAAATTTTAAAAGAGGAAATTTACGCAGAAGCAGTGCCTAAAATCGTGGAACGCGGCACAAAGATACCACCTACTTATTTAAAACCGATTTCTGGAGGGCGGTTAAGTTCTGGCTTCGGAGCAAGAAGCGCACCGACCAAAGGCGCTTCTACATATCATAAGGGTGTGGATTGGGCAGTACCGATCGGAACAACAGTAGTGGCGTCCAACGGCGGAACGGTAACGGTGGCAGGATGGGCAAGCGGCTATGGATATGCAGTTTATATTAACCATTCTGACGGCAGACAGACAAGATATGGACATTTAAGCAAGGTTTTAGTAAAACCGGGGCAGACAGTGGCACAGGGAGAGCGGATTGCGCTTAGCGGTAATACCGGACGAAGCACAGGCCCGCATCTGCATTTTGAAATTCGTATTAACGGGGAGGCAGTCAATCCGTTAAAACATATGAATTAAGGAACGAATAATAAATTACTTATAAGAATGACTTATTTGGTGATTTTCAACAATAAATGGAAAAGAATCCTGGCTGAAAAAAGCAGTCTTTCCGTTTACAAAATCAGAAAAAAGGTATATAATCGTAACAGTTTGGGCTGCTTGGCAGCAGAGTTGAAAATCTTTTGATACAAAATAACTATGTAACCGTTAGGAAAAGCGAAACGGTTACATAATATGGAATATATGTTTGGTTCGATGAGGCGATATGAAATGTGGCTGGATAATTGTTTCCGGCGTTGATTGATAGATGCTATCACAGGGATGTCTGTGGTATGTGGGGGTAAAAGCAATGGAACAGTACGCAATAAAGGGCGGAAACCCATTAGTTGGCGAGATAGAGATTGGCGGCGCAAAGAATGCGGCACTGGGGGTGTTGGCAGCGGCGATTATGACAGATGAGAAGACAGTGATTGAAAATCTGCCAGATGTTAGAGATATTAATGTTTTGCTACAAGCGATGGAGAGCATCGGCGTGATTGTATATAGAACGGACAGACATACAGTGCGTATTAACGCATCTATGATTTCAGGGCTTGTAATCGAGGACGATTATATCAAAAAAATTCGGGCGTCATATTATCTGCTTGGCGCTCTTTTAGGCAAATATAAACATGCGGAAGTAGCTCTGCCTGGCGGCTGCAATATTGGAAGCCGCAAAATTGATTTACATATCAAAGGCTTTAAGGCACTTGGTGCAAGTGTGAAAATTGAGCATGGCTTAATTATTGCAGATGCAAAGAATTTAAAGGGGGCACATATCTATTTAGATACCGTATCCGTTGGGGCGACGATTAATATCATGCTGGCAGCAGTGCTTGCGGAGGGCAGGACAGTAATTGAAAATGCTGCAAAGGAGCCGCATGTAGTGGACGTTGCAAATTTTCTAAACTCAATGGGTGCAAATATCAAAGGCGCAGGAACGGATGTCGTGCGGATTACTGGCGTTCGGAAACTGCATTCTTCAGATTATTCTATTATTCCAGATCAGATAGAAGCGGGAACATTTATGTTCGGCGCGGCAATTACAAGAGGAGATGTTACTGTAAAAAATATTATCCCCAAGCACTTAGAGTCCATTACGGCAAAATTGGTGGAAATGGGCTGTGAAGTGGAGGAATCAGATGATGCAGTTCGTGTAGTTGCATCAAAACGATTAGATAATACCCATGTGAAAACGTTACCGTATCCTGGATTTCCAACGGATATGCAGCCACAGATATCGGTTTCCTTGGCACTGGCACAGGGAACAAGCATTGTGACAGAGAGTATTTTTGACAATCGTTTTAAATATGTGGATGAACTGGCAAAAATGGGTTCCAATATTAAGGTTGAAGGAAATACGGCAATTATTGAGGGTGTGGAAAAATTTACAAGTGCCAATCTAACGGCGCCGGATTTGCGCGCAGGGGCGGCGCTGGTTTTGGCGTGTCTTACGGCAGAGGGATTTAGCACTGTTGAGGACATTAAATATATAGAACGCGGCTATGAAGATTTTGATGTAAAGCTGCAAAGCCTTGGTGCACAAATTGAGAAAGTAGAATCGGAAAAGGCGTTGACTAAGTTTAAGTTAAAGGTAGGATAGTTGGAAGCCGCAGTTTTGAAAGTTAAAATTTAATATAGAAATTTTTAAATATAGAATTTTATTGTTGACAACTTACGAATCTTATTATATGATGTAAAGGATATGACAATTCAATATTGAACGAATGCTGATCTCTTATTCAGAGTGGTGGAGGTACAAAGGACCTACGAAGCCACGGCAACCCCAGTATGGAAGGTGCCAACCTGAGCGAGTTACTCGAACAATAAGAGGATTTGATTATCAAGCAACTGATACAATCCGCTTATTCCAAGAGAATACAGCGGATTTTTTTTAGGAGGAATACGAATATGGAGAAACTACTTTTTACTTCAGAATCTGTAACAGAGGGACATCCTGACAAAGTCTGCGATGCGATTTCCGATGCAATTTTGGATGCATTAATGGAGCAGGATCCAATGAGCCGCGTTGCGTGCGAGGCTGCAACTTGTACAGGCTTTGTGTTAGTGACAGGTGAGATTACCACGAAGGCTTATGTAGATATTGCTAAGATCGTACGTGAAACGGTAAAGGAAATTGGTTATGACAAATCCGAGTATGGTTTTGACGGTAACACCTGTGCAGTGCTTACAGCGATTGATGAGCAGTCAGGTGATATTGCAATGGGTGTAGATAAGGCGTTTGAGGCACGTGAAAATAAGATGAGTGATGCGCAGCTTGAAGCGATTGGCGCAGGTGACCAAGGTATGATGTTCGGCTATGCGACCAACGAAACACAGGAGTATATGCCTTATCCGATTTCACTTGCACACAAATTGGCATTGCAGCTTACTAAAATTCGTAAAGATGGTACTTTAAAGTATTTAAGACCTGACGGAAAGACACAGGTTTCTGTTGAGTATGACGAGAATGGCAGACCTAAGCGTTTGGAAGCCGTTGTTCTTTCTACACAGCATGATGCAGATGTTACACAGGAGCAGATTCACGAGGATATTAAGAAGCATGTATTTGATGTGATTTTACCGCAGGAATTAATTGATGCAGATACGAAATTTTTTATCAATCCTACAGGACGATTTGTTATCGGCGGGCCGCACGGTGATGCGGGGTTGACAGGGCGTAAGATTATTGTCGATACCTATGGCGGGTATGCACGACACGGCGGTGGTGCATTTTCTGGTAAGGACTGCACGAAGGTAGACCGCAGCGGTGCATATGCAGCTAGATATGTGGCAAAAAATATTGTTGCGGCAGGATTGGCAGATAAATGTGAGATTCAGCTTTCTTATGCGATTGGTGTCGCGCAGCCGACTTCTATCAATGTAGATACGTTTGGAACTGGGAAGCTTTCCAGCGAGAAACTTGTGGAGATTGTACGCGAGAATTTTGATCTTCGTCCAGCGGGAATTATTAAGATGCTGGATTTAAGAAGACCAATTTACAAACAGACAGCAGCTTATGGACATTTCGGTCGCAATGATCTTGATTTGCCGTGGGAGAAACTGGATAAGGTTGAGGTATTAAAGAAATATTTATAGGCGGATTCAATAGAAATCATTAAATTTGGTGGACACTAAAGTTTGCTGTGGATTCGCTTGGTATATAGGGACTGTTGAGAAAAAACGATTTCTGACAGTCCCTTTATTTTTATGCACAGACCCCTGCAAAGAAATAGTGGCGAAAAAGCGGCACACGGGTCACGCGGCGAGTAAAAAGAGGGAGTATTTATGTATCGTAATATTGTATTTGATATGGGGAATGTGTTGACGAAATACAGCGTTTCCGATTATATCCGTAAATATATTACGGACAAAGGCATATTTTCAGAGGAACTTTTTCAGATAATAAAAAATGAAGTCTGTGCTTCGGTGGAATGGATTCGAATGGATAGGGGAACGCTTACAGATAAGGAGGCAGTTGCTTCTATTTGTATGCGTGTGCCGGAGCAATATTTTGAAATCATCGAATATTTTATCCGTGATTTCCGAATGAAACCAGAGTTAAATCTGCCAATGGAGCATTTGGTACAGGCTTTAAAAGAAGCGGGATATGGATTATATTTAATGTCAAATACATCGCACCGCTTTCGGAAATTTTGTAGAAATATTGCGGCGATTGCTTATATGGATGGTATTTGGATTTCTTGTGAGCATGGATTGCTCAAGCCGGAAAAAGAAGCATATCTTGACTTTTTTGCACAGTTTGGGCTGAAACCGGAGGAATGTTTGTTTATTGACGATTCCGCAGCGAATATTGAAGCGGCGCAAAATCTTGGGATGCAGGGGATTGTCTATCATCAAGATATGAATGAGCTTGTGCGGAAATTAGAAGGGGTTGTCGATTTACACAATATTCAGATTATGATATAATAAGGAACTGTGAAACAGTGTGAGAGCATCTTTGATGTCTTGTTTGTGACCAGAAAGGAATGGTGAAATATATGAATCCAAGTTACTTTCGTATTAAACTGCCAATGGATCAGGCTGTACAGCGCTTATGCGGTTTTGAGGGAAAAACGCCGAAGGAAACAATTTTATGCAGACCTACCCAAGCCGTAAGTCACTGTATTGATGAAAAAAAGCAGTGGAAGGGAAGTTGTTTATTCGTTTATGAAAACAAAGGCTGGACAGTTTTCGAGGATTTATCGGGCTTTTATGCTGGTATGCCTGCCAAGGCTTGGCAGGAATTTGCACAACAGGAGGATTTCGTGGCGGCGGGATATAATGATGCAATATTGTATGGTGAGTTGGTGGTAATTACAGGCGGTGTTGTAGAGAAAGAATTTCTCGACGATTGGGAAATGCCGGAGGATAACCACAATAATGGGGATAAATTTCCAGAAATTCAAGAATGGACAGACGCTGCCGACTTTGTGGACAATGATGATATCTTGTACGCAGAACAGGGAACAGTTTTGATTTTTTAAGGAGGAGTAAAATGGCTTTTTGTCATCTTCATGTACATACGGAATACAGTTTGCTGGATGGATCGAATAAGATTAAGGAATATGTGAAGCGTATTAAAGAACTTGGCATGGACAGCGGGGCGATTACGGATCACGGCGTAATGTATGGCGTGATTGATTTTTATAAGGAAGCGCGGGCAAATGGGATTAAACCAATTCTTGGCTGCGAGGTGTACGTTGCGCCGAATTCCCGTTTTGACAAGGAGGTGGGAGGCGGCGAAGATCGCTATCATCATTTGGTGCTGTTGGCAGAGAATAATACAGGCTATGCGAATTTAATGAAAATTGTAAGCAAGGGTTTTACGGAAGGATATTATTACCGCCCGCGTGTCGATATGGAAGTGCTTAGGGAGTATCATAAAGGGATTATTGCGCTATCCGCTTGTCTTGCTGGAGAAGTGCCGCGCTATATTGTAAAAGGACTTTATCAGGAGGCAAAAAATGTTGCACAGCGCTATCTGGACTGTTTTGGGAAAGGAAATTACTTTCTGGAATTACAGGATCATGGGATACCAGAACAGCGGACAGTAAATACTGCTTTGGTGCGTATAAGCAAGGAGTTGGATATTCCGCTGGTGGCGACAAATGATATTCATTACACGTATGCGGAAGATGTTGAGGCTCATGATATTCTCTTGTGTATCCAGACTGCGAAAAAGGTTTCCGATGAGGACAGAATGCGGTATGAGGGCGGTCAATACTATGTAAAAAGTGAATTGGAAATGCGGGAATTATTCCCGTATGCGCAGGAAGCAATTAGCAACACAGCACTCATTGCGGATCGCTGTAACGTGGAGATTGAATTCGGGGTAACGAAACTTCCAAAATTTGATGTACCAGATGGATATGATTCGTGGAGTTATCTAAATAAGTTGTGTTTTGATGGTTTGGAAGAACGGTATGCGAATAATAAAGAGCAGCATATGGAAAAGCTGAATTACGAATTGGATGTAATTAAAAATATGGGATATGTTGATTACTTCCTTATTGTATGGGATTTTATTAACTGGGCGCGGGAAAATGGCATTCCAGTAGGCCCCGGGCGTGGCAGTGCGGCGGGGAGCATTGTTTCTTACTGTTTGCATATTACCAATATCGATCCGATTCGCTATAGTTTGCTCTTTGAACGTTTTTTAAATCCTGAGCGCGTTTCCATGCCAGATATTGATATCGACTTCTGTTATGAACGGCGGCAGGAAGTCATTGATTATGTCAGCCGCAAGTATGGTGCAGATAAGGTAGTGCAGATTGTTACATTTGGTACAATGGCGGCAAAAGGTGTAATCCGTGACGTGGGGCGTGCGTTAGATTTGCCATATAATTACGTGGACAGTATTGCGAAAATGATTCCCAATGAACAGAATATGGGTGTTTCGATTGACCGCGCGATTGAATTGAATCCGGAGTTTCGCAAGCTTTATGAGGAGGATGAGCAAGTACATTATCTAATTGATATGTGCAAAAAATTAGAGGGACTTCCGCGCCATACTTCTATGCATGCGGCGGGTGTAGTAATTTGTCAAAAACCAGCGTATGAATTTGTACCATTGTCGAGAGGAAGCGACGGCGCAGTTACCACGCAGTTTACAATGACCACCATAGAAGAATTGGGGCTTTTGAAAATGGATTTTCTGGGCCTTCGTACATTGACTGTAATTAAAAATGCTGTGGATAATGTAAAAAAGACAACGGGCATTTCTATTGATATGGATCATATTGATTATAATGACAGCAAAGTGCTTGCTTCTCTTGGCACTGGAAAAACGGACGGTGTATTCCAGCTAGAAAGTCAGGGCATGAAAAACTTTATGAAAGAACTGAAACCACAGAATTTGGAAGATGTTATTGCGGGAATCTCTCTGTACCGTCCCGGGCCAATGGACTTTATTCCGGCGTATATCAAAGGAAAAAACAACCATAATGCCGTGACATATGCCTGCCCGCAGCTTGAACATATTTTAGCACCGACTTATGGCTGTATCGTTTATCAAGAGCAGGTTATGCAGATTGTGCGTGATCTTGGTGGTTACACAATGGGGCGCAGCGACCTGGTCAGGCGTGCCATGAGTAAGAAGAAGGCGTATGTAATGGAGCAGGAACGCCAGAATTTTGTTTATGGAAATGATGCGGAGGGTGTTCCGGGGTGCGTTGCAAATGGGATTTCAGAAACGGTGGCAGGTCAGATTTATGGTACAATGATGGACTTTGCCAAGTATGCGTTTAATAAGTCGCACGCAGCTTGTTATGCAGTGGTTGCTTATCAAACTGCTTATTTAAAATATTATTATCCAGTGGAGTTTATGGCGGCGCTTTTAACGTCCGTAATTGATAATAATTCTAAGGTATCCGAATATATTATGGTGTGCCGCAATATGAATATTTCCATTCTTCCACCAGATATCAATGAAGGGGAGGCTGGATTTTCTGTTTCTAATGGTGCGATTCGATATGCCCTTACGGCAATAAAAAGTGTGGGCAGACCTGTGATTGATGGAATTGTTGCGGAACGGCGCGCGCATGGCAGCTATCAGAGTCTTAAAGATTTTATTGAGCGAACAACCACGGTTGATATGAATAAGCGTGCGATTGAAAACTTTATTAAGTCGGGAGCATTTGATAGTTTCGGGGCGACACGGAAACAGCATATGAGTGTGTTTGTGCAAATATTGGACAGCATACAACATAGCAAGCGTGGGATTATGGCAGGACAGATGTCACTTCTGGATATAGTTTCAGAAGAAGAGAAAGAAGAACTGGAAATTAAAATGCCCAATGTTGGGGAATACCCCAAGGAATTAATTCTAAGCTTTGAAAAAGAAGTGCTGGGATTCTATATTAGTGGACATCCGCTGCAAGAATATCAAGGGCTTTTGGAAAAGTATACCACGGCGAAGACCTCGGATTTCTATTTAGATGAGGAAACAGGTCATATGCATGTTGCAGACAACAGCAAAGCAACAATCGGTGGTATGATTGTGGATAAAAAAATCAAATATACGAAAAATGATAAGATTATGGCGTTTTTAACAGTGGAGGACTTGGTTGGCAGTATTGAAGTGTTAGTGTTTCCCAAGGATTATGAGCGTTATTCTGCTAAGCTTGTGGAGGATAGCAAGGTATTGGTTCAGGGCAAGGTTTCCGGTGAGGAGGAGCGCGACGGCAAACTGATCTGCGAGAAAATTACTTCGTTCGACGATCTGCCTGCAAAGGTGTGGGTGAAATTTCCCAATCTGTCAAACTATATGCAAAAAGAGCCGGTACTGTTTGACGCAATTTTTGAATCTGAAGGAAATGACAAGGTTGTCATTTATATAGAAGAAACACGGCAGATGAAGCAGTTACCTGCTAACCGCAATATTCATGCAGACGGGGAAGTGCTTGATCGGCTGCGGGGACTGTTTGGCGAGGAGAATGTGCGGTTGGTGCATTAAAATTAGAATAAAGGGGAATGGTGGAAATATGGAATTTTACAAAACAGAATTGCAGGCGGTAAAAGGTGATATTACAAAAGACCACGGTGTGCAGGCGATTGTAAATGCTGCGAATACCAGCCTGCTTGCCGGCGGCGGTGTAGACGGTGCGATTCACTGTGCGGCAGGGCCGGAACTGCTTGCCGAATGCCGTCTGCTCAATGGGTGCTTTTTGATAATGTTACACTGGAAATGTATCAAAGGGAGATTGAGGCAAAGTAATTATATCAAGTTTTCCGCTCGGCAGTCAGCTTGCAATACTCCTCTGTACTTCCGATAAATTGGCAGCAGACCGGCTCTTAATTGCAGTTGTTGGTAAAATATTCCGATAAGTTAATAATATTAAACTTGAATCGTAACCAAAATTTCCTTGATTTAATAAAATTTTATCTAATGATATTGTAATATAAAATAAAATGGTATAAAATAGTAAAGAATTGTGCAAAGGAATATCTTGGCATAAAATACAGATTATATAAAGCAGAAAGTGCAAGCTGATAAAGTAGAGGCAGCAGTTTTGTAAAATAGAACTGTTGTGGTTAAAACGTGCAATGTTTTTATATAATATATTTTAAGAAAATAATGCATAGGAGGGGTAACTAATGGCGAAGGAGATAAAAACGATTGGAATATTGACGAGCGGCGGCGACGCACCGGGAATGAATGCGGCAATCCGTGCGGTGGTGCGCAAGGCAATTTCAAACGGCGTAGCAGTAAAGGGAATTAAAAGAGGATACCTTGGTCTGCTGAATGAGGAAATTATGGATTTGGAGCGTCATAGCGTTTCTGATATTATCCAGAAAGGCGGTACATTGCTTGGTACAGCGCGTTGTCATGAGTTCCGTGAGCCAGAGGGACAGGCGCGTGGTGCAGAGATCTGCCGCAAGCATGGCATTGATGGTTTGGTGGTTATTGGCGGTGATGGTTCTTACCGCGGCGCACAGGCATTGGCAAGAAATGGTATTAATACAATTGGCGTGCCGGGAACAATTGACTTGGATATTGCCTGTACAGAATATACTATTGGATTTGATACGGCGATTAATACCGCTATGGAGGCGATTGATAAGGTGCGCGATACCTCATCCTCTCATGAGAGATGCTCTATTATAGAGGTTATGGGACGCAATGCGGGATATATCGCTCTTTGGACAGGTGTTGCAAACGGTGCAGAGGATATTTTGCTTCCTGAAAAATATGATTATAATGAGCAGGAGTTAATTAACAATATTGTTAAGAGCAGAAAGCACGGCAAGACACATCATATTATTATTAATGCTGAGGGAATTGGCCATTCAATTTCTATGGCGAAACGGATAGAGGCAGCGACAGGTATTGAAACAAGAGCAACGATTCTTGGCTATATGCAGCGCGGCGGACATCCAACCTGTAAAGATCGGTTCTATGCTTCGATTATGGGAGCGTATGCAGCGGATATTTTGTGTCAGGGACAGTCAAACCGTGTAGTAGCGTATAAGCATGGCAAGTTTGTGGATTATGATATTGAGGAAGCTTTAAATATGACAAAAAGCATCGACGAATATCAGTACGAGATTGCAAGAAAGCTTTCCGAATAAAAATTATTTTAGGAATAACAATAGAAATCCGGAGATGCAGCAATGTATTTCCGGATTGTTTTATGCGCAGACCCGTGTAGAGGAAATTAGACGCTAAGGAATTGTCAAAAAATAACCTGTTAATTTGACGTCGTATAAATGTTCAGCTGCAAAGAAGATAAGCGCAGGCGCGGCAGGCTACGTCAAGATTATCTGATGCCGCAGACGGACATTGATACAAGTCAAATTGATGCGTTATTTATTGATAGTTTCTAAGGCAATACATGATGGGGCGTGTAGGGAAAGATAAGGATTATTATGAAAATTTTTAATCAACCGAAAATTAAAGAGGTTTCACAGAAGGATAAAAGCAAACCAAAAATCGTTGCGAAAAAGTCAACGACAAGAACAATTGCTTTGGGATTTGCGTTGATTATATTGGCTGGAACGTTGCTGCTGACACTGCCGGGAGCGACACGGTCAGGGCGGGGGAATTTGTTAAATTCCTTGTTTACGGCAACTTCTGCAACGTGTGTTACGGGACTTGCAGTAGTAGACACCTATCAGAATTGGACATTGTTTGGGCAGTTGGTAATTCTTGGCATGATACAGGTTGGCGGACTGGGGTTTATGACAATCGGCGTATATATTTCAGTTTTGTTAAAACGCCGTATTGGACTGCAGGAGCGGGAAACGCTTCATGAAAGCGTTAATACGCTGGAAATTGCGGGTGTTGTGCGGCTTGTGAAAAAAATTGTACAGGGTGCACTTTTAATTGAAGGAACAGGCGCAGTGCTTTTGGCGACGCGCTTTATTCCACGTTTTGGCTGGCGCAATGGTGTTTACTTCTCCATTTTTCATGCGGTATCATCTTTTTGCAATGCGGGATTTGATTTAATGGGCATTCATGAGGCATATTCTTCGCTTGTGGAATTTGAGGGGGATATTGTTGTAAATCTGGTGCTCTGCACATTGATTTTGGTCGGTGGAATTGGTTTTATTGTCTGGGATGACGTTATGCGTAACAAATGGCATTTTCACAAATACCTGCTTCATACCAAAATTGTTCTGACAACGACCATCGTTTTAACGATTGTGGGAACGATTTCTTTCCTTTTATCGGAGCGCAACGGCGTGTTTGCTGATATGAATGGGCTTGAACGTTTTTTGGGCGCGTTGTTTAGTTCTGTTACACCAAGGACAGCAGGATTTAATACCGTAGATACAGCATCACTATCCAATACAGGCAAACTTATGACAATGATGCTGATGTTTATTGGTGGAAGCCCCGGTTCAACAGCGGGCGGTGTCAAGACAACGACAATTGTGGTTTTGGTTTTTTATGCAATTGCGATGATAGGCAACCGCGAGGACATCAATATGTTCGGCAGACGGCTGACAGATGAAGTTGTGAAAAAGGCAAATGCTGTTATTATGATAAACTTTACATTGGCTATGCTGGCGGCGATGTTTATTATGGGAATGCAGCCAATGCTTGCGCTGACGGATGTAGTATTTGAAGTATTGTCGGCAATCGGCACTGCAGGAATGACAACGGGTATTACAAGGGACTTAAATACAATATCACGTTTGATTGTGATTGTGCTAATGTATTGTGGACGTCTGGGCAGCTTGTCTTTTGCACTGATTTTTGCACAAAAGAGTGCCGTTAATTCTGTGCGTCAGCCACAGGAGAAAATTATTGTTGGGTAGTAGATAGGTGTAATGGAATACGCATTTATATTAAAAATAATATGCGGGATTGGAGTAGTATGAAATCAATATTAGTAATCGGTATGGGGCGCTTTGGGCATCATCTTGCTATTAATTTCTTAGAGCATGGTCATGATGTAATGATAATGGATATTAATGAGGAAAAAGTGGAGGATATGGTGCCGTATGCCACTAGTACCAAAATTGGTGATTGTACCAAAGAAGAAGTGCTTAAAAGTCTTGGGATTGGTAATTTTGACGTGGTATTTGTATGTATCGGCACAAATTTCCAAAGCAGTTTGGAGGTGACAAGCCTTTTAAAAGAGCTGGGCGCAAAACGAGTAATCAGCAAGGCGACAAGGGATATTCAGGCGAAATTTTTGCTGCGCAATGGTGCGGATGAGGTGATTTATCCCGAGAAGGATATTGCAGAAAAGTGGGCGGAGCGTTACAGTTTGGATCATATTTTTGATTACATTGCACTTCCGGGAGGTTTTGGTATTTATGAAATGAGTCCGCTCAAGGAGTGGGTTGGCAAAAGCATTAAGGAATCGAATATTGCAGCAACATATAAGATTTCTATTTTAGGGATTAAAAAAAGGCATGATGAAGAAATGAGCGTTATGCCGTCAGCAGATTATGTGATTCGGGAGAAAGAACATCTTATGATTATGGCATCGAATGAGATAGCAGAGAAGCTGCTGACACAGAATAAGCGTTTGTTTGCAAAATAACGGATTGTATTTTGTTAGACGCAAAACAGCAAATGGCAATATATTAGGCGTCTTTGTTAAAAGTAATTTCTGAATAGTTTTAAGAAGGAAATGGAAAAGGTGGCATATGATTGTAAGTACAACAAACAGTAAAGTAAAGCGGCTCACGGCACTGACGCATAAGGCGAAGGCGCGCAGGGATGAGGGTGTATTTGTCGCAGAGGGAATAAAAATGTTTCTGGAAGCACCGAAGGAATGGATACAGGAGATTTATGTTTCAGAAATATTTCTTGAAAAAATGCATAACGATAAAAGCAGCAATAGTAGTAAAAATAAGCAGCTAATGGATACGTTAAGCAAACAAAAGTATGAGGTCGTTTCGGAGGAAGTTTATAAAAAAATTTCCGATACGCAGACGCCACAGGGAATCTTGGCGGTGCTGCGACAGCCGCAGCATTCTTTGGAGCAGGCGGTTGTACAATTGGCGGATGGAAACGCAATATTTTTTATGATATTGGAAAATATTCAAGACCCCGGAAATTTAGGAACGATTCTGCGTGCTGGAGAGGGTGCGGGAATCAGTGGCGTTATAATGACAAAGGAATCCGCAGATATTTTTAATCCGAAAGTAATCCGCTCTACAATGGGGTCGATTTATCGTGTGCCTTTTTATATTGTGGGGCAGGCGAGCGAGGCGATTTCTTTGCTACAGCAATATGGAACGGCGGTATATGCGGCGGACTTGGAATCACAAAGCGTAGATTATGACAAAAAAGATTATACAGGTGCAACGGCGTTTTTAATTGGAAATGAAGCGGCAGGGCTGCGGCGTGAAACGGCAGATTGTGCGACAGGCCGGATACGCATTCCCATGGCAGGAAAGACAGAATCGTTGAATGCAGCAATGGCAGCAACGGTTTTAATGTATGAGGTAAGCAGGCAGCGGCGAGGAGGACTAAAATGAAGATTGGTTTTATTGGACTTGGAAATATGGCGCAGGCAATGATTGGGGGGATTTTAACTAAAGGGCTGTATCAGAAACAGGATATTATCGGTTCTTGTAAAACAGAGGAAACGGCGGAGAGGATACGAGAGCAGTTTGGGATAGCGGCAGGAACGGATAACCGTAGGACTGCGGATGAGGCAGAAGTGATTGTCTTGGCAGTAAAGCCTATATTTTTGCAGGAGGTAATTACCGAAATTCGGGATCTTATAACAGAGAAAAGGAAGGAAAAGCTGGTAATTTCCATTGCGGCAGGACGGTCGACTGCATGGATTGAGGAGATGTTTGCGGTGCCGCTTCGTCTGGCACGCTGTATGCCGAATACGCCGGCTTTGGTAGGAGAAGGGTGTACGTGCGTTTGCTTAAAAGAGGATGTTACACCACAGGACAAAGCACTTGTCCTTTCCATTATGGAAAGTTTTGGAAAGGCAAGTATTCTCCCAGAACGTTTAATGGATGCCTTTATCGGCGTGGCAGGCAGTTCTCCGGCGTATGTATTTTTATTTATTGAAGCGATGGCAGATGCGGCGGTGGCAGCGGGTATGCCAAGAAAACAAGCATACGAGTTTGCAGCACAGTCGGTACTGGGCAGTGCGAAATTGCTGCTGGAAACGGGAAAGCATCCCGCAGAATTAAAGGATATGGTCTGCTCACCCGGCGGAACGACCATAGCGGCAGTAAAAGTTTTGGAGGAAAAAGGGATGCGCGCAGCGGTTATGGATGCAGTAGAAGCGTGTGTCAATAAGGCGCGCGAGGTATAAAAAATTCATCGAAAAGAATCCTAATGTAAAAACTTGACAATTTGCTTCTTCTCTGTTATTATATATAAAATCGTAATAAATGTTAACAATTGTGTAACATTTTACGTATAATATGTAAGAATGGTATCAGATTTTGTTAATAAGACTTTAAAAATCCTGTAATTTCATTGCAAATCAATGATTTTCAAAGGGATAAATTACAAATCTTTTGCAAAGTTTGAACGGAGAAAGGTAATTATGAAGTCAATTTGTAAAAAGTGGAAGTATCTGTCAGTTATGACAGCCATTATGATGCTACTTACAATTCTTCCAGTCGATACGAAGGCGGCAGATACCAGGGTCGAGATTACGGACGAAGAACGTAAAGAGCAAGAAACCACGGGCGACAAAACAGACTCGGCAGCAATAGCAGCAGGTGCAGCAGCACTGCTGGATAAGGAGAACGCCGAAGGAGATGAACAGGCAGATATACAGGTGGAAGAATCAAACTTGGCACAGGCAGATAATAATGAAAGCAGCAGTCAGCCGATGGTTGAGGAAGATGCAGATATGCCTGAAAGCGCAGTAGAAATTGTAGAAGAAGATAATACAATGCTTGCCAAGGCTGCTATTCCGGCAGCAGAGAGCGTAAAAGAACAGGAACCTGTTTCGTCAGAAACCGCAATTACAGTAGGCGCAGCCGCAATGCTGGAAGCACAGATTGTAGATGAAGAAAAAGCGATAAATGCATATGTCAATAATAGGGCAATGGAACCAGAAGCTAAGCTGGAAAATTCAACGCTTGTTATGGCGAAAGTTAACCAATATGTGAATATTAGGGAAAGTGCCAGCCAAGAATCAGAAAAGGTCGGCGTACTGTACAAGGATTGCGGCGGCGAGGTTTTGGAAACCCAGCAGGAATGGACAAAAATTTCCTCAGGTGATGTAACGGGTTGGATTTTAAATGAATATTTATATTTTGGCAATGAAGCAAAGGAACTTGCCTCTGACGTAGGAATCCTTACAGCACACGCCAATACACAGCTGCTTCGTGTTCGTAAAGATGCAAATAAGGAATCCGAAATTATCGGATTACTTTCAGAGGGAGAAGCAGTGGAAGCGATTTCCGAAGAAGGCGATTGGGTAAGCGTCAGCTACGAGGGCACAAAGGGCTATGTATCGTCAGAGTTTGTAAATGTTGAGTTTACAGTGGATAAAGCAGAGTCAATGGAAGTGATAAAGGCTCGGGAAGAAGTTGAGCGTGCTAGACGGGAAGCAGAAGCAGCAGCCAGCCGAAACGCTAAGAAGGAAGCTGTTTTGGCAACGGCGTCCGAATTAGAAATCCTTGCAGCACTGATTCAGTGTGAAGCAGGTGGTGAACCTTATGAAGGACAGATTGCTGTTGGTGCAGTTGTAATGAACCGTGTACGCAGTGGCGGCTATCCAAACAGTATCACAGAAGTTATCTATGCATCAGGTCAGTTTGTACCAGCCTCCAAGGGAAAAATGGAATCCTTGATTTTGGAGAAAAATATCCGTTCATCCTGCGTACAGGCAGCACAAGAAGCAATCAGTGGCACTTGCAACGTTGGTGACGCACTGCATTTCCGCAGAAAAGGAAATCGCCAAGGATTAATTATAGGAAACCATGTATTTTGGTAAAGAATAGAAAATCAAAAAGAAACAGCATAGCTTGTGGGTTGTGCTGTTTCTTTTACAATGTATCTTATATAGAAAGGAATGTTTGATAAAAATGGACAAAAAAACAACCAACAAAGAGCGCAGAGATGCCGGTCTGGCTTATATTGCAGATAACAGTGTTTTTGAAGAAATGCAGATATGCAGGAGATTATTGCAGAAGCTAAACTTTATGGATCGTTCGGACTTTGAAGGAATTAGTGCAGTAATTAAAGAATTATTTGGCAAGTCAGAAGATGCTTTTGTCAATCCGCCATTTTACTGTGACTATGGAAAACATATTGAAGTCGGAAAAAATTTCTTTGCCAATTATAATTGTACGTTATTAGATGTGGCAAAGATTAAAATTGGTGATAACTGTCAAATGGCGCCGAATGTGGCGATTTATACGGCAGGACATCCTATACATCCAATAACCCGCAATTCTGCATATGAATATGGAAAAGAAGTGACAATCGGCGATAATGTTTGGCTTGGTGGCAACACGGTGGTTTGTCCTGGAGTACATATTGGAAATAATGTTGTAATCGGCGCAGGCAGCGTTGTTACCAAAGATATCCCTGACTGGAGTATCGCCGCAGGAAATCCCTGCAAAGTGCTTCGCCAGATTACAGACGAGGATAAACGAAAACTATTTCGCAATGAGGTAATCGATGACGAGGCATGGGGAGATATTGTGTCCCATATGACATTTTAAAGGAAGAAAAAAGAGTAGTTTGTTAGTAACAGTTCAGCCTAGGACTTTGCATTTACTGCAAAGTCCGTGAAACAGCGT
>ERZ778495.1167-NODE-1167-length-19426-cov-4.462341_pt1 | contig 19426 bp, 20 predicted proteins | sample MGYA00433100_ERZ778495 | MGnify/ENA primary metagenome ERZ778495 (study PRJEB29527, sample SAMN07138962) | mouse gut metagenome | material: feces | host: mouse | place: China:Nanjing | collected 2016-01-25 ...
CTACCAATACCAGCCAGGCAAAGCGGGTTCTTGGTAACTAATTAGATAGTGCACCGCAAGTGACTGCTTACCAGTTTTTAGATAGCAGTTTATCACTGTAATCAGCGAATGTAGCTTGCGAGTGCGACGGCAAGCGCCGTAACAACTGTTGCAACCCCAGCAATGATGGTGAACACGTCCACCATCGGGCCAGGGGAGACCCATCTGCTATTACTTTTATTCATTGTCATCACCATAAAGTTGGGGGTTTCGTTGAGGGACCAATACACTGAGTTGGGTGTGCAGATGGCCAACGCATTAGATGGCCGAAGAACCATTGCCGTACATGATGGTCTCGCCGGGCTGAAACCCGAAGGGTGTCTGTCTCTGGGACTCATCGCTACCAGCGGACCCTTCTTCGCCCTGCGTGCCGGCCTCACTGTCCTCCGTAGATTCCTCTTCAGTCACAGGCAGACCAGCGCCTTCCTCCGGCTCCTCCTCGTCACCATCTTCCTCGCCAGCGGGGGCGCCATCCTCCTCGTCATCGTCGTCAGCGCCCGGAGCAATGTCCGGGTCAAAGATGACGTAAATCGTGGCATCGGCCTCGGCGCGGTTGCAGATGATGACGGCATAGCCGGCGGAAGAGAACACATTGTAGACGGCGGCCAGGGCATCGTCGGTGGGCCTGGAGACGAACTTCTCCACGTAGCGGTTCGTCTTGCGGCCGTTGATGATGATAGTGTCCTTGCTGTGGGCGTCGTACTCGTCCAGGGCCTTGTTCAGGTCATCGACGATGGTGTTGGCACAGGAGAAGACCTCCTCATCCTGCTTGGTACAAATGTCCTTGAACCTCAATGCTTTCATGGTTTACTCTCCTCATCATTAAATATATATCACGGCTTGGCCGTAATAATTAAGATTGCTCCAGGACGTCCCCGCCCTCATTGCGCAACAAGCCGCACAGCCGCTGTGCGCTCCAACCTTCCGCATAGTACACGTCGAGGCCATCATCGCCAGCATCACTGTCGTCTCCATTCCAGCGTGCAATGAACTTGTCGCTTATCTGTGGTGCGGCACTGATGGAACTAAATGGGTCTGTGTACTTGTTGACATCGCCGGCAAACATGACGGCCCTGTCCTCACCCGGAACAAACACCTGAATAAAGTCGCTCTCGATAACTTCCATAAGCCACCAAATCACCTGCATCTTCACGTCACCTGACTCGAAGAAGCCTCGCATCTCAAAGTCGTAGTAGCGAACCGTCTGGTCTGTCGTACCGCTCTGCGGGTCAATGTACGGCACGGCGAAAGTTCTGACGTGCTGGATGACATGCGTAAACCTATCATCCTCCTTGCGGTGCAACACCCTACTGAGGCCGCGGTTCCTCGTAAAGTGACCAACAAGCTCCGCACCCACCTCAGAGTCATTGCTCTTGTCATTCGCCTCATAGACATGACTCAGGCCAATGCGCAGAGTCCAGGAGGGGAGGCCCGTGGCATACTCCTCCGAGGGAAGCGTCAATAACGACCGCATATCACTCAAAAACCGGGTAATCTCCTCAGAGAATGTTACCCCCTCCAGGTGCTCCACGACAGTGCAAGCAGCCACAAGTGTCAGTGCTGTTGCATCAGAACTGAGGAACTCCTCCAGCTTAAACTTCTTTTTCTCGTCCATACTCTACACTCTCCTGTGTATTATTTTTATCCGAATAACTGCCTCTCCGCTAACGTAGCGGAGAGGATAAGTTACTCTTGTAATTAGCTATAAGCACCTAGCCTATACAGACTAAATTCGCTTAATAGTAGAAAATCTATCAGGGATTATAGACACCTACCTCGGCCCAAACTTCCTCCCACGTCTGGGCACCATGGTCATACCTAATCCAAAAGGTGTCATTACAGTCCCTGCCGTGTGTAGCAAGCGTAATAGCCACCACACTATACTTCTGAAACCCAGCGCCACGCAGGGCATCTGCGATACCCTGACGGCTCTTAGGTGTCACACGCTCTGTGAGGAAATCCCAAAAATCTTGGTCGTAATTTCCGGACCGGCTGTAACGCAGTTCAAACGGCAACAGATGCTTAGGAACATCATACAAGTCGATTGTAGCAACGTCCCTCTCGTCGATATAGACCTCACCGACGGGGACATTTTTATTCATTAGTGTCCCACGACACACCAACATCTCCCTTTCCTCTTCAAACAATCTTGACACCCAACCTTTCGTTTGCCCAGACAAAATAGTTCTTGGCCAAATCACTCGGGAACTGGAAGTCTTGTAGGCATAACCACTTCGGTGGCATGCTTAGAATAGCACTGTTGTCTAGCAGGTATTCGATAAGCTGAGTTTGCGGAAGCCAACAAGGCTTCAGACGAATAGTAGGAAAACACATATTTTCTTTGTTACCGTCATATTCGCTTCCACACTCAAACAACCCTAGCCCAAAATCAAACAAAGGGCAAAACTCTATGCTCCCATCAGTTCCGCACAAGAAACCAAAGTTGTTCAGATGCCTATCCTCGTTACATACCACGTAGTCCAGGAAGAACATAGCATGTATTAAGTCCCGCGCGCTACCACCGAGAATGTCACTACATTCTGCTATAATCTGCTCCGCTATCTCGTCGCATGTTCCGCACAGCTGTCCATCTTCGCTTAGCAGTACCTTTCGTGCACGTCGATAAGGTATAAACTCAAATCCATCCCTGAGGAATGACTCCGAATAAGAAGCCAGTCTGCCGTCAATATCACACAATCCTTGCTTAACTACATGGACGCCTGTCGGTAAGTGACACATACCAGCATAAGTGCTCGCGATGACCTCTACTAAGTCATCGCGCCACATCTTTCCGTCATAGTTAAAAAGCTCCTTAACATAGAACCTTCCGTCTACGGTGCGATACTTCTTCTGGTTTCCTTTGGAGCTGATACCTGTAGTAAGGTCAGTCAGCTCTGAACACGTGAAGCTGATAGGCGGCAGTCTATATGCACTGGGTGTACTAATAGTGCCAAGATTCATCTTACGCATCGCGGACCTCCCTCCTCACTAGGTAATGAAACATGGAGCTGGTAGACGGACTCGAACCCCCGACCTGCTGATTACAAATCAGCTGCTCTACCGACTGAGCTATACCAGCACATAAACTACGGGGTGTGTCTTCCACACCCCGTAGTGCGATGTAGACGGGATTACTCCCAGTCAATTTCCCGCTCCTCGATGATTTCGTTCAGCTCGTACTCCAGGTCATCGAAGGTAGAGACGACCGGAGCATCCTGGTTGCAGGAGTCATCGCCCTCCTCAGCCAGCGCCGTAAAGTCCTGCTGACCGCCGCTCATCAGACGGTCATTGTCACCGATACGAAGGCCGATTTCCTCAAAGATGGCCTTCATGGCATCACCAGGCTCATAGCCGAAACCGGCGCCGGACTCAGCCGGGGTATCGACGGTGTAGTAGTGCAGACTGTCGTCATAGGAGCAGACGAGCAGCACATTCTCCTCGCTCACAACGACGCCGATGCTCTTGCTCGGAGCACCGGACACATCCAGGATAATGTCGGCGATAGCCAGCGGGTTCACATCCTTCTCACAGGCATTCGTAGTGTGGCGAACAACAACATCGGTGTACTTCTTGTTTTCCATTTCCTTACTCTCCAATCTGTTAATTATTCTGCACCGCTGTCGGAAGCTTCTTTGCTCTCCCAGCAGATAAACAGCTTGCACTTCTCGGCATCATAGCTACACTTGTAGCCGACACTCTCGTAGGCTTCGAGGACCACCTCAGCGGAGGACTGCTCTTCCTCCTTCACAGTCACAGCAGCATACATCTTGGTAGGCACACCAAAAAGTCGCAGCTTCTTCGGCGGATTCACGCGAGCAGCGTGAATGGCGGCATTGCAGGAAAATACCAGCGTAGTGAACGGCATGCTGTCCTCTTCATAGTGCATCACGGTGTCGGCCCTTGCGGCCTCGACAGGGAATGGGACACGGGAAAGCTTTCCGAGACAATCGTCCAGCAATAGAGCGCCTTCTTTCCCGTAGGTTGCTTCATCAAACCGATTAGACATTCGTAAACCTCCAATTTAAAATAGTTGTAAAATTGCTCCGCAGCACGAGCTAATAAACGCTCTCCTTCCAGAAAGGAAGGAGAGCAGTTATTGCATCTAAAATACCACAACCACGTTGTAGTTGTAGATTGTCGCATTGTCCGCACCCACAATGTTGTCCAACTGGTTACGGTCAGCCACGGTATAGCCGCCCTGCTCCAGATAACTCTCAAACCCGGTGATAGCCTCGCTATCGGTGCTGTTGCACCGAATTACTGCAGAGCCAGACCTGATTTCAAGTCCTGCAATTGTGAATGTGTTGGGGTTCGTTTGCACGTACACCAACAATTCGGACACCCTGCCAGCCATGCCGCCACTCGACAAATACACATCCGACAGGGATGAGTATCTGGCAGTCTCAGTGTTATAGGGAGTAATTTCAGAACGAAGCTGAGAAATCTGAGCCTCCTGTTTGCTGAAAGAATACCCGATTCCGGTAATAGCGCACCCAACGAGCACCACGAGGCAAAGCAGCACATTCACAAAGGACAACCGCGCCTTCTTCCTATGCGGACGTTCCCAAGCCTCCTCTTCCTCGTCGAGCTCCGGAAGCGGCTCAATCTTCTTGGGCTTTCTTTGCGGTGGAGGAGGCGGAGGAGCGGGTGGCTCCTCACGCAGCTCACCGGCATACTCGCCGAAACCAAGCTCCCGCATCACAGTGTCCAAATCGGTATTGAACGCGGAGCGGTAGGACATTATCAGATGTGACAATGGCACGACGACAGACTTTGAGAGCCCGGTGAGTTCGTCGTACTGTGCCTTGATGGCATCAACGTCAACAAGGTCGAGGTCTCCATAACATGTGAAGTCCTCTCCCATCTCCTGCTGTAACTCTGCCGCATTGTCGAAAATGACAAGGTCCTCCAGCATCTTGTTTTGAACGCTGACAAGGGCGATGCGATTACCGTAATTGATTACAGACTTGAAGTTAGACACTCTGGCCTGTATCACGAAGTTGGCCAAGGCGTTACAGATGTAGATGTTGCCCACGCCTGGCACATCCTTCATCAAAGAGGTTATTCTCTCGATTTCCTCCCGCAGGATAATAAACGGCACACCGCCGATAGAGAGGGCATTGATGATATCATCACCCTCGCCTTGCTGACGCGGCCACACAGACAGGTATACGTCGAATGAAGTCCCAAGGGCCTGCGCGTCGATGGTAAGCTTCTCCGGACAAGAAGCGTAGCTCACGCCCATAGCGAACCTGCTATTCACCTTATACAGAGTGTTCAGATTACTCGTATCAATGAATATTGCATTAGGCATCAACTAACACCCCCAGTCAGGAAAGTAACCTCGATAGTCCCAGGGGAAGAGGTAATAATCTGACAGATGGGCAAAGACATGCGGTCAACGACTTTAAGACCCTGTGCAATATCCTCGACCATCAGAGTCATGCAGACCGCAGTCGGAAGCGTAGCGTTAGGGTTGCCCTCGGTCTCCGAAATCGGAGCGAAGTCATCCACGTTTATCTCCATGCCTTTAGCCCAATTGGCCGCAGGGTCAGCCTGATGAAGACTAACGAACTCCATGCCCTGAATTCCGTCCAGGAGCTGCCGCAGACGGTAGACGTCAGTGTAGTGAATCTCGAACTGCCGCTCGGAGTCGAACGCACTCACAGCATTAGAAAAAGTCATCTGCGCCTGAGTCTTCTGCTGGGAAGCGTTCTGCTTATCTTTCAGCGTCTGCTCCAGAGTGGCCTTGGTCTCGAGAGCTGTACGGATGTTGAACGGAGACAAGGCTGCTCCATAAATCGCAGCGGCGGCCAGGAGCAAGAAGAGTAGCTTCTTTATCACAACAGCCTACCTCCCTGCTTCTTCATGTACGAGGTCTTAGTACTGATGGACCCTATGAAAGGTTCCGTAGAGGAGAACAGTTTCAGGAACTCCCCGAGCACTAAACACTCCTCTCCGCCGATACGCGGGATTACTGTAACATCACGCAGCCTAACAGACACCAAGCCGTCAGAAAACGGCTCCGCACGTTCCACGGTCCTATCAGTGCTCTCCGCCACTTCCTCCTCGTAGCCGACGTCAGGGTCAAGAACCTCGTCATCCTCGAAACCGTGCTTGCCCCTCTGCGGCTTTGTGCCTTTGCGGTTGAGGCTAGCACCAATAGCGTCTTTACGTGCGCGACCTTTTCCACTTGCAGAAGGCTTGAAGCCCCCACCCGAATTTCTCTTAATAGTTGGCATAACTCACCCTCCGTGGAATAGTTTACGCATTTCTTCCAGGGAGCAGATTCCCTGGTTGATGTAGTTTGCTAACTTGTTTTCCAGTGTGCCGTGTTCACGCTCGATGTGGGTCTGCAGCATTTGCTCTGCTCTCCACATCTCCTCGAAGTTCAGCATAGCCGTTTTCATTTCACTGGTGATCACCAGCATCTCGCACAGCGGCTGTAGCCGATACTTGATTCGAGAAGCATCCTGTGGCACAAAGTACTGACGCACACCACACCGATAGGCAAACCTGTCAAACGCACTTTTCTCGGGCTGTAGGACACGCTTCACCATACCGGGACCTGACCACCGACGAAACATCTTATGGTTAATAACCACGTTAAGCTGACTGATGATGGTCTTGTAATCCTTAGCGAAGAACTCGTTCAGCTTAGCCGGGGCGTGCCAAATGCGGTTGATGTGCGTAGTGGTAATAACCCCAATAGCTGAGTTCACGAGGTCACGAACAGCAAAGGCAACCTCGGCATTAGGAATCTCGTTTAGGATGGCGATATCGATATCGTACTTCTTAGCCTTCTTCATGTGGCCAAGCAGGATACCCAAGTCGCCACGATAGTTGAACTGCACGTGCTCCATGTGGACCTCGACCGGGTTAGAATATTCCACAATGTTGATAGGAACTTGATGCAGCTCATTGACCATGGCCATGATGGTGGTGTTCTTTCCAGACCGCATCTCACCAGTAACGAGGGTTAGCCCAGTACGCAGATTAGCAAGCTCCCGAAGCATTGCTACGTCCTCCTTCGGGAAGCCCAGCTGGTCTATGGTCATGGTCGTTGTGGTCACATGATTGATAGCGCTATCCGCCACCATGCCTGCCTCGGTACGGTCACACTGGAAACGGATATCCACCGTACCATCACGGAACAGGTCAGGCACCTGGGTACTTATTCCGTCAGCAGAGTCTATGTCAGCTGCAGAAGCTGTAGTCAGCTTACCCACGACGGCCTTGCACATCTGCTGAATCATTTCAAGGTCCGTAGTGAAGGAGGACTCTATCATCTCCTTGTTGATACGGTAGCGAATGTGATGCGAGGGAAGCTTGCTATCGAACACTGACTGGAAATGTAAATCCGTAGCACCGTGCTCGGAGCAATCAATAACCAGCCTACGATACACCAACAGCGGTCTAAAGTTGGCTATCTGCATGCTGATGATATCGCCCTCAAGCCCCTTTTTAATCAGCCGATAGTTGGCATCAGCGATACACACATAGCGCAGGCGATAGTTAGGGATATCCACCTGCAACGTGGCGTTATCTAAGGCCTGACCAAGAGGGAGATAACATACAACCGTGTCCTTTGTACGCTGTAAGAGCACACCATACTTCTGGGCAATAGGCGCAAGGTCAGGCGGTGTGGGGTCAATCTTGAGCCACGCAAAAGGAATCCTATACGTCTTCTCAAGGACCTTCTTAACATCATCCCTGTCAAGGAAGCGCAGAAGGATTAAGTTGTCTATCAGCTCAGAACCATGAAGGTCTTCGCACTTCAGCGCCGCGACCATGTGTGGACTTAGCTCAGAGGTGAAGTCCTCCACCTTATAGTCTTGCGGGTTAATCATACGCTAACCCCCAATCGCTTTGCTTAGGATATTATTTATCAGAATGTTGCCCAGCTGGCTGGCACCAAAGAACATCAGACCTCCGCCGATGACTAACTCGACAACGCCAATCAGCTGGGAGACAATTGGCTCACCCTCGGCAGGATCTGAGTACTTCTTAGCACCTTTGCCGAAGTTGGCGTCGAAATCATCCACCTTCTGCTTCGTAGGCTTCTTAGGGGCTGAAGGCTTCACGGCTTTCTTGGACGGGCCAACAGGCTGAGGCACCTTCTTACCCTTAGGGGTCTTGGGTGCAGGTGAGGGCACATTTTTCTTGCCGCCCTTCTTAGGACCACTGATGGTGATGCCACTGGAGCTCTTCTTGACTTTCTTCTCAGTCGGGGCCTTCTTACCCCGTCCCTTGGGCTCCTTAACAGGTCTGGATTTAGAACGCGGCGGAGCGGGTTCTTCGTCATCCTCCTCATCGCCTTCGTCGGGTGCGTCCTCTTCGACCTCACGGTCCCCTTCCTCCGCGGGCTCCTCCGGATACTCAGGAACCTCGTAGGTGACCTCCTCAGTATCTTCCTCAGGAACAAGACCCACCGTCAGGTCAGTCTCAGGCAAGTCTTCCTCCACAGGGGATACCCTACCATGTTTACCAGCACCTCCGAAACCCTGGGAATCGAAAGACTCCCGGTCATCCCTTGGCGGTTTGAACCCACCACTATGAGAGGAGCGTCGGGTCGTAGGCCGGGACGCCTTCCTTTCCTTGGCCGGGGTCCCTCCGTTGTCGTCCAGATATATCTTCATCCGAAGCACTCCTTCCTAGCTGATTAAGTAGCTGAACAAGTTGCGGGGACATTGTTGCGTGTTTAGCTTCGCCATGCGTTCTCACAAACTCCTTATTCTTTCGCTCATCAGGAATCACACTTAAGTCGTATAACTCGTCAGAGTGGGTAAGTAGCGTCGTGAAAATCGCATTCATCTCAATGTCAGAAATACTGTTGTCCTCGGAGTCCACGCAGTAAACATCCGAGTATCGCACACGGAAATAGCCAGCGTCTCTAAGGGCGCTGGCTTCATCCGAAATGATAATTATGGGAAACCGCCTAAACACGAACAAGCTATCGAACTTCTTGATTAGTGTAAGGCACTTCTTAGTCATTGGGTTAGCAAAAATAACCAAACCCAAAATGTCCCTCGCATTGAACTGCTGCAAAGAAGACACGAGATAGTCCAGGTCCTGAGACGCATTAAGACGTAAATCAGTCCCTTCGATAGCATCCACAAACATCTGGATATTTTTTGCATACACGTGCACAATCTTCACAGCAACACCACCCGACTATTCAATACACCGCAACTCGACACAACTCGTCATGCACGGCTCAAGGGACACAACAGACCCCGTGGTCAACGGTGCCGTAGTGCGGATTTGCATGGGCAACCCCACGTCATAGAACTTGTTCCACTTTGTGGAGCTTGTAAGATTCGCATAGTCACAGCGATGCACAATGACGGCTTTAGGCTTAATGTTCATATACTCATTGTATAGAGCAACGACATTGATATCATCTTCGTCATCAATCAGTGTGCTCGACAACACAAGGTTGTCAGTCTGCGCCCTGTCTACGAGCTGTTTGGACAAAATGGCCAAGTGCCTCGTGAAGTCATTATAGTCTGTGATGTTCAGACCGAACGCTTGGTCATGGCCGTTAGCATCACAGAATACTTGGAATGTATCCAGCAAACTCCGATTGAAATAATCGCGATAGGAACCGGCATACACACCAGCGTCCTTAATCAAAACGATGGCAAGACACTTTTCTCTGTCCGCGATTTTGTTCGCAATGATGCCGCTAAAGTTCCGGACATGAAGAAGGCGTGTATCAGGTACAGCCTCGTGCACAGCCAGTACAATGTTACCGTAGCGAGTTAACTCGAACAATGGCGTCATAAGCTCTACTAGCTCCCGCGCCGCGGCGTGAACGTCCTCGAACATACTTGCGCAAGCAGCAAGAGAATACTTGTCCCTTGTGCTGAGAGCCTTGTTCAGTGGTTCGTAGCGCTCTGTCCGAAAACATGCGTTTATCTTAGGAACGATAATGAAAGAGAAAAGCCGGCGAGTGTACTCGTATTTCCACCTGTTCAGCGAGGAGAACAAACCTGGCCCAGGCAAATTCGTTTGGGCCACAAGGTTGTACAGCGCCCTCGCTTCCGGTGTGGACATATCAACAGAATCTGCGTACATGGCACATAGCGCATACACCGAAGCGTTGAACGGCAAAGGCCGACTAAAGTAATCCTTGCACAGGTAGTTAGCGACAAGGAGTGATGCGTAGGCACCGCACACTTCGCTGGAGTTCAGAATGGCTCTTTCCTCCCAGGAGTTGAACATCCGATACACCTGGCTATCGCTCGCATAGTCCCCAGCATACACATGATGGTCAATCACGATAGGTAGCTTACCTTGTGTACGCAAAGCGTCGATGATGCGCCTATCCTCAAGTCCGGAGCCAGAGTCGCAAATCAATACGACTCTGGCATTGCCGAACACAACCTGACGGAGGATATCTTTGTCTACGGTATGCTGACGCTCCTGGTACATGAAGTGAATGGGAGGCACGTCATACAGTGCCGACAGTACTTCCTCCCACACCATGTTAGAACAGAAGCCATCGGCATCGTAGTCCCCGTAGACAAAGATTGGCTCCCCAGCTTTGATGGCGTAATAGAGCTCATCACAGATAGCCTTGATGGAGGGTGACTTGATAAGAGGGAGTTCGTTCCCGTACACACTGTTGAACACATCAGAGTTCAAATAGTCCAACACTCGTGACATACTTATCCTCCTCTCTTAACCAGCCGCTGTATAAAACTCATACGCGAGTCGGCTGTCTTACCCGGAGTAGACAGCATACCCAAGTTCAGGGACGCCGGAACATCCTCGAGCATAGTGCCCTCCTTAGTGAGAACACCAACATACAATGAGGGGTCGTTGTCCGGGTAGTACAGATGCAATTCCTTTATAGCCCGCGTCACAAGCACGTAACACAAGCGATTCTCCGCTTCCTTCTCCGCCAGCGCGGTTACGGGTTTATACTTCTGCTCGATACTTGCGAAGTTAGGGAACAGCGTCTCAGAAAAGTCAATGGCAAACACATAGTTGAACTCGAGACCTTTGAGACCATGGAAGGTTGACACAGTGATACCTGCGGGGTTGTCCACATTGCGCTGGCCCAGCTCCTTCTGCATATAGTCCCACGTCATCGGCCTGTTGAAGAACTTCACAGTCCGCTCCAGATAAATAGTTTCAAATGCCTGGTCCGGCGCCATGGGATTTACAGACCGAATCATATAGTCGAAGTAGTACTTCCTGTAGAGACGTACAAGTGAACCGATATAATCGGACACAGCATTAGTATCGACAATCTCCGAAATGCGCACAAGGGTCTTCAGGGCTTCTTCAGTTCCATTCGGAACCTGATTGTACTTTATAACAATGTCGTGAAGATGACCGCGCCGTTTATCGTGATTCTCGTCGAGGATGCTTTTCCACTCTGCGCTAGACATAGGGATGAAGCGGAACAGCTCGAGGTTCAGCTCATAGTTATCCCGTTCCTTGAGGGCCCTGATAGCACGATCAATATGACGGAACACCAAGTTGGTGAATGGCCGCCGGCCGTCCAGCATCACAAAGGGTATCCCCGCATAGTAGAGCTCTTCGCAGATGATATTAGCCGAACGATTGTTACGGTACGTCAAGACCGTGTTAGGCCACTCACTCGCACCAATACGTTTGAGCGTATTGACCACCTGTTCGCTCTGATTATCCGCGTAGCTCAACGGGTGCTTGATAATGGTTCCACCAGTTCGCACCGTATTGATAGGCTTCTTAAAGCGCATGACGTTCATATCCAGAATCTTCTTAGCACTGTCCACAATGCCATCGGGGCACCGATAGTTTGTATCGAGTCCCAACAGCTGAACATCCTGCAACCTCTCAGAAAGATTCACCACGTTATCAGGGGACACACCCTTGAACTCATAGATGGTCTGGTCAGGGTCGCCCACAACTACCAAGCGGTTCTTCTCGGGATTATAGAGCTCCAGGAGAAGCTCATTCATCAGCCGTGTAAAGTCCTGATTCTCGTCAGCGATAATAAGCCTGTAGCGCTCCTGCAAGATAGTGCGAAGCTCGGCGTTCTCTCTGATAGCCGAAATCATGAGAAGCAAGTAATCAGTGAAGTCCATCTGACCCAACAGCTTCTTCATTGAGTCGTACTTCGTAATACAGGATTTCACAAACTCCTCTTTCAGCCCGGTATCCACGAACTTGGCCGTCAAGAAGAACTCGTCCCAGTCGAGCATAGCCTCCACCTTGTAGGTGTACAACTCGTCCATTGTGCTATACTCGACAGCGCAGCTGTCCTGGTCTGTATAGAACTTCTTCCAGCGCGGCTCGATGATAGCCGTCCAAGTCTGTCGCTTGTCTTCGTCGCTGATGATTTTCAGTTCAGGCAAGGACAGCTTGTTAGCGAAGGCCGTCAGCCACTTGTGACAGAAGGCATGAACCGTAGAGGACTCGATGGAATCCTCAATTCTGTCCTCCTCTTTGAGTGCACGGTTGATAGCCGCGCACATGGCCACACACTTACGCTCGATGGGACTGACATTGTGCTTGTTGTAATTGAGGTACAGGATGCGCGGCAAAAAGACCGAGGTACCCTCAACCCTTAGAGGCTTAAGCACATCGCGCTTCAGAGCCTTATCCAACATCTTGTCAAGGAGTATCTCGATTTGCAGGGAAGTGGTCTTACCAGCACCGGCTGTAGCAATTACAACACGTGCTTTCTTAGTGCAGGAAAGCATCAGGAGCACATCTTCAGACGCACGGTAGTTGAGCGACTTCAGGATGAAGTTGGCAAACACATAACGCTGCCTTCCCTCCTCGCCATATTGCTCTCGCACGAACTTCTCAACGCCTCCAGGAATTGCGTTACCAGAAAGAAGGCTGAGCGCCTTAAAGCGCTCAGCCCGTTTATAAACTGACTCAAGAGCATCATTTTGCTCCTGGTCCGCCATAGAGCTGACGTCCTGCGGCGTCTCTTCCCATGGCAGAAGTCCATCCCGCCCACCAGACGGAATGTCCATATTCAGAGATTTGGTTTCACTCATAATAGCTCGCACCCCCTAAAAGATTCCAAGGTTGTTTGTAAGACCGGAACGCTACTGATATCGTCGGCAAGGGTACCAAAACATGTAAGTGTGGTTAGAGATTTGGAACCTCTGCCTTCCAGCATTGGGTTTGCGCTCATCAGGTCCAGGAATGTGAAATGCTCCATTAACACTGACGGCTCGTATAGCGGGTCGTCTTTATCCGTGATGATAGGCATGACATTCAGGGTCCCTCGGAGCATCCGGTCATAGTAGGACAACCCACTATTGCGGGGCTTCAATGTGTTCAGAACTAAAATAACCTCAGGGTCAATCCAGGGGCGCAAATTTTTCTCCTCTTGCTTCATTATCTCAGAAAAGGATATATTCTCGCCCCCAGGCAGAGCTAAAGTCTGGTCGGCGTCTTTGACGGCCATGGCCATAAGAGTTCTCAGGTCAATGAACCGATGGAACACCTCTTCGCCGATGATTGTGATATCGTGGCCGAAGTATTCAGACGTTAGCAGGCAGTTAACACCTATACTACCCGGACAGTAAAGGAGAAGTATCTCTGTCTGGGATAGCGTGCAGAACACGCTATTCTTTACTGTGGGATGAATGGTCTCCTGGAACTTGTTTCGCACTTCCTGGGCGAACCGAATGAAAATCTCGCACCACTTCTCGTCGGTCTCAGCATCCATTGCCTCACGAGAATCCGAAGTGGCCATCGCCATAGTGCTCCTGGGTAGCGGCTCCTCGCCAGTGAAGTATTCGGTCGACCCACGGAAGGTGGAACGAAAATCCACGAGTGGCAATACGTCTGCGTAGTTGGCGTACTCCAGCAAAGTGAGAGGCGTCTTCATCGCGGCATCGAGGTCTTCGTCACCCGTCCCATCCTCAGGACGAAACACCACCGTCCTACCCGTAGTATTGTTCACGTAGGCAGCGTACAGCGGACGTGGGTAGATGTGGGCCGGAGTCTCTTTACCCATATACCTCCCAAAGGCGTTGGTCAAGGCAAGCTCCTCAGAATCTGTTGGTTTACCAGTATCGTACATATTCCCGTCAACAGGTGAACAGAAGCTATACATGCGCAGAGACTGCCCGAACATTCCAAACTTCTCGGGAAGGTTTCGAACCCACATAAACCTCTCATACAGCGACATACGTCGATGGTCATAGATGACATGACCATCTACATAACTGTGTATGTAGGACTCCACATACTTCGGACTGAGGTTGTAGCGCAGGGTAAGGTACAGCATAATCTGCCGCGTGAGTACAGAGTGGGACGCCATGGAGCAGGAGATGCGAACATCCTTGCCCTGACGCTGGGCTTCCAGAATCTTCTCACCGATAGTCCCGATGACTTCCATCAGCGTCTCGTGGCGTAGATTATTAGTCTCCTCCAGGTATGACGCCTTGCGGATGTACTCCGCAATGTCAATGGCGTCCTTATCGCGCATAATCTCGTCCATGACATAGTACGGGACTAAGCAAGTACGACTGCTGTTGTACTGAATGTACTGCCAAACCTTGCACAAGTCCTCCAGGTCCTCACGTTCACCATACAGCAGAATACCGAAGTCGGACAGACCGTACTCCTCGACAACACGACTACAGAACTCGTCGATACCAAAAGGATCACTGGACTGCTCCAAATCTTTCACGTGGACAGGAATAAAGACACCAGCCAATCCACTAAATGCATTGGCCTCGTCCTCGTTACCGTTAGGACCGCTGTAAAATATACGGTTGCCCACAAGAGAGTCCTTGTCCACAGGTCGCTCGTTCGCTTCGAGAATAACAATCTTGTTAGGGTCCGGGAACCGCTCCTTGTCCCGGACATAGGCAATAATGTCCTGGGCGCAAAGTCGATTCGCATCGAAATACCGGGGAATGTCTTTCAGAGACAGCGGCAGTCTCTGGAACTCCACTTCATCGTGTCGTACGGAAACCGTGTTGTCGATACTCACAGCTACACACCCACCCCATCTTTTGTTATTGTTGTCTTGTTGTCTAGGCTACGCGAGAGTATAAGTCTGTTTGCTTTTAGGCCGTCGGCCATCGAACTGTCTTGTGCGATTATGACCATATTTAGTCCCCGCTCTTCGAAGCTCTGCAGAAGCTTATTCAGTTTCCCCATATTCTTTTTGGCCGAACCGGAAAAGGCCTCATCTACGTAGATGGTTTGAACACCCACCATCCTCATGATGCTGACCAAAGAGGAGAAGGACACTATCTGCTGAAACAGTCGTCCTTGTGTCCCCTTTATTTTTCCAGGGAAGTCTTTAGCGAACGTGGAGGTCACTGTGGCTTCTATGTGAATCTTACCACGAAGCACTCGAGCACTCAGATTTACTTGGTATCCGTCAGAAGGGTAGACATATGAAAGGTCATTAGAGATTTCGCTGGAGAGGACCGCTAACACCGCGTCCCTCCATTCGCGTTCTTTGTCGGCTACAGCAAGGCTAAATGTCTTTAACTGTTCATGAAGACCAGCCAGAAAGTTGAGCTGAGTTTCCAATTCTCTTTGCCGGTTTAGTGCATCAAGGTAGGCGGAATTGCTTTCTTCGGCCCGCTTATACGCTCGGGACAGCGTCTTCAATCTTGCACTATACATGATGCTCCTGCCTTCCGAACACAAAGTACAGATTGCCGCCCTGAAATATTATCTTTCTCTTCTTCACGTAAAGTGTGATTTCCTCTCTAAACAATCCCAGCAAGGACTGTATCTCTTTAGGCACTGTAACACTTGACAGGCTCACCGGAGTAATTTCCGAAGCCCCTGCCGCCATTTCCCTCATTGCCTTGCGCAGGTCAAGGGAATCTGGCTTAACATCACCCAGGGTAATGACCAAGGTTTCCCCTTTATCGTTCTCAAGAAGAATCTTGCTCTCACTAAGGTCAAATGTCATATCAGGAAACCGCCCGCGCATTAACTGGGCCACGGACAAGTTCCCCTTTATATTGATAGTGTATTTCTCAAGGACGACACCACGCGTAACAATTGAAGCATCTACAGCCGTGTTAGGGAGATACTTCTCCACAAACACAACTGTTTTATTCTCTGCACCGGTCTCGAACACAAGACCGTTTTCAAACCAATAGAATCCGTTCTCGTCAAATTGCAACAACTGGTACAACAAGGTCCCATGAATTGCCATTGTCTTACAAGGGACCTTCTGGAGCACATAACTACTCTTGAGCTCCATCACAGCGAACTCGCCGCAGAAGCTAATCATCTCGTGGGCACGTGAAGCAGCTAACGCTATCTGTCGGAACTCCTTCATAGATACGTGCTCCAGGTTGTGCTTCTTACGCTGGACATTCTCCAAATCCTGTTGAAGCTGAGCAATCTCTTTGCTATAACGGGAATCCAACTCAGCGGGCATACTGCTTTCAGAAAAGGGATTAGAGGAAGTAATATCGCCCTCGAGAGCCATCTTCTTCAACGCAGAGAAGCTTCTCTTTTTACTGGAAATCTCATGGGCAAGGTTTTCCTCCCGAGCAGCAAGTTGCTGGTCATTGTCAAGTGCGTCACTATAACGCAGGTACTTTTCAATGATTCGTACAGCGTGTTCGTCATTATACTCAACGCATAACGGCGTCAACACAATACGGTCATCGCTGGAAATGAAACGAAGCACCTCGTTTTCATAGACTATGCGAAACTTATGACCCTTCTCTACCATGGGCATAAGTCCAGACAGTAGAATATTGAAGGAACGCATCTCGCTCTCAATGATACCCTCACAGCGACCGGTAGCCACTATGCTGTAATTGATGGTCTTGGAGACGATGAAGTAATCCAGGACTCCGCCAGGGGAAACCTTAAGGATTAACGTCACCATCTCAGTAGCCTGCAACTTTTGCAGGAGCTTAAGGTCCATCATAACTGAGACTCCAGATAGGCCAGACGCTGCTCAATGAATTGCTTGAGCTGCTCTACCACATCTACTACCTGAGCTATCTCTCCATGGATATTGTCATATAGGTCCTGCGCTGTGTAGCCGCGCACCACCTTAAGCATGGGCACAAATACTGTCAGTGCATCGAGGTCCTCCTCCGGCAAAGCTGCAATAGCTTTCAGTGCCGCGTCGATACTCTCTCTACGCACCTTCACATTGTACTCATAATCAAACCGTAACTTATTCAGCCTCGTGGACATTTCTTCAAGTGATTTCTTCATTGCTACTCTCCTCTTCATGTGTAGGCAGGTTATTTAATGTCTGTTGATATTCGTGAAATACTTCGTTCCAAGAACGGTTAAGAAAGCCTAGTAGAAAACCAATTTCCGAGTTGGCGAAAGCAACGTCCAAAGTGTCCAGGAGTGTCTTACCTGTGTAGTTCGCGGTGGCGACTTTTTTCCTTTCGGTAAACTTTTCCCGCCCTTTCTTATAGGCTTCCAGTTTTGCCTTATCGACCGCTTTGTCGAAGTCAGGTAATTGGATAAAGTTTTTGTCGATGGCTACAAACCTGCCGTCCTCTACAAGGACGGCAGGAATGTTTACCTCAAGGTGGCTCTCTACAATTTCATCCACCTTGGTTCTTCCAATAGTGCCAAGCCACTCACCCATGCAGGTATGCTCCTTGTTCAGCCAATACTCCCCGCGTCCCATGTGTATGTGACCAAAGAAACAGTTGGTGTATCCCTGAACATAAGGTGCATCCTCTACATTGTCAAAGTTGCCCCACATCTTACAAATTTCGCTGGAGCCCACGTTCTGATGGAACAATCCAATACGTACCTTTCCTCCAGTGGCTAATTTGGGTTCGGTGCCAAAATGGTTAAAGAAAAACGACACCTCGCCGTCAACCACTTTATCGGGTATCACCACTCGCCCTGTAATTCCCCTAGGCTGAATAAAACGCTTGATTAATGAAAGTGAATCATCACGCATCTCAGCAACGAGAAACCAAAATGGGTTGTTAGCGGCATACGTAATTTCGTGATTACCTACGACTGACCACACATTGGAAAAATTTTCCGTAAAGAAATAGAAAATTTCCATTAGCTGCATTGCGTCCTCAGAACGCGCACTACCAGCGTCAAAAACATCACCAAGGAATATCAGGTTCACGGAATACCCCTGGCTCTTGTATTTCTCCGCGATGTTGAGAATGTCCTGCATTGCCTGCAGAATCTCTCCCAGGTAGTTTACCCTGTGAGCCTTCTCCATGTCCGCGTGTAGGTCCGTCACCAACAGGTATGCATTTTTCATCTGTGAACAACACCTCCCCCTTTACGGGACAAATGACTTTAACACAGGAGGCCGCAAGCTCGGTCTCCAGTTCCTTTATCTCTTTATTATTCGTTACACTACGCGCAGCTGCATTGGCCGCATTAGCCATCTTAACGAGAATGTCAGTAAGCTTAAAGAGAACAGACAGGGCTCTCGACACCTCAGTAAGCTCCGAGCCTATGGTGCCTATTTGCCTGTCCGGAACATTGTGTACGAGTTCCGAAAGAACACCGTGTGCTTTTATAGCGGCGGCACACTCATTCAGCTCCTCTTCCTTGACGCTACCTACCCTCTTCGCTTCGAGACGCGAAATCTTATGCAGCTCTTCACATAGCGTAAGGGCAGACTGCACCTGTCCTATGCTTTTCATATCAGGAGGCGCAGGAATTATGCGCAAAGCAACGCACGGAGTTTCAATAGTGTCCAATACACGGGAAGTGCTCTCCAGTGAGGGGTATTCAGACTTGAACATATCTACAGCATCACAGTAGTGCATCGTGCTGACAGCATAGGCTGCGGATTCGTGCCGCGCCTGTAGAAGCTTGTAGTCCTGCTGAACCTGTGAAGCCAACTTCATCGAATTCTCTTTAATAGTCTCTACGTTTACATCCACAAGTACCCGTGCAAGTACCTCATCATTCTTAGTGGTGTCTTGGACAATCAGCTGTACGCTGTCAGCATCGTTGAAGTTTAGCACCTGACCGTCGTCGCCAAGAACAACGTCAAAAGCATCCCTTAGTCCAGCAGGAGCTTCGTTACTTCGCGAGATAGTTCCGTCACTGTACCTTGTTTCAAAGAAGGCGCGAGACTGCGTCCCCTCTCTAAACAGCCAAAATGTGTATGCGGTCCCGTCTACAGTGAAAGTAGCATGAGCAGACGAGCACCCTCCCCGCACGAGTTCATTTGGGGTAACACTATCAACCTTGGGCCACTGCATAGCGCACATTAGCACCTTGAATATCGTGGACTTGCCAACATTGTTGTCCTCTGCAAGGATGAAGTTCAACCCTGGCTCAAGAGAGAAACGGGTATGCTCATGACTTTGAATGTTAACAAACTCTATGTCGACATGCTTCATGTTGCACCTCCTATACTATTTCCAAAACACTCTACAAGTAGCAGCGCTTTGGAAATACTACATGAGACAAAAGAAAG
>ERZ778495.1169-NODE-1169-length-19394-cov-25.717307_pt1 | contig 19394 bp, 22 predicted proteins | sample MGYA00433100_ERZ778495 | MGnify/ENA primary metagenome ERZ778495 (study PRJEB29527, sample SAMN07138962) | mouse gut metagenome | material: feces | host: mouse | place: China:Nanjing | collected 2016-01-25 ...
TTGTAAATGATGAGATTTAGCGGTATACTGTAAATGGCTCATTTGGACTACCTTCAGTTTAGTTGTCACTTACAGTATAGTCCATTTGGGCTTTTTCATATCTTAAATTTAACTAGCACCACGGGTATTTTATTATTTTTATCTTTGTTTTTTCAATCTATCTTTGGATTTCAGAAACCGATTAAAAGGAGAATGCAAATGATTGACGTTTTATCAAAACAGGAATTGCTACACTTACTAACCAACAACTCACGTTATCAAATTGCTAAAGCGACTGGCATTTCAGAGCGAACTCTCGCAAATTACGTAAACGACATTACTGATATCGGATGCATGTCTTACGACAACGCTATTAAGCTAACGCAATACGCCAAGGAAAATAACCTCGACTAAAACAACCGCACTCATCATGAGCGCGGTTTTAATATCCTAAAAGCCTGTTAGGCTTGATAAACAACTTTACCATCACAAATCGTGTATTTGACCACACCTTTTAAGGTTTCACCGATAAATGGCGAATTAGATGCTTTTGAAGCAAATTGGTCAGACACCACGCGGTCTTCCTTATCCGCGAAAATCACAATGTCCGCTGGCCCATTTTCTGCCAAATAACCCGCATCAAAGTCATAAAGCGATGATGGATTGATGGTCATTTTAGCCAACAATTCTGACAAGGTCAAATCACCTGTTTCCACCAAGTTGGTCAAGCCCAGTGACAATGACGTTTCTAGCCCTGTCATTCCTGATGGGGCTTTTGTGATATCATCCACGTTCTTTTCATCTGCGTGGTGAGGGGCATGGTCTGTCGCAATCACAGAAATCACGCCAGATTTCAAGCCTTCAATCACGCCTAAACGGTCTTTTTCCGTACGAAGAGGAGGATTCATCTTAGCAGCTGCCCCTTTAATCAATAGCAAATCTTCTGTTTTTGAGAAATGTTGCGGTGCTGCTTCTGCTGTGATATGAGCCCCTAATTGTTGGGCAAACTCAACCACTTTCACTGATTCCGCTTTTGATAAATGTTGGATGTGCAAGTGAACGCCGCGGTCATAAGCAATCATAACATCACGCGCAATCATGCTGTATTCTGCCACACCTGTTGCCCCACAAAAATGGAATTTGTCTTGGGCAATGTGTTCGTTAAAACCAAGAATGCCATTCAATTCAGGGTCCTCTTCATGCACGGCAAGGAAAGTATTATTAGCCTTAGCCAAGTCAAGAGCCTCTTTCAAGACCTTGCTGCTTTGAAGGGGAATACCGTCATCAGAAAAACTGAGGGCCCCATTTTCAAGCAAAGCCTTGAAGTCCGTCAAATGTTGACCATCAAAATTTTTGGTAATTGTGGCATTGGTATAGACGTGAATGTCCTCTTTTGACGCGCTGGCCAAAACCTCTTTCAAGGTTGCCACATCTGAAATAGTGGGATTGGTATTTGCCATCATGACAACTGAGGTAAAGCCACCCGCAGCAGCCGCAAGAGCACCTGTGTGAATGTCTTCCTTGTGTGTTTGACCAGGTTCACGGAAATGCACGTGAATATCCACCAAACCAGGCGCTACAACGAGCCCAGTTGCATCAATCACCTCGGCACCATTTTCCTCAATAAATTCAGCGATTTTCACCACTTTTTTGCCATCAACAAGGACATCTGCAACCTGATCAAATCCAGATTGAGGGTCAACAACACGACCATTTTTAATCAATAACATAGTAAACTCCTATCATTTTAACCAGTCAATAGGTTCAAGACCGTCTTGAGTTAAGTAAGCATTTGTTCGTGAAAAGGGATGGCTACCAAAGAAACCTCGATAAGCCGACAAGGGACTTGGATGCGCACTTTCAATGACATGATGAATGGGATTGGTCACCAAAGCTTTTTTCTTGCGAGCATAACCACCCCACAAGATAAAGACAACTGGGGTTTCTTTTTCATTTACCATCTTGATAATGACGTCTGTAAAAGGCTCCCAAATTTGTCCAGCGTGTCCATTGGCACGCCCTGCTGGCACGGTCAAACAAGCATTTAAAAGAAGAACACCTCGCTCAGCCCAAGAAGTCAAATCATGGTGGTCCCGCTGTCCCACATCATCAGCTAATTCTTTGAGAATATTTTGCAATGACGGAGGAGCTGGAATGTCCTCAGGAACGGAAAAAGATAAGCCCTGAGCTTGATTGGGACCATGATAAGGGTCTTGCCCAATAATGACCACCTTCACCGCCTCCAAAGGCGTGGTCTGAATGGCATTGAACACTTTCTCGCGCGGTGGATAAACCACTCCAGCTTGATAGACCTCATCCATAAAATGATTGATTCTAGCAAAATAATGCTCTGGCAATTCCTTTTTGATTAAGTCATGCCATTTTGAATGCTGCATAGCGACTCCCTTAACATCTTCCCACAAGTTCAATATCAGCTTTTGCCAAGATATGACCCGCCATTTCACGACGGAGGTCATTTAAGTAAAAGCCGTCTTTCACAGGCAATTCACAATCCAAGGCATAAACCGTCAAGGTATAGAGATGGTCTTCATCTGGCGGACAAGGTCCTGTGTACCCTTCATCAATGCTAGTATAAGCTCCTCTAAAGAAAGGACTTGCCAAACTATTTTTGCCATGCACGTGGTTTTCATCCACGCGAGCAAAATCCTCTAAAATAAGGGCATTACTTGCAGGCACATTAGCCACTACCCAATGGATAAAGGTAAACCCGCAAACAGGGATTGAATCATAATCCACAAAAGTCCAAGCAAAGGTTTTGGTGTTTTCAGGTGCCTCTTCAATGATAAAAGGAAAAGACACAACGGGCTTTTCAGCCACCTTAACGTCAGAAGCCTTCGTATAAAGGTCTGGCAAAATCTGATCATCAAACGGACATGAAATTTTCATCTGCTACTCCTCTCATTCTTCCAATCAACAAAGCTAGCCACCAAGACCAGTCTTAGTGGCTAAATACCAACTTATTCACGCCAAGTTTCTTGATTTTCTTTAAATTTGTGCAATAAGTCAAGGTCTTCTTCAGAGATATAGCCTTGTACTTTTGCCACCTTGATCAATTCGGTGTAGTTTGATAAGGTTACCAATTTCACACCAGCTTTGGCAAAGTTTTCAGCAGCTTTTGGCAATTCATAAGTGAAAATAGCCACAACACCAATGACATCTGCCCCTTCGCGTTCAGCCGCAGCCACAGCGTCTAAAACAGAACCACCTGTTGAGATAAGGTCTTCAACGACAACCATTTTTTGACCTTTTGTCACGCGACCTTCGATTTGATTACCAGCTCCATGATCTTTTGGTTTGCTACGGATATAAGCAAAAGGAAGATCCATTTTATCAGCGATGATAGCTCCGTGTGGAATACCTGCTGTCGCTGTTCCCGCGATGACTTCCACTTCTGGAAATGCTTCTTTGATTTTTTCTACAAATCCATTTTCAATCAACGTACGTGTTTCAGGATAAGCCAAAGTCACACGGTTATCCGTGTAAATCGGTGATTTAATCCCAGATGCCCAAGTAAATGGATCATTTGGTTTCAAGTAAACAGCTTGAATATCCAGTAAATCTGATGCAATTTGTGATGCTAAAGTCATAATATTCCTCTTTTCTATCTTGGTATTTCAATATAGTATTCTAATACTAAGCGTTCCATTCATCGTAAATAGCCTTGTAGGCCGCAACTGGGTCTGGCGCTTGCGTAATAGGGCGTCCCACCACGATATAGCTTGATCCAATCGCGTTTGCTTGGCTTGGTGTCATGACACGTTTTTGGTCACCAACCGCAGCACCTGCTGGGCGAATACCTGGCGTCAAACAAACAAAATCATCAGACGTTGCTTCTTTAATGACCGCCACTTCACGAGCCGAACAAACCACACCATCAAGCCCAGCTTCAGCTGTTTTCTTGGCATAATGCACAACAGACTCTACCAAGCTGGTTTGGATATTTTGGTCAGCTTTCATTTGCTCATCAGATGTTGACGTTAATTGGGTAACTGCAATGAGTTTTGGACCGTCTCCCAGTCCTTCGCGAGCAGCTTTCATCATTTCAACACCACCAGCAGCGTGAACATTGGTCATGTCAACACCCAATTCTGCCAGCACACTCATGGCTGATTTGACAGTATTCGGAATGTCATGCAATTTCAAATCTAGAAAAACAGAGTGCCCAAGTGATTTGACATAGCGGACAATCTCAGGCCCAACGGCATAGTATAATTCCATACCAATCTTGACATATAATGTTTCATCCTCAGGAAACAAGGCTAAAAAGGCTTTGACTTCCTCAAATGATGGAAAATCAAGGGCAATAACGGGACGACTTTCGTGCATACTTTCTCCTTTTCTACAAAGAAAACCTCGCCAGGGCGAGGTCACACAAAAAGTAGGGTAGCGTACACCCATCTATCTTCTTTTGTTAGCAACCTTTCTCGCCTCTCTGGACTCAATTAAAGGTTATTCAGTTGTTATTATTATAGCTTTTTTTGCTAATAAAGTCAAAATCTTAGTGGGAACGCAGACTAGCTTCAACTTCACGGCGTAAGGTTTCCAAATCCGTAATGCCATACTGGTCCATGACCTCTGGCAAACGCTCAATGATATTTAGACACGCATAGGGGTCAGTAAAATTAGCCGTACCAACGCCAATAGCTGATGCGCCTGCAATCATCATCTCAATCGCTGCTTCGGCAGAATCCACACCACCCATACCAATAATTGGCAAATCAGTGCTTTGAGCTACTTGGCGAATGAGTTTTAAAGCAACTGGAAAAACAGCTGGACCACTCATCCCACCTGTGCCATTGGCAATGATAGGCTGACGGCTTTGCAAATCAAAACGCATACCAACCAAGGTATTAATCATGGTAAAGCCTGTGGCACCTGCTTCTTCGACCGCCTTAGCCACAGTGGTAATATCCGCCACACTTGGGGTCAATTTGACATAGACAGGCACTTCTGAATGCTCAACACTTGCCTTAACCGCAGCATAAGCCAATTCTGGCACCTGACCAATCAACAAACCATGATTGCCGTGGTCAACATTAGGGCAAGAAATATTCAACTCAATTGCTTTGACATTTGGTGCTTTTGAGATCTTTTCAGACACATAGGCGTATTCATCATTTGAAAAGCCTGCCACATTGGCAATAATCGGCAAGGTTGGGAAATTCTCTGCCAACCAAGGTAATTTTTCTGCTAACACAACGTCCACACCTGGATTTTGTAAACCAATTGCATTGAGCATTCCAGATGGGGTTTCTGCCACACGTGGGGTGGGGTTACCAAAACGTGCTTCTTTTGTGGTTGCCTTAATCATAATTGAACCAAGCTTATCTAAGTCGTAATATTTGGCGTATTCTTGACCAAAGCCAAAACAACCCGAAGCTGGAATAATAGGATTTTTCAAATCAAGCCCTGGAAGACTTACAGCTAAACGATTTTCTGACATTAGCATCCTCCTTACAAGATAATATTTCCCGTCTCAAAGACAGGACCATCTTCACACACACGCTTATTAGCAGCATCTTGTGCATTTTTTAGATGAACTACACAAGCATAGCAAGCTCCCATGCCACAAGCCATCCGAGCTTCCATTGACAAGTAGGCGTGGGGATGATTTTCAAAGGTTTTATCGACATATTTCAACATACCTGGAGCCCCACAAGAGTAGATAGCATCAAAGTTTTGCGTTTGGAGCAACTCATCCACAATTGTTGACACATAACCCTTTGTACCGTATGAACCATCATTAGTTGTCACATAAACCTTGCCATAGGCTGCCAGTTCTTCTTCCAAAATCACTGCGTCTTTATTGGCAAATCCAATAACAGAAATCACCTCAACCCCCTTAGCAGCAAGTTGTTTTGCCGTTTCCACCAAAGGTGGCACACCAATTCCACCACCAATCAATAAAGCTTTTTGACCAGCAGACACCACAGAAAGATCAAAGCCATTACCTTGAGGTCCCATGGTATCCACCACATCACCAGCTTTTAACTGAGATAAAATAGCCGTCCCCGCACGTTCTACACGATAAACAATCGTCACTTCTTTTTTGGCCTTATCAATCTGACAAATAGAAATAGGACGACGCAATAATTTACTTGGGTCTGGCACACGCAGATGAAGAAATTGTCCCGGAGCCATGTCCAAAACCATCTCTCCTGACAAGGTCATCTTAAAAATACGTGGGGCAATCTCTTCCTGATGGGTAATCCATAAATCTTCTTTCAAAACAGCTGTTCTTTCTTTACAACTTGGAGCCATAACTCTTCCTTTCCTGACAAAAAACCTTGCCCAAAACAGGCAAGGTTACAGCAAATAAGCAGAAAATTCCAACGCACTTCTCCACTTATCATTATCCATTTTTGCAGTCACCTTGCAAGTCTCTCTGGACTCAATTAAAGGTTTTTAAATTTTGTTCATTGTAACGTAAATTGCTTAACTTGTCAAATCTCAGTAAGCACGATAGTACAACAAATGCAAATCTGAACGTCCCGCATAAGAACTCAATTCTTCCAACAAACTTTCAAAACGGCTGTCTTTGACGAGTTTATTTTGCCCATAAATCAAGAGGTATAAAGGCACTGTTGTTTGACTTACAACATGACCAGCTTCATCTACTTTCTCTTCACCACGGACTTCCAGCTGTTCTAAAACGTTTTCTACAATAACGAGAGCATCGGAAATACTGTCATAAGCTCCTTGAAAGCGATCAAAAACATTGTAAGAAGCAATTTCGTCCTTGAGGTCTTCTTGAGCATCCACCACATAAACCAAACCTTTATTGTCAAAGAGGTAATGCCTGATTTTCTTAATGACATCATCTGAATTAGCCTCTAAAAGCTCTGTTGGTCGAATAACTGGAATTTCTTCGGTAAGACGTTCTTCCTTGGGAACCATAGCATCAATCTTAGCCAAAAGCTCTGCCTTTTTCGTTTCCTTCACACGTTCCTTAAACAAATGTACAGGGTCAAGAAGAACAGGATAATCTGACTCCTCTTTAATGGCTAGATTAGTCACCCTAAGCGACGTAAAAACATCAATCAAAACACCAAAAACACGAGGACGATTATCCCCAATAATTGCTTGAAAAACGGATTTTGACTCACAATTGTCTAACACATAATCAATCCCTTGCACCCAATTACCAACGATATTTAGGGATTGATTCATCAATCGAAAGGAATCTTCCTCATACCAAAACGTTGAGCGAATCAGTTTTTCTTGTTGGGACAAGGCATCAACCGCTGCCAAAATCTCTCCCAACTCCTCATGAATCACCGAAGGGGAAAAAGAAGCCCCCAATAAAGATGGGGTCTTCTCAACCAAAACAATTTCATCTCTGAAAAGTGTTAGGTAATGAATGCTGACAAGTAATTTTTGAATTAATAAACGATGCCCATTTGAATTTGTATCTTTCATCGCTACCACCACACTCACCTTATAACTTATATTACATTTCTATTACAGTACGTTACTACTAATATATCACATAATAGGTAAAAGGACAATGAAAAAAGATAAGAAGTCTGAAAATAAAAAGAAAAACCGAACGATATATTAATTGACAGGAAAAGATTCTTCCCATACTCTATACCTAATGAGAAGGAAGGTTTTTTAATGGCTTTTACAGTAAAACCAATAAAGCTTAATAAGAGCAAAACAATTCTAAATTGTTAACAACTGAACTATCTAACCCTTTCAAGGAAAAATGTAACTTACATATGATGGATGATTTTGAAGGCGCAACAATCCTAAATCACGAATAGTTAACCTTTAAAAAATATAACAAAGACCTTTTCCTGAAGCACCAAAAATTCAAAAGGAGGTTTCTTTTCTTAGTCTACTTAAAAAGTTTCACATAATCACTTTTTGTTGAAAATAAATTTATAACAACTACACGTCTTTGATTACCATCAATAAAATATAAAACAATATAATCTCTTTTTTAAAGTGATTCCCCTCGTTTTGTTATTGGGATCTATTACCTTTCCAAATTTCTCATCTGCATCAAAACTAGCTTCAGGAAACATTTCAATATAGATATATTATCTCGAATTTCTTTAATTTTTTCTTTGCAGTAATCGGAGCATAAAGCTCTTTAGCTATATAGTCATATATTTCATCTAGTTTTGTAATCATATTACTTTGGAAAACAATCTCATAAACCGTATCGTTCATTTAAATCTTCCTCAGTATAATATTTTCCAGTTTTATATTCTACTATACTTTCATTTACCTCTGTCTGAAGTTGTCTAAACAATCTTTCTTTTTCAAGCTCTTCTTCACTCATCAGGTTAATTTTTCCGGTAATATCCACTTGCTTAACAAATAAATCAAGTGCCTTCGACAAAGTAGTTCCCTGTTTTTTCGAATTAATTTTTGCCTGCTCTAACAATTCCTTATTAGTCAAAAACTTGAAATCTCGATTTCTTTCAATAATAACAACCATAATTATACCATCTATTTTTTATGGCCCTGTTCTACCATTTTTTCTTATTATACTATAATTATTACTGCTTTTACACATAAAAAAACGAAGGCTTACACCCTCGTTATTAATCATCATTTTTTAACGTCTTGTTTGTAGAATTCTTGCAAAGCTTCTTGCCATGTTGGGATTACAAAGCCTGTGGCTTTTGCTTTTTTAAGACTCATTGTTGAGTTAAATGGACGTTTTGCTTTTGCTGGGAATTGACTTGAATCAACTGGTTTAACCACAACATCAGTATCTTTCAAGATTTCAACCGCAAAGTCATACCAAGTTGTATCTTCATCAGCATCATTTGACAAGTGGTAGTAACCGAATTCTTTTTGGTTTTCTGTCAAGTATGTCATGAATTCAGCCAATGTACGAGTCCATGTTGGACGACCGTGTTGGTCATTAACAACAGTCAATGTGTCATGAGTTTTGGCAAGATTTTGCATTGTGAAGACAAAGTTTTTACCGTAGTTACCAAATACCCAAGCAGTACGGATGATGTAGAAGTTTTTAGCGTATTTTTCAACTGCTTCTTCGCCCAAACGTTTTGTACGACCATATTCAGTCTGAGGATCTGGAGTATCATCAACTTCCCATTCTTGACCAACTGGTTTTTTACCATCAAAAACATAGTCAGTTGAGATATAAACAAGAGTTGCACCGTATTTTGCTGCTGCTTTAGCAACAATTTCAGTACCTGTCACGTTGATCGCATAATCAAGTTCTTTACCTTCATCTTCAGCCGCATCAACCGCAGTGTATGCCGCACAATGGTAAACAAGTGTTGGTTTTACTTGTGCAAATACTTCATCAACTTTTTCAGCATTAGTGATATCCATTTCTGCAACGTCAACCGCTACATACTCCTCACCACGTTATCCAAAAGATAACGTAATTCTGTTCCTAATTGCCCATTGGCACCTGTAACTAAAATCACTTTAGCACTCCTCGTTTTTTAATATCTAAAGGCCTGTAAACCTTTTAAATCATTCCCTACTATTTTTTCAGAAAAAGCAGTAATTGAAAGGAAGATTACCCCATCTTTAGCAAGATGAACACAAAAAATCCCATATGACTAAAGATTAAAGAGACTAAACTATAAACTTTAGATAAATCATATGGAATTAACTGATAGTATTATATTATAAAATTAGCTAAAAATAAAGACAAAACTTATATTGTTGAAATATACCTAATGACTATTCCAAATCATTAGGTAAGAGCATCACAAATTAACTACACTAAAACAAGACTATCCAATCACTCTATAAATATCTGTTGCTTTTTTTCTAGGGCTGTGTAATACCGTCACCTTATCTTCGTAATACCCAGTAGAAATTAAAACACCAATTCTTTCATTCTTAGGTATTTGTAACAATTCCTTAATTTCTTCTTCTTCCTTAAACGTACTGCCGAATTGATTAAAACAACTACCAATTCCAATGGAATGTAGCGCATTCACAAAATTCATTGAAACCAAACCGACATTCAACCAACCTTGATTACGTTCTCCAACGAAATAATTAGCATTAACATCAAATGTAATAATAAATAAATTAATAGAGTCGATATCAAAGCCTGAAAAGCCTTGACACATACTAATAACTTTTTTACTCAACTTTTCATCTTTTACATAATTAATGTGCACCATTTGTCTATTGCAGGCCGTAGGTGTTAATAACGCTGATTCGACAGCCTGTAAAATATCACTATTTGATAAACGTTTATTTTTAAATTTTCTAACAGAGTGTCTTGTCGAAATAACATCGTTATACTTCACGGTAGGAATAATTTCCTGCTTTTCTATGACATAACTTCCAACTTGAATTTCTTCAACTTCATTAAATTTAGTCAAGAAGTTATAAATTTCATCTGATTTTTCTAAATTCCAATTCATATTATTGAAAAATGCAACATAACTCCTTACTGCATTGACTCCTGTAACAAAGGCATAATCATCAATATTTCCACCTTTTTCTATATAACTATTTAATAATTGGAGTAAATCAACTATCTTTTTCTTACCAAAAACACGAGGTTTTTCTGAAGCCATCCCTTTCTCAAGACTGTGAGTTATAAGTAAAATATTGTAACCTGTTTTATTTATTTCTTCCTTTGAATTTGAATAATTACGTACAAAGAAATCACAATCTTTATAATACTCACATCCATACTTTACTTTAACACCTAATCTTTTAATAAAAGGTATTTTTTTTAAAAAATTAATCATTTTTTTCCTCCTATAAAACTATAAAACAATTTATGACAAATATCTTTTTCATATTTATTCATTGAACATAAATATGAAACACATCCATAGATTAACGTATATATACTTCCGTAAACTATCAAGCTAATCCACGAATTCAAAACCCAAATTCTCATCACTAATAGAATAAGAATAATTGGTATTATAAAGGGAACAACCTGCTTAAAAATATCCTTCCAAAATCGAATAACATCTAGCTTTAGCTCCTTGTAATAATAAATATTGATTATAAAGATATTACATACAACCAAAGCTATGCTACTTCCAATTGCAGCACCTATCGCTCCCAATTTTTTTGCTAAAATCACACTTATAATAACGTTAAAAACAGCCATTATAGAGGTACTAACTGATTTAAATTTATATTTATTCATAGCTTGCATAATACTTAAACCAATGTTTTGAATAAGCGGAAAGCAAACTGGTACAATCAATAACAAAGCGACATAATAAGATTCCTCAAAACCATCTCCAACCCATAAATTGATAAACTGTTTACCAAATAATATCAAACCACTACACATAAGGAATATTACATAATTCTGTATACGCCCCACCTTAATCATCTCGTCTGTTAATTGATTACTTGATGCATTATTAGCAATCATTTTTGACATTTTAGGTAATAAAACACCACTTATAGCAGTTGATAAATTTATAAATAATTGATTCAATGTAGCTGCGATTGAATAAATAGAAACAGCTACAGTTCCCGAAACTGCACCAAGAATAAAATTATCAACCGACCAATTGACTTTATCTACTATAACTGTTAAGAAAATCCAAATGGAATAGCTGAATATTTTCTTAAAAAGCTTAAAATCAAAACCTTGGTATTTAATTTCCAATTTTAATGAGTACCTGCAAAAAATATAGTTGGATAGAAGTACAATAATATTAACCAAAGTAATAACCACACACAAAGCAATTGATTTATAACCTAAAAAAAGAAGCGGAATCATCAACATAGGTTTTAAAACTGAATTTAAAATTGCAAGCGCCTTTTGATATATAAATTTTTCATATGCACTAATTATTGAATTATACAAACTAAATGAAAAAGTAACGACTAGATTAAATGTTAGTATCAGCATCATTATTCTCATTTTTTGCACTTCAACATCAGTCATAGATTTAGCAAAAAAACTATCAACATTAAAATAAAGAACTAATCCTAACAAACCAGAAAAAATACCAATTATATAAAAAACTACTTTAAACATCCCATGTAATTTTCTTAATTCATCATATCTTTCCTGAGTTCTATACTTAGCTGTGTAAACAATTATTGCGTTTCCAAAACCTAAATCTAAAACAGTTAAATATCCAATTATACTTGAAACAAGCGAAAAAAGTCCGTAATCACTTTGTCCAAGCATTCTAACAAGAAGCGGAGTGTACAATAATTGAATTACTGTATTAATAGTAATGGAAAAATATGATAAAACAGCACCTATTTTTCTTTGCTTACCATTATTCATTTTTACTCCTCAACTCCTCCTATAGCATTTATAAGAAAATCAACACCTCTTTTTTTCTCGAATGCTAGCCTTTCATGAGCTTTGCTATAGTCAATATCAAGTCTGTTTTCAGTTAATTCTTTTCCAATAAATTTTCTATCTTTCAAACCAAAAATATCTAAAAGATTATCTAACCTAGAGCTCATATTTTTTGATGTATCTTCTCTATCAAACACAAGAAACGGCGTATTAAATAGAATACCAAACACAGAAGAATGAAAAGAATCTGTACAAATTAATTTTGCGTTTTTTTCCAGCCATAAAAATTCTGCAGGTCCACTAGCATAAAATGGATCATCTTTATCCAAAATATTAATAACCATATAACCTTTTTTCTTAGCAAAATCATTAATAATTTTTCTTCTTTCTTCAGACTGTTCACCTAAAAAATAATTTAAAATAAAATTTTCCCCATTATACTGTTTTGGTTTTCTAGCTAATTCATTCCATTCCTCAGCTTCAATCATCATCGTTGGATCAACCAGAGTAGTTATATCATCCCTTCCAGTCAAAGAAGTGATTAAATCATTTGCTTGTTTTTCACGGACCGAAACTGCATTAAATTTTTTCAAATTTAACTGCATTTTATTTGCGAATTCCTTTGATATATCTGTAACACCAATACTTGCTGAAAAGGCTATTTTTTTTCTATTATCTTTGACAAAATCTAAAAAATAAAAACCAAATCCAGCAAATTCAGGATTCCATACTTGGTCACTTCCGACAATAAAATAATCATACACATCACTTAAACTATGATTAACGACTTCTTTATTTGATTTTAATAATAACTTATATTTAGATATTTTAATATTTTTATTGAAATCCAGGAACGACAAACGTCTTGCACTACCTATTTGGATTTTAAAAATATTAAAAAAATTCTTTATAGGCCGAGTAATATACTTTTTTTTACTCCAGATATCAACTGGAATTACCTCTGGTTCATAATTTAAATTTTTTAATAGTTTATAAACTGCAACATTTTGTAACCTATTTCCAAAATTACCTAAATCATAAATACTTACTATAGCTATTTTTTTCTTTTTCAATATTTTCACCTTCATTTCTCAGATTATTAATTTATATTATATATCATTACATAATATATAAACTTAAGCCAGTTTGTCTAATAAAAATCAAACTTTCTCACTTATATCAAAAACTCCTAGTCAAATAATGGTAAATAGCAATATATTAAACTGAATTATTTCTACAGATCACTTAACACTTCTTCCTCTTGTTGATATAGTAAAATGATAAGGCCAAGAACAAATCCAAAAGAAACAGCTGATGGATTTACAAATCCAGATTCACTCGTACTTGAAATTAGTAAAAATAAAAAAATTGCTAAAGATACTCCGTATAATGTAGAATTTTTTCTCAAATCCCACACACATTTTTTTAACAATCCGATTAGAAATAATATGTATATTATCAACCCCGAATAGCCTGATTGTCCTAATATCATTGGCCAAAAAGTATCTGAAACGAAACAAGGATTACTTCTATTTAATCCCCATATATGGGATATACCATATAATGAATACAAAGGCGAATAACTTGTTCCACTAGCTGCAGATCCAAAAGTACCAAATCCACCACCTAAAGGAAATTTATCCTTAGCGACTTTTGTCGAAATATAAGTAAGAGCACCTCTAGCTGTTTGTGTGCTTTTTACATCTAAAAAGTAGAAATTGATTTGACTCCACCCAAACATTATTGCTGCAATTCCAATAAAAATTATTGACCATAAGGATAATTTTCTTTTAAAAACAATAATCCTAAAATATAAATAAATATAAATAACGGATGCTACTATAGCTTTTATTCTCAAGGTTGAAAGAATAATCAAAAGTAATATGATAATATGAAACTTTTCATTACTTTTTCTTTCATATTGCAACGTTATCAACATTAATAGAAAGAATGAAACTGCTGATAGCGCCGTTGGGTGTCCAAAAAAAAGCTGTTGTGCTGGAAGTCCAAATCTAATTTCATAAACAGGAAAAATTTTCACAACATAGTTAATTACTAATAAAAGAAATAATATATCTATTATATAATAACATTGTCTTTTAACGGTGTTTAATGTATTATGAACATTTATTCCATTAAACAAATAAACCGTTGATAGTATACTGAGAGGAAATTTTATATGAGATAATATATCTAATAAAATATAAGGAGTACTTTGGTACTTGTACAATACATTCCCACAAAGTGTGACTATAATAAATAATACTAGAGTCAATAATAATATAAGGTTTTCTAATTTGATTTTTCTATTTAAATAAAGAAAACTTAGGGGGAATGCTAGGAGCGCGTAAAATTCATCCCAATACCCAAATATTGGAGAAATCGAAGTAAATGCGAATTCAAAAACAAATAGATATATACATATCATTAAAAGAGTTTCTTTTCTGATTTTTCTAAGAGTTAACAATTACATCACCACAGTATTCATTTTATTTTTTAACCACAATAAGAAAATAATTAATAAGATTCTTCTATCCTTAATAGCATTGAATAAGATCCTTTGTTTAAAAGGGATCCTCTCGATAGGGTATGAATTAATAACATCAACTACAGTTGAATCAGAACAAATTTTACTAATTATTTTTTTCTTATATCTATTATAAGTATATTCTTGTTTTAAACAAGATATTATATTTGACAAAAAAAGTCGTTCTATCCTTTGATAAAAATCTATATCATGTTCTATATAATTTGAAAATTTTTCTACCATGGTTTTATAAGTATTTTTAGCATTTTGAAACCGATCTTTTTGATAACTAATGGTAAGACTGTTTTCATTATGACAATAATAATAGTAGTAGTCTGGAATTATTATTATTTTTTCCGAATGAAGTACTATCTCCAAATTAAAAAAAAGATCTTCATTCATAACAATTTTTTCAGATGGAAACCAAATCCTATGTCTATCTACCAGTTCTTTTCTTACTATACCACTCCAAGGATACCCTCCACAAAACTTAACTTGTGTAGATTCAGGTTTTGAACTTATTATATATTTTGCAAATTCATATTTTTCTTCACCAGAATACTGAAGTTTTTTAGGAGGGAACGATACTTGTTCTTGTTTTCCATTTAAAAAGACATCATAATATCCAAAATAACAAGCATCTGCCCCTGATTTATCCATATTGAATATTATTTTTTTAAAAGCACCTTCTTTTACATAATCATCTGAATCGACATATGCTAAATATTGTCCTTTCGCCACTTCGACTCCTGTATTTCTTGCAAAACCTGCACCAGCATTTTTTTTATGAATTACACGTATTCGGTCATCTTTTTGAGCCCAAGTATCACATTTTTGACCTGATAAATCAGTTGACTCATCATCTATTAAAATGATTTCATAATCTTCAATATCTTGCTTTAACAAAGAATCAATGCAACGATCTAAATACCTCTCCACATTATATACCGGAACTATGATACTCAATTTTACCTTTTTTTGTTTTATTTCTTCCATTTTCCCACCTTTTTGATCCAATCTTAAAATAGCGCTCATTTATACTATTTTACATATATCTAAAAGCTGTACTACTTATTAGCCACCTATTCACACTTGATAGTGTACCGATTATAACAACAAATGTATTCCACACAATAATCTCTAATATCGTATCTTCAATATAGAGAATCATTATCAACTAAAATAGTTTCAAGTTCTTGACATGATTACATCACTTAATAACAACTACTATGATTTCAAAATCATTTTTTTCTTACTCATTGTATTTAAAATATTTCCGACATTTTTACCTGACGCATAGTATGTATAATTATTTTTAAATTCATTTATACTGTTTTTCTTAATAATTTCATACAACTCAACATCTGAATAAATTAAATCCAATGCATTTAACAAACTCTCAGATTTTTTTTCTATTATTAAACCATTATAGCCATTTAATACATAATCATCAGTCACCCCCTTAGATTTTGTTACTATAACGGGGACTCCCATATTCATTGCATGCAATAAAACCAGTTGCCCAGCAGCAATCTTATCATTATCCAGACTAATTATTACCGCTTTAGCATTCCGCATATACCTAAGCATATCGTTTCCGAATATATCATCTCTAATTTCTATATTCTTTTCACTAGCTTTTGGAATATTATCACAGGCAATCACTAAATTATACTCTGTACCCTTAAGACTGTCTATTAAAAAATTGTAATCTCTATTACTTCTCCCTGTTGAAAATAAATAATCATCATTTACTAATTTTTCGTCATAAAAATCATCTGGATTATACTCAATCGCACCACATTTTGAAAATGCAAAACGACTTACTGGAATATTAAATAACTTAGAATACATCTCTGCTTCACTTCTTGTGGTTAAAATTATTTTATCGACATACTTAGATGTGATTGAGTATTTAACAAACTCAAAAAAAATTCTTCCCAATTTTCCTTTTTTCTCTTTAAAAATAAAAGTCATCACAACCAAAGTAAAATCTTTTTTTAAGTGAAATAATCTACAGAAGAAAGCTATAGCAATTCCATAAAACTGTTGCCAACAAAGGATCGTTTTACCACTATATTTTTTCTTATTAATTAATACTTTTAAAGCAACCCAAAAGAATTTAATATATCTTCTTATTCCATAAACTTTATTATTTACAAATAAACCAACTTCCCATTCTTTTTTAGTAGTTTCTTTTAAACCATTTATAAATTCACTTGCTTCATCATAATCACTATCAATTAGTAACAAATTATTAGTCAACCGAACTCTCCTTTTTCTATAGTATATCTTTGTTAAGTTCAAGATAAACATTCTCTAGTAAAGTATGTGAATACTCAATGTTATATATACTATCCTTAAAGCTATTAGATTGTTTTAATCGACAATTATCATAAACTTCAAAAACATCATTAACCCAGCTATCAAGACCTTTAGACAAGGGTAAAAAGACACAATTATCAGTGAATTTAACTTCTTCAGGAACTTTGTCAGAAAAAATACATGGTAGGTTAGCAAACTGTGCCTCAACCCCCACAACAGGTATTCCTTCAAAGAAGGATGGCATAACAAATACATCCATAGCTTGATATAATTCATTAACATCAGATCTATTTCCTAAAAAATTGACCTTATCTTCAATGTTCAAGCTTTTTACTTGTCTTTTTAACTCTTCTTCTTTTTCTCCGACTCCTACTAAAAGTAGAATTGAATCAGGCTCCTTCTTTAATAGCTCATTAAATATTTCAATTAAGAATTTATGATTTTTTTGGTATGAAAGACGACCGACATGTCCTACAACAAATTTGTCTTCTAAACCTAGTTCTTTTCTTTTTTTGCATCTTAATTCTTCGTTAAAATAAAATTTTTCTGCATCTATCGCATTCGGAATTACTTTAAATTCTCGATTCTCAAATAAGAATTTTCCAGCTTCTTCACCACATGCAAGACGATGAGTGCAAACTGAATTAATTCTCAACCTGAAGTATTGCTTAAGTAAATATTTAAAGTCCTTATCCAAAGAAGTATTATGACTATGAGCTATTCTAATTGGAACCCCAGCTTTTTTTGCTGCAAGAAGTGGTAAATAACTCATTGTATCAATATGTGAGTGAACAATTTGATATTCGGGATGCTCTTCGAAAAACTTTTTCATCCATTTAAAATATGCAGGATAATTTTGTGGATATAAGCGAGGTGCATAATAAATTTTTCCACCTAAGCTTTCAATTTCATCGTCATAATCACTTCGATAGGGTCTATGAGTTAAAAAATCAAATTGAATTTTTGTTTTGTCAATCTTACGATAATAATTCATAAGCATTGTTTCAAGCCCTGCTCTATGCATATCATTTACACAATGTAATATACGAATCATCTTATCCCCTATATAATTCTAATGTTTTCTCTACAACATCATTCCAATTATATTTTTTTAAAATAAATTGAACAGTGTCATTCTTGATTTGTTGAACAAAATCAATATCATCGCTCAATTCTTGTAGAGTTCGCGATAAATTTCGAATGTTTCCCTTTTCAAAAGTTATACCATGATTTTCAATAACGGTTGAACATTCCTCAATATCTGAAGTCAAACAGCAATTACCATAACTCATTGCTTCTAATAAACTTAAAGGCATACCTTCTAAATCACTCGGCAACACATATACAAATGCATTACTATATAGTTCCTCTAATTCTTTTCCTTGCACAAATCCAGTAAAAATAATATTTTTATTTTTTTGAGATTTATCTATTAATGTTTGAAAATACTCATTTGTATCGCTCGCGCCTCCAGCAATTACTAATTTTTTATCAGTTTCAATTTGATTATATGCATCTATTAAATAATGTATACCTTTTTCAGGAACAATCCTCCCTAAAAACAAAAAATAATTGTCTTTTTTCAAATCAAATTTTTTACTAATGCTATCACAAGGTACAATTATAGGCTTAGATACACCGTTTGGTATAAAATGAGTAGTTCTTTTATAATTCTCTTTAAAATATTGTTTTACATTATCAGATAAAACTATTATCTCATCCGCATATTTGGCTGTCATTCTCTCTCCAAATTTTATATATTTTGATGAAAAGCCATTTTTCCATTTTTCCCTTTTCCAATCTAATCCATGAATTGTTACTACAATTCTTTTTTTTGAAAAGAATTTAATAATTGGTAACATAGCTGCAGGACCCTCAGCATGATAGTGTACAACATCTGCATCAGAAAATAATATTTTAATAGTTGCAAAAAAAGAAGAAGTAACAGCTGCTAAACCCTTTTTATCTATTGTAAAACAGCTCTCTATTTTTACCCCCTGATACTCTGATAAATTAGGAACTCTTTCATCTGAATCCATAACGTGTTTTGTTCTTCTATCATAACATATTATTTCATAACCACGCTTAACCAGTCTTGTACTAATCTCCCTAACAACTTTTTCAACACCACCTTCATTAGACAAAACGTGTTTTTGACCAACCATAGCTATCTTTATTTTAGTTGATTTCAAATAATTCTTCTCCTTATAATCATAAACAAAAGGGAGAGTTAGCGACTCTGTACTGACCCCAAAAAGTTGGACAAAAAATATTAGTGAAAGGATTTAGTTCTGT
>ERZ778495.1186-NODE-1186-length-19255-cov-5.813542_pt1 | contig 19255 bp, 12 predicted proteins | sample MGYA00433100_ERZ778495 | MGnify/ENA primary metagenome ERZ778495 (study PRJEB29527, sample SAMN07138962) | mouse gut metagenome | material: feces | host: mouse | place: China:Nanjing | collected 2016-01-25 ...
GTCTACCCACTTTTTTACGGGTGGATTTGCCGGTAATTATATTATAACAGGAGGACTATGATGTACAACAAGATCACATTAATGGGGCGGTTGGTTTCCACGCCCGAACTCAAAGCGACAAAGGCGGGCGTTCCCGTCACTTCGTTCAGCATTGCCGTTGACAGGCGATACAAGAAAAAGGGCGAAGCGCGGCAGTTTGATTTTTTCAATATCGTTTGTTGGCGCTATAACGCCGAGTTTGTCTGCAAGCATTTCGCCAAAGGCTCAATGATTTTGGTAGAGGGCGAAATGCAGACCTACCGCCCCGCAACGAGTGGCGACGGCAAAAACTACACTTGGTATGAGGTAGTTGCCGACCTCGTTTCATTCACGGGAGAACGGAGGAACAACGAACGCACGGACGATACCGCGCCCGTTATCCCCGAACAGGACGGCATAACCGCTCTGTAAATCTTACATTATAAAGCTGTACTATCGGCGCAAACAGGAAGTTTGCGCGGTTACAACAAAGTCGGCGACACGATTTCTACGACCAAAAGTAACCGCTATACGGGTATAAAGGAGGACTTTATGGCTGATGAAAACAAGAATGATTGGAAGATATACATCATTCCCGATCTCAGAACGTGGGCTTTTCCGAAAGAGTATGAGCAGCAGACCAAAATCGAGCATTACAACACGTTTGAAGAAGCGAAAAGGCGGTTTGACGAGCTGCGGCATAAGCCATACATTTTTGAGAACGCGGTCGGGAGCGACGGACAGCCCTCCGCGCGTCTTACTTTGGGCATTGAAAAAGGTACAGCCGCTTTTGATATTCTTCACGTCCGCGGCGGCGAAAACGTCCTTGTGACTGATTTTATAAGGGATAAGGAGTTTTCCGCTGATGAGAGTTTATTGGCGGTCATTCGCAAAACGGTTGCCGAGATCGGCTTTGATATGGTAAACAACTACCCGCGTTTGGAAAACGGAAGATACGGCGATCCCTCTCTTGTGCCGTTTTACAAATGGGCTGCTGAAAATCCGCAGTACGATCTGTCGTATAAAGCCGCGCCGTTTTATGATAATACGCTTGAATACGCAAAGGCAAACGGCGAACTTGATAAATGGCGCAACAGTATGAATGAAACATGCAATTGTGCCGCGGAAATTCAGAAGCTGATAGGACAGTATCACGTTGACTATCATTTGAACACCGATAAGATAATTGAGGGCGCGGTCGGAAGATACGGCACGGAATACGTTACACGCGCACTTGCGGTTACGGTTCAGCAGAGGGAGTATGACGGACGCTTTTCGCAGAAAAACACGGATTGGGCGAAAAGTATTGACATTCACCAGAACGATTATCACGACAGGATAAACGTCAATTCCCATTCCACGCTTCTTGACGCGGTTGTCGGGGATTACAGAGAATATCTGTTGACTTTGGAGAAAAATCTTGCCGAAAAGCAGGATATTTCGGAAAATGCCGAGAGATCGGCGGAACATTTACAAGGAGGTACTACTATGGCAGATCACGAAACATCTTTTGAGGTATCGTCAATGTTAAAAATTGATGACGGCAGCAAGACAAAGGCTCTTGCAAACCTTGTTATCAACGGTGAGATCGCGATCAATAATGTCAAGGTTATGGAGGGCGCAAACGGCAACTTGAACCCCGTTATGCCGAGCAAAAAGGTCGGGAACGGGTATGAGGACGTTGTTCACGCCACCACAACAGAGGCTTACGATCAGATCAAAGAAGCGGTTATGAGCAATTATGAGAAGCTGATAGCGTCCGGCGAGCAAACGCTGAAAACCGATCTGGGTCTTGACAAGACTAAGCCCGTTGTATCGGATATAAAGGTAACATTGCACGAGGTCAAGCACGATACGGTTAAGGCGGCGGGGCAGATCAAGATAGACGACTGCTTTGTCATCAATGACGTTAAGGTTATGAAGCCCAAAGACCCCGACAAGCCGCTGTTTGCGTCTATGCCCTCCTACCCTAACTCAAAGGGCGGCTACACGGAATACGCGCTCCCGGTCACGACAGCTATGCACGCCAAACTTAATGAGGAAATCGCTGTCAAGGCGTATCGCAGTATGGAACAGGTGTCCTATAAGGGCGTAAAGTATGCCGAACTCGGCGACAAGAGCGAGATCGTGTCAACTTCGCGGCTTAATAACACATTTGCCGAGAAGCTGACGGGCGAACTCGACAAGGCGGGAATTATCTATCAGGCGCGTATCGGCTCCAATTCGGGAACTGTGATCTCCGTTAACAAAGCCGATAAGCCCAAACTTGATGAGGTACAGAAAGAGCTTGTTGCCGAGCTCAATCCTCCCAAGGAGGAAAAGAAACCCGAAGCTGCCGCACCCAAACAGGACGAAAAGCCCAAACAGCGCCACGCAAGGCATTGATTTTACGACGTTCTCCCCGACCGTAAAGTCGGGGAGAATTTTTTTCAAAAAGTACTTGACTTTTACGATTTAATGTAGTAAACTATACTTAAAGGAGGAAATCGCTAATGGCACGAATTGACAAGGTACGCGAAAATTACGAAGAAGTCACGGAAAGGCTCTTTTCCGATAAGGCGGCGTTCGCGGAATACCTCAAATTCGCGGGGAAATTCTTCAAGCTCCCCTCGGCTCAGAGTATGGCGGTATACGGCGCAAACCCCAACGCCGTTATGGTAGCCGACTACGACACTTGGCAGAAATTCGGCAGGCAGGTCAAGCGAGGAACGAGCAGTATTGCCGTGCTTGATAACGGCGGTCTGAAGCACTTCTTTGACATCTCGCAGACAAACGGCTCTAAAACGCCTTATCAATGGACGCTCGACAAGGATATTGCCGCCGCGCTCATTGAGGAAACGTATGAAAGCGAGGGCAGACGTTTTCAGTCGTTTGGGGGCTGCCTGAATTATCTCGGCGCGGAAAGAGCGCGTGAAAATCTCGCAAGCGCGGCTAATTCTCTCAACATTTCCGAGGATAACCGAAAAGGATTTGAAAAATCCTTTATATCAATGGTGCAGTATTTTATTGCGGCACGGTGCGAATTAGGGGGCGTGTTTAAGTATAACGGTACGGCGGATCTGTCTGCGCTGGATATGCTCAACAGTAAAGCCGAAAAGGAAAAGCTGTGCGAGTTCGTACAGATAACGGGCAAGTCGGTGCTGTTATCTATGGAGCGCTCCATAAACAACATTATTATGCAAGGGAGGACAAATAACAATGGAAGAAATCAAGCAGATTTGGTGCGAGGAGGACAAGAAGTTCTATCCCGAAACCAAGACGGAGAACGGCAGAACGTACAAACTCGACCCGAAAACGTTCCTGTATCTGGAGCAAATGGAGCTGGGGCTGACGGACGAGGAACAGGCTCTGATGAGCGAGGACATAGGGCAGTACGGGGAGAAGTGGAGGGCGTATATGACGGAGAACCACCCCGAAGTGATACCGTCACTGCAAGGTCGTCTGAAATGGGAACTGATACCCAGACAGATCGACAAGGAGGCTCTGGAGTATCGGGAGCTGTTGAGGAAACAATACGCGGAGAAGAACCCGCGTCCGACAACGTTCACGGAAATAGCGGCGTGGGAGAAAACGCTCGGAATGATAATAGACAGGGCGATAATGGAGGACATAGTGCTGAATTATCGGGATTGAGCGGCGAGGACGAAAAAAGTGCCACATATGGCACAACATCACAACAAGCTAAAGCGGAGGAACATTCCCCCGCTTTTTCTATTGAGCAAGCCGAAGAAATAGCGGATAATGTCGCTAAAATAAGCGCGAACGTGTACAGAAAAAACAGAAGCGAATACGCGGATTTAACGTTTCGTGATTATTATAACGCGCATACGGGCGAAAAGTTAAATTCCGAACTTACTCCCGAACACAATATCGAGGACGTGCTTTTAAGCGGGAATTTTCAAATCGTTTCCGATTATCTCAAAGAGATTTACGCAAAGGCTTATGATGATTATGAAATCGTTGATGAGGGATTGCTCGCGGAGAGTACGCTTAAACTTATCGAAAACGGTCTGGCAGCCGAGAAAACGACCGAAATTTCCGAGCCGACATACACGATTTTGCAGCTTAAAGACGGCGATGATGTGCGCGATTACCGCTTTGCGGACTTGTCGGAGCTGCGCGAGAGAGGACTGAACGTTGAGCGCGGCAATTACAACGTCGTATACAGCGGCAAACTTGAAAACGGCGTAACGCTTGAAGATATTTACACGAAATTCAACGTTGATATTCCCAACGACTTCCGCGGTCATTCGCTTTCCGTCGGAGATGTTATCGAGATAAGCAAGGACGGGAAAACTGCGGCACATTACGTTGACGGTTACGGGTTTGAGGAAATTCCCGATTTTTCGATTGAAAGAACCGAAAACAGAAAAGCGGAGAATACCGATATATCCGAACAGAACGAGGAAAAAAATAATAACATTTCCTTTGACGATATTCTCTCCGAGGTGCGTATCGGGAAACACGCTAAGATATTTGAAAAGGCGCAGGACGAAATGCCGATTGCAAACGCGCGTAAACGTGACCTCAAAAACATAAGACTGCAATATGACTCCAATAGCGGTTTTATGTTAATAGCAGATGTGGAACACGTTAAAGACGCGGTTATCAGAGTTTTCAAGTGGAACGAAAACAACGTCAAAGATTATTTGGAGAATTACGCCGAGAAGATAGAATTATCGCATACACGGTGTATAGGTACGGTAGACGGCACGGGTTATTATGTTATGGATAAGGCGCTTTCTAATAGCACCGTTTCCGAAATCAAGGATAAGTGCAAGAAATATGTTATTGCCGCGCCCGCGCTTAATTATCCTGCAGAAACTCTCGCGGAGCATAACATAACGTTTCTCAAAATCAAAAGAGATATTTCGGAAATCTATTTTGAAAAGAGCGTCAACGATATTGTTTCCGCTATGAATTTGGCTGAAAAGGCTGTCCTCAAGGGCGAGGGCGATCTGCATTTCGGCTTGCTCGGAAACGGCGTTACCGTTTATGACGTTTCAAAATGGGATAACGCGGCTGACGATTACCCGACCGTCGCGCATATTTCCAACGAGGGAGCTGTAAAGTATTACGTTGAAAAAAGTACTCTCAGCGATGAGGATGTTTTCCGTATCGAAAATCACGCGGCTGATCTTAAACAAGATTTCACGGAGTATTGGGAAAAGCTGCCGGTGGATACGCGGTACTCCAGAATATGGGATAAAGCAAACGCCTTATCAAAGTCGCAATGGGATATTTTCTTTGCGGACAAGACGGCTCTGGGTATGGAGGAAACGGTCGAGAAATACGAACACGCTCTCATTTACGGTGACGGGGAATTTCCCGAAGCCAAAAGAACCGTAACAGCGTATAAGGTAGGCGATTTTTACGAGGTGTTCAACGAGGACGCGCAGACCGCCGCCGATTTTCTGAACCTTGCGCAGACCAAGCGCCGCGGCGTACCTATGGCGGGATTTCCCGCGCACGTTTACGAGGATTACAGACGTAAATTCGCTATGAACGGCTACTATCTGAAAATCGGCGACGAGCGCGAAATTGAGAAAATATTCTCCGAGGTCAATGTCGAAGCCTCGACTAAAAAGCCCGTTGACGAGTTAAAGGTCGGCGATCTGGTGCGCGGCGACGGAAAGATTTGGAGAATTACCAAATTAGACGGCGATTTTGCCATTTCGTTTGAAAATACCGATAAAACATCTAACTTATCGGAGCAATCCTTTTGGGGGAATTGGAAAGAGAACTTTTTAGAAAAAGGCTTTGAATATGTTTCTCCCTCCGAACTTTCGCTAGACGAGCTGCGCGAGATAGAGAAGTCGGCGACGAAAAAGAGCGCTCCTAAAAGCACAAAGACCGCCGAGGAATTACCCGACGATTACGGCGAACAGCTTAATCTTTTCGGTGAGCCTATGCACGAGGTTGCAAATCCCCCAAAAACGTATATCGGTGGCATAGATGTTGAACGTGCTCTCACAAACGACATTATCTCTCACGGAACCTTGTTTCGTGACGGGAAATTCCGTATCGAGAAATTTTACCGTGATAACAAAGGCAATACAAAGGATTTTGCTAAAATGATCGCCAAAGAATACGGAATTGGCGGTCATTCCGTTGGAGGATTTGACAACAAAATCCGCGCCGTGAATTATGATAACAAAGGTCTGGAAATAGTGATAAGGCTTGATAACGGCGAGAATACAAAGGCACATTGGAGCTGGAATAAGATAGCCGACCGCATAGCAACGCTTATCGACAAGCAGGAGTACATCACTCAGCGCGATATTGACGAGCGTATCAAAAACGCCGAATATGAGTATAGGCGTTATGAAAACGGCTCGGAGGAACACGAACGCGCGGTGAAAATTCTAAGTGAATACGGCTTGCTCCCGACCACCGCGCACGATGAACCGCTTATTGAAGATGGGAAAACGGCGGAATTGGATAGCGCAAGCAAGTTTTCTTCAACCTTGATGAGTGATGAAAGCGAGATTTCCGACTTCCCTCGGCGAACCGACGAGGACAACTTCCCCGTTAAAATGTCGATAACGTCCAAATCCGAGGAAAGCATAAGCGCAATTATTGATGTTGCGCTCGGAACAGGAGCAGCGGTAGAAATAAGCAATCGGAACATTCAATATGGAGATCACGGAATTGAAGTCAACACTTGGGAAAGCCGCGCGGACGAAATAAAAGATTTTGCGCTGAAACAAGGGGCTGACGTTAGTGAACACGGCGTTTTTCAAGTGGTGATAAATCTCGGTATTGACGGTGGTCTTGACGAGGGATATGATCACCGTTTTCTTGATGAGGCTGTTCAAGAAGCGCGGGAAAGAATACGCGGCGGCGCTGTCGGTGCGGCGGTATATAATCTCGATACAAAGAAAATCGAGTATACCGTCGGCGAATTTGACGTTGAACACTCTTTTACCGAGGACGTTCTTAAAGCAAACGGCTATCTTATTGAGGAAAAACAGACCGACCTCGAACGCGCAAAGGAACTTATCATTGATTTTTGCGAGAGGGAGTATGGAGGTGTGGGAGATTTCTCCGACTTAATGCGCGTTCCTCTTGCGTACACCACCGATGAGGAAACCGATCTGCCGATAAACGTTTTCGCCGATCTGGAAAACAAGCGTATAATATCGCAGTTTAACAATGTTACCGTGAGGGTTGACGAATACAAATCCCTTAAAGAAATGAACGATTTAGCCTTGTCGGAACTGAACTTTGACGAGCTGATACTCGATACCATAACGGCAAATGATAAGCTAACCGAAACACTTGCCAAGAGCGCCGTCGAAACTCCCGAACAGGCTCACTCCGAGAAAACCGAAAAGCCCGTTGAAATAAAGAACTTGGCGCAATTGAAACGCGCATTGACCGTCGGAACGGAATTTAAGATAACGTCACACTTGCGGTCGGAGGTAATAAATCAAACGCGGCAAGTGAAGTATGCGGATACCACGGGAATATACAGCATACGTCCCGACGCGCCAGACGATACAATTAACTCTGCGAACGGAGGGCGCGGCTCTTATCTTGGTTGGGGCAAAGCCTCCGATTGGGAATTTAAAAACGGGACGTGTACTTTATATAATACGGGCTTTGAGCATACCCCCGAAAATTTGATAATATCCTTTGTTGTCAAACCAAGGGTAATTGAACAAAAACACGCGGAAAATGCTCCCCAAAAGGAAAAGCTGCCCGAAACATCAGCGTCTGTGGAGACGTTTGTTGAGGCGATTGAAAAAACGGCAAAAGATGAGATCGATAAAGTCAATGCGGAAAAAACATTTGACAAATTCCAAGATCAGTACTCGGAAATGCACTTGAAAACTGAAAAGCCTATGCCAAAGGAGTTGAATATAGGCGATAAATTCCGCGACAGATACACGGGAGAAGTCAGCGAGGTCGTTTCTCTGGAAGGCTCTATGCCGTGGTATACCGAGCAATGCACGGTGTCAAGAGAGGACGAAAACTTTATTATAACCGAGAATGTTTTAATTAGCAAGCTAATGAACAGCGAATACTATGAATATCTCGGTAACGATAATATTCTCACGGAGCAAGCCGCCGTTGAGGATTTGCACTCTTCGAACGGTATAAAAGCAACGGATTTCGCGCGGTCAATGGGAATTAACGTTGTGGATATGAGCGGAAATGAGCAGCAAAAAAAAATTGAAAAGCCGTCAAAAGCGGAAGATGAGCCGGTAAAGCTAAAGTCGATAGTTATTGATTTATCGCCGCGGCAGGATCGCACCGAAGTGATTACTCCGAATGAGCAGATTACGGAACAGGCGGCTGAGCGGGAAACAAAAGCAAGTGTTACCGAGTTGCCAGACAATCCCGTAACAAAAAAATTGTCCGCGATTTTCCCTCTTGATACGGCAAGGCGGCTTTATAACGCGTTTGAAAACAGCAAAATGCCCGATTGGAACGGCAACAGCGCTAAAATCAACCGAATTAAAAAGGCGCTATATGATATTATCGGCAGCGAGGAAAAAACGGAACAGGCTTTCAATATTATTTCGGCAACTGTGCAGAACGCGAAAGACTTCACGATTACGGACGAGCATTTGGGCGAGGGCGGCGCGAAAGCTAAGTTTGCCACCAACATCGCGGCTATCCAAACGCTGAAAAATATAGAGCGCGAAAATAGGCTTGCAACTCCCGCGGAACAGGAAACGCTTTCAAAATATGTCGGCTGGGGCGGCTTACCGCAAGCCTTTGACCGCGCAAACGGACAATGGGCAAAGGAATATGAGCAGTTAAGCAAGCTGCTTACCGACGATGAGTACCGCGCCGCCAGCGCCTCCGTGCTTAACGCGCACTACACCACTCCGACGGTTATCCGTGCGATCTATAAGGGCATTGAAAATCTTGGCTTTAAGGGCGGTAACATCTTGGAGCCGGCTATGGGCGTTGGTAATTTCTTTGGCGCTATGCCGGAGGAAATGAGGAAGAACAGCAATTTAAGCGGTGTAGAACTTGACAGCATTACGGGGCGCATTGCGAAACTGCTTTACCCTACGGCAGACGTTCAGATAAAGGGCTTTGAGAAAACGGATTTTTCGGACAACTTTTTTGACGTTGTTGTCGGGAATGTTCCGTTTGGCAGTTACGGCGTATCGGACAAGCGATATAACCGCGAGAATTTTTTCATTCACGATTATTTTATCGCGAAATCTCTTGATAAGGTCGCACCCGGTGGAATAGTCGCGGTCGTAACCACTAAAGGCACATTGGATAAGGAAAATCCGCGGGTACGCGAATATCTTGCAAAACGCGCGGACTTGGTAGGCGCTGTACGTCTGCCTAATAACGCTTTTAAAGCTAACGCGGGTACGGAGGTAACGTCGGATATTCTGTTCTTACAAAAGCGCAAGGAAATGGCTGTCGAGCTGCCCGATTGGTGCTACGTTGGCAAAAACGACGACGGAGTTCCCGTCAACAATTATTTCATAGATCACCCCGAAATGATACTTGGTACTATGAAACAGGGTATGGAATTTTCTATGTACGGCAACGACAAGGAAACGGCTTGTGTGCCTATCGAGGGCGCGGTGCTTTCGGAACAGCTTGAAAAGGCGGTCGCAAAACTGAAACTCGACAATGCCCTCCGCATACATAAGGAGCAGCGCGAAAGAGAAGCGGGAGTTATTCCCGCCAGAGCGGACGTGCGTAACTTTACCTTTGCCGAGGTTGACGGAAAAATGTATTTCCGTGAAAACAACATAATGACCGAGGTTGCCGATAAGAACAACAATCCCGTTTCGGGAAAAAAACTCGAACGGCTAAAGGCTCTGAATGAGTTGCGGCAGACGTTCCGTACAATTCTGACAGCGCAAGAGAATGATTGTCCCGACGAGCAGTTACAGGCGTATCAAAAAAAGCTCAATTCGCAGTATGACAGTTTTGTCAAGGATTACGGTTATATCAACGACAGCGCAAATTATCAGGCGTTCGGCAAGGACGATGATTACAATTCGCTGTGCGCCCTTGAGGTTATTGACGAGGAAACCAAATCGGTCACAAAGTCGGATTTCTTCAGCAAGCGAACGGTAAAGCACGTCACGGAGATAACGCACGTCGAAACGCCGCAGGAGGCTATGTACGTTGCAATAGATACTCTTGGCAAGCTGGATTTTGAATATATGGGTAAGCTGTGCGGCAAAGAGCCGCAAGAGGTAATAAATGCGCTCAAAGCGGATAATATGATTTACCTAAATCCTTATAAGGCAAACGCGGAGAACGATCTTGAGGGCTGGGAGGAAACGTCGGAATATCTTTCGGGCAATGTGCGGATAAAGCTGAAAGCCGCTGAATTAGCCGCAAAGGACAACCCCGCGTTTCAGCGGAACGTCGCGGCTCTGACAGCGGTTATCCCGAAACGAATAGAAGCGGGCGAAATATCCGCGCGTATCGGCGTGCATTGGGTCGATGTTGAGGACTATCAGAAGTTTCTCACGGAATACGCGAAAGCGCGGTTTGCGCAGCCTTTGCGCCGCGCGATAAACGGCGAATATAAAATAGAACGCAAGGGTTGGGATACAAGCGCGGCGGCTACGCAGATATACGGTACAAGGCGGTTCAATTCGCTTGAAATATTTGAAAATCTTCTGAATTGCCGCGACGTGGTAGTCCGCGATAAGAAAACAGACCCCGAAACGGGCAAGGACATTTACGTCATCAACAAAAAGGAAACGGAACTCGCGCAGGACAAGGCAAACAAGATGAAGGACGCGTTTTCGCGGTGGCTGTGGGCAGACCCCGACAGGCGCGAGAAGTACGTTACAAGGTATAATGAGTTGTTCAACAGCATTGTCGGGAGAAAATATGACGGCTCACATTTGACGTTCCCCGGTATGTCACCGTATATCAAGCTGAAACCGCACCAGTTGGACGCGATTGCCCGCGCGGTATTCGGTGGAAATACACTTCTCGCGCATTGCGTGGGTGCGGGAAAGTCGTTTGAAATGGTCGCGGCAACTATGAAAAAAAAGCAGCTCGGATTGGTAAACAAGGCTTGCATTGTTGTTCCGAAAAACCTTGTCGGACAAATGGCTAACGAGTGGCTTAGACTTTATCCGCAAGCTAAGATTTTGACGGCAACGGAAAAGGACTTCGACAAGGATCACCGTCAAAAATTTATCGGGCGCTGCTGCACGGGCGAGTACGACGCGGTTATTATGTCGTATGAACAGTTTGAAAAAACGTCGATGTCGTTTGAATACCGACGCAATTTCATACAGCGAGAGATAGATACTCTCACCGAGGGAATAGAGGATTTAAACAAGGATTATCGGTCAGCACGCGAGGACCGCGGCTCTATCAAGGATATGGAGCGCGTGAAAAAAGCGCTTGAGAAGAAACTTGAAAAGCTGATACACGACAACGGCAAGATAAAAGATACTTCCTTGAATTTTGAGCAGCTTGGATTTGACAGTATTGTCGTAGACGAGGCGCATAATTATAAAAACGGTCTTGTCGTAACCAAGATGAACAGAGTCGTGGGAGTGCAGACTACCCCCGCCCAGAAGTCCGAGGATATTCTGATGAAAACTCAATATCTCAATGAAAATTACGGCGAGAGGAACATAATTTTTGCTACGGGAACGCCCGTTGCAGGACTGCAACAACTAAATACTAAATTCAATTTCAATTCCGTTTTCATCGGAAACTCTCACGACTTCAATCATAGTCGCGGCTACCTCGCGTTTCTCTTCAAGCGTTAAGCTGTCCCACTTTTTAAGCGGTTCGGAAAGCGGTTTTGTATCGATTTCCTTTTGCTTTCGCTGCCGCTGATTGAGTTTCTTTTCGAGCGCGGTTTTCTTTTCGTGCAGCTCGGCAATGCGGCTCTGTATGTAGCCGAAAAGCACATTATCGGCTTTGGGCAGCTTTGCCATTAGGTCGCGGATCTCTTCATCACCGGCGGCAAGCTCCGCGTTTATTTTCTCGACCTCGGCGCTTGGCTTAGCGCGTTTCTTTTTTGCAATTTCAAGCGTTTTTATGCGCTCTTTCATAGCCTCAAAAACCGCCTGTTCCACGTCGTCGGGACGCGTTTTCCACGTTTGCCGCAAACAGCCTCCGAAACGGCGATAACCGTTATCGTGATAATAGCGGTATTGCCTTGTGTGCTTTACGTTCCAAGAGGAAACGATAAACGGTGAATAACCGCAGTGAGCGCACTTTACAAGTCCCGTAAGCCACGAATTAACGGACGTTCCGTTGCTCGGAATTTTCTGATTGTGGCTCTTTTTATCCTGAACGGCAAGCCAAGTTTCACTGTCGATCAAGCCCTCGTGATATCCGACTTTTATAAACGGCTTAATCCCTTTTCTGTTGTTGCGGTATCCGTGTAAAAACAGCCCGTGAACGCCGTCATACGCGCTTATATCATCAAGCATTTCCACGCCTTGCGCCGCGTAGTAACGGTAAATTTCCGCGTCCGCGCGGACATACAGCGGGCTTTCAAGCAAGCGTGAAATTTGCGTAACATCAATATTGAAATTTTCCTTACCGATAAATATTTCACGCAGCCGCTTTATTACATCGCTTAACGAGTTGGGCGGCTCTTTGTAAATTTCATAAGCCGTCGTAATTGCCGCCGCTTCATCGCCCGGAACAAGCACGGAACCTGTTTTCCCGTTGATCGTGCGGCGTTCGGGAACATACCCGAAATACACTTTTCCGCCTTGATAAAATCCCGTTTCGCGCGCTTTAGTGTCGTATGCGTCCGCAACTCTCGCGGCTATTGTTTCACGCTCAAATTCGGCAAAATTCAGAAGATTATTCCTCATCATTCTGCCCTCTTTGGTTTCCGTATTAAACGGCTCGGATAGTGAAATAACGCTCACTCCCAGCTTATCAAGGGTGTCCGTGATGTTGAGATATTCGCGCATATTACGCGAAAAACGGTCGTACTTTTTTACTATTATGCGGGATATTTCACCGTTCCGCGCGTCCGTCATCATCTCTTGGAAGGCGGGTCTATGCTCAATGTCCTTGCCCGATTTCCCGTCATCACAGTAAATTCTGAAATCCGCCCCCTCGCCTAAAAATCTGATACATTCCTCTTTCTGCGCGGCTATCGAAAGAGAATTGTTTCCCTTATCCGCGTCGCTTACAGAACGGCGAACGTATATTGCAGTTGTTTTCATAATACAGCCTCCTAATTCAAGTCAGCCGATTATGAACTGTTCCTAAAGAAATTATATCATAATCAGCGTAAAAAATCAAGTGGTATTTTCGGAAAACTTATCATCATTTTCCGCATCGTAATCATCGCTATTTTTCGGCTTGAGAATATCGTACAGGCGGTTTATTTTATCGCGCCGTATGCTTTCGGAAACGTGTTCGGGCAGCTTTATCGTGACCTTGAAAGTCTTTCCCTTCCACTTGTCTTTTCTGTTTGGCATAGATTTTCTCCTTTCTGTATTTGCAAATTAGCGTTTGTGGTGATTTTGCTGTTTGGACTTTGATTGTGATGATTGCTTTGCTTGCCGAGCCTTGATGAGGTTGTCGATGTAGTTCCCCTCAATAAGTTCGTCATAGGCTTTCAGCAGCTCATTTATCCGCGCCAGACGTTCCCTTTCGGGCGCAGGATTGCTGCCTTCGGCGCGTATTTGGTTGATGTTCTCCATAATGTCACAGCCTTTTTTTACAATACTCTCGCGGTCGGTTAGCTTAAACTCGGCGATTGTATTCAACTGCTTAACAAGGTAATCAATATCAGCGTCATTATGGAAAGTGTAAATTTGTGCCTTGTCGGTCTTTTTCGGTTCGAGCCGAAGTTGTTTGACGGCGGTTGTGACGCTCAATATTTCGGTATAAAAAATTTTCTCCGTGTAGGTTGCCGTTTGAATTTTTTTATTTGTCGAATTAGCGAAATCATAACGATTTGAAATACGCTGTTCGAGCCGACCTTGACAATAATCATCACCAAGCGATTTCAAGCGCGCAAAACGTTCAGCGTTCGGGTGCTTGACGGCGATATATTTTCCTTGTTTTACCTCGTAGCCGAGCAATTTCAACCTGTTTAGCAAATCCTCAATAGCGACGGACGAATAGATCAGTCGGTCGATGTCTAAGGCTATTTGCTCTCGAATGGTAACGGCATTTTCAAGCGGCGCGTAATGCGACAAAATCTCGCGCAACGTTTTGATTGCGTAGTTTGGAACATAAAGCGTGCTGCTTTCCGCAACGTGAGGAATTTTCGCACGCGCCAAACCATCTGCCGCGTATTGAAGTTTGTCGGGATTTAGGACGGTCACGGGGATAAACTTCGCTCCGAGTTGCTTGGTCAGCCTATCGACTTCCTGTTGGAGTTCGGTATACTTTTGCCGCAAATAATCGTTCTGATTATTAAGCAGCTCAAATTCCTCCGCTGTAAGTTCGGTCGGTTTTTTCTTTTTCAACTCGTTGATTTGTTTGTTGATTGCAAGGATCGCGGCTTTCTTTTCGGCGAAGTCCTTGTACTCGTCAACGGTCAAATGTTCGCGGTGGATGTTCTTGACATCACGTTCAAATCCGTGCTTGCGGAGAATTTTCGTCATATATTCAAACTCGGTATCTTTCCAGACCGCCCACTCGGATTTTTTATGCGACTGCGCCGTTATGCCCTGTTCTGCCAACGCTCTTTTTAAGGACACGCGAGTTGAAAGTCCGCGTGTTTGATTTGTGCATATCGGAACAAAATCAATGTGCAAATGTGGGGTTGCTTCGTCAAGATGAAGAACGGCATTGAACACTTTCATATTCGGGTTACGTTCCTCGAATGACTTCATATATTCATCAAGCATTTCTTTCGCCAATTCCCGGTTGCCCGATTTTGAGCCGCAGCTCTCTGCATCTCCGAATTGAACCACGACCTCGGAAAACAGTTTTTCCTGTTTGCCGTTTTTTATGTGTTCGTAGTAGTCGGCGATTTTTTCGTTGGAGCGCTTTTTGGAGTTATATTCTTCAAGCGCCCCGTCAAAAAGCTGATGATATTTCTCCCGAAGTTTTTCGCACTTGTAAGTGATGTTATCGCACGTTCGAGCAGGGTCAACATTCTTAGGCAAAAAAATTCTGTTGTTATGCTCAATCACGCCGTCATCTATTCGGAACGAAATTGAGATTTTGGATTTATCGGTCATTTTCTGTTCCTCCCTTGAAAACCGAATTTTATATTTGCGCCGAAATTTTTTCTGCGATGAGATTTTGCTTATTGATTTTAACACCGATTTTACAGCGTTACGAGAAAGTGATTAACTCAATAAGCACTTTCCGTAGTCTGCGACCACCGAAAGCACTATTGAGTTGTGGCTGCACCCCAAACCCCGCCGTTTGTTTTTCGTTGCAGATGTGCAAAATGCCCGACTGCCGAAAATCGTTTGTTGTTCGGGCAGGAGCAAAATGTGCCTTTACCGAAATTCCGTTATTATCAATTTATTAACAAGACCGTATTTAAGCCGAATTTACGCTATTGTCAATCTGTTGACAAGTCGGTGCTTTAACATCTTGCGCATCGGGTTCATACGAAATTATATCGTACACATCACAATTCAGAATTTTGCACAGCTTATCCAAAGTCGCGGTTGAGATAGGTTTGTTGTGCCTCATACGATTGAGCGTGTTACTGCTAATTCCGTGTTTTTTAATAAGGTCGTAAGTCGTAACGTTTTCATTGCGACCGACCCTCCACCAGAACGGCTCGTAAGTAATCATCAAATTTACTCCTCTCAAAAAATGCTTGATAACAAATTCGGAAAGAAAATTTTACAAAGCCGAAAAAGAAAAACGGCGGGACAGAGCCGAAAAAAGTATCAATGGAATTTTCGCTTATCCAATGATTATGTTCAAAAATGTTTCGCGCCTCCGCCGCCTTTTCCCCTTTCAGCCTTGTAAATTAGTTTTCCGTTCTCGGTTCGTTTTCGTGCTCTCGCTTAATTTCCTCGATAGCCGCAAGCGCTTTGCGCTTTGTCGGCTCGTCCAACTCCTTACGAAGCCAACGGATAAAGGTCGGCTCGGACACGTCCAACTTCTCGGCGATCTCGTAAAGGAATACTCCCGCGCTTTTTGCGGCAGCGCGAATTTCCGTGTTGCGCTTGATCATTGTTTCACTCCCGTTCTAGAAATATTTTTAAAATATCACTTGACAAATAACCTGCTTTGTGGTATTATAATTATAAAGGCGGTTATTGTGGTGATGAATTTATTATAGCACATCACTTATCCGCTGTCAACCGCAATTGTGATAATTTATCCGTAATTCCACAAATTAAATCTTTTGTATGTCAAAAAAGGAGGAAATGACAATATGAACGAGAAAATCACCACAAACGAAATCTTTGGTATCAGGCTCAGAGATCTTCGCAAGCAAAACGGCTACACCATTGAGCAGTTCGCGGCGAAGATAGGCGTAGCAAAAAGCACTCTGGGCTATTACGAAAACGAAAATCGTATGCCCGACATCGAGATTTTAAGCCGAATTTGCAATGTGTTCAACGTCCCCGCCGATTATCTTCTCGGACGGACAAACACGGCGGCAGTCAAGGGGAAAATGAAAACCGTGTGCGAACTCACGGGTCTTTCGGACAGGGCGGCTGACTTTTTATGCGAACTTCTCAAACATCAACGCTATGGAATAATTGACAAGCTGAATTACCTGATCGAGGATTTTGCTAATGATTATAATGAAGATTACGATATGCAAGGCGACAAAAATCTTGAGTATACGAGCAGTATCCTTAATGCGCTGTTCGGCTATATGGAGAAATATTCGCGTTATGAGAATGCGCTTGACTTTATGGATATTGAGGACGTTGCGCGTCACCGGAAAGCCGAAACGGTTTACAGAGAACTGCTTATACGGCGCATAATTGACGCGGTCAAGGTCGGCACGGAGGAGTACAAGGAACAGCATAAGCCGTGGGAGTGATTTTCGGGCAGAGAAAAGCCGCCGAGCGTTTTGCGTTCGGCGGTTAAAAATGTTCAAGTGATCGTATTTTACAGCGTGTCGTTGAAAGTCCTGATAAACAACGGCTGATGTGTATCGCTTGTCACGGTGAAGATAATGTTTATAAGGACACAAGTGCGCCATTTATTTTCAGTCGGGGCAAATTCCAAGCGGCTTGATACAATGGAGCAAGTGAAGCTGGCGGCGGCGCGGGAGATCGCGGATAAGCACGGCGTGAAGTCCGAGGACGATATTGCCGAGCTGGAGAAACGTTTGAAGTCGCTCCAAAGCGAGGTAACGTCAATCAAAGCAGAATTGTCCGATGAACAGTTAAAGCTAAAGCGTGTTTCCGATCTGATTACGGCTTATGAAAAAATGTTGAGGGGAATTACATTGACAATCTCATCAGAACACAAAGAGAGCAAGAGCAGATAAAAACCCTTGACAAGAGGACATAATTTATTTGGTAACAAAATAAAATTTTTTAACTTCTTGACCAATTTGATAATAAGGAGTATAACATAAATACACTTAATTGACTTCAAGTAGAATGACTATATGGATAATTTTAATTTAGACGGGTTTCAGCTCTGCCATTTGGACGGTGACGGTTACTGCATTTTAAGAGAGAAAAGAGTTGTCTTTCGATTTGATAACGACATACAAGAGCATTAGTCAAGTGTAACTACATAGATAATCTCGTTAGATTACGAAGAGGACGCAGCGGAACTCTCGATAACACGGACTTGACACAGTTAGTGTCACAGCAGAAAAACCTCACCTTAGCCGTTAGGCTTTGGTGAGGTCATTTGGTAATTATAGTGAAATAACCGATGCAGCTGATATCGTCTATTCAACGTTCCTCGTGCTCATTCTGTCATTAAAACGAAAACCGATCCCCGTTTCCTACAGAGTGCCACGTATCATTATTGATTTCTGTAGGCGAAACAGGAACGGCAAGTGATCTTTTTGAACCGACGCAGGTCATACATAACGCCCCAAGAAAAGGAAGAAAGGTTCATTTTTTCTTTCGATCAGCTATGGCATAAAGAACAAACGCCCCCATTGTAGCTATAGCAAGAACAACGCTAAAATTCCCATCCATTCCGATATTACTGTCAATTATCATTCCGGTAAAACCTAATAATAAAGTCGCTATAAAAGCTACAACTGCATTTCGCATTATACTCACCTCTCAACTATGATATAATGTAAATGGAGTTCCATAAAATGTTTCTCGCTGAACTCCTATACCGCCAAAAGACACAGTGCCTACTGAAGAAACCGAAAAACTGGGAGTCCATGCAAGAATAGCATGTGCATATGAAACTTGACAAGTTATGTCAGTTTGCGATGACACTCCATAATATGCATACACATGATCAATTTCAACGCTAAAATTACTATCCCCAATGTCAGTAGGCATACTCACCCCCATACCATATACTGAAGGGGCTGATAACTTCAAGTACTCACCATTCCCACCATCTTGGCTACGTAAATGGGCATAATCAGTTATGGTAAAACCGTCTTCTGGATAACCCCATACCCCATAAGCAGTACAGTCATAGTTGTTATCTATATTACCGGTACTGGAGATAACCATCAAATCTGTCATATGAAAAAATGGATAACCTTCCCAAATTACTTCACCGCGAATTGAATAGTAGTCACGTCCACTCAAAGCATATGTAGGGTTTCGTTTATACGCTGTTGAACGAAGTACTAATTTTCCAAAAGTTTCAGAGTAACTCGGAATAGTTGCTTGTGTAGCTGCCGTCGCATTATCGGCATCATATTCGCTTTTGCTGATTTGTACCAATTCGCCGTTTTGAGTTTCCCTCAAATACACATCAGTTCTCTCGACTGATGTGTATTCCAATGCCTCTAAAACTTTTTCTGTTGGAAGCGAATTAACAAAGTCTTCATCATCTCCCAACATAATCAGCACAGATTTACCGAGCTGATAATCGCTTATTGATGGATTTTCTTGTTTTACAGCATCTACAAGAGCATCAACATTTTTAATTGATTGAACCGATGATAATCCATCAGTGTATTCAACAACCTCAAGTGTGCGCTCTTTTATCGATTCAATAAATTGAGTTGAAAGAGCAGCGCCGTTATTAGCTCTTTCAACAGAGGTCGCCTCTGCAGTAGCAGAAAAAGTTGAAATGCCTGCGATCGCGAGCGCTAACATACCGGCAACAAGTTTTGTTATAGTCATATTAGTTTAATCCTTTCTGTTATAATATAATTACCGGCAAATCCACCCGTAAAAAAGTGGGTAGACGGTAC
>ERZ778495.1203-NODE-1203-length-18998-cov-13.689490_pt1 | contig 18998 bp, 20 predicted proteins | sample MGYA00433100_ERZ778495 | MGnify/ENA primary metagenome ERZ778495 (study PRJEB29527, sample SAMN07138962) | mouse gut metagenome | material: feces | host: mouse | place: China:Nanjing | collected 2016-01-25 ...
ACGCGAATTTCCGGTATATGTTCTGACCGGGAGAGGCCCCTGAAAAGGGGCCTCAATCCCTTTGAATAGATTAGTTCTCAGATATTAACTGATAATGCCATACAAAAGGAAAATAACGGATTCACGATAACGAGAACTCATTAGTGAAAGTAATGTTATGGTATTCTCCATCGATTGTCCTTCTATATGGAGCACAGCCCCTATTCTTACATTTATGAATAATTGTAAAATATCAGATGATTTTCTTACCAAAAAAGGTTGTTATTTATGAAAAATAATAAGGCATTTTACCGCAGCGCATTAGCGACAGCTATTGTTATGGCTCTTTCTGCCCCAGCATTCGCTGCTGATAACGCGGTATCAACTGATTCGGTTACGCTGAATAAAGATAAGACGACTCTGGATCAAGATGTTGTTATTAGTGGTACTACACAGATTACAGCCGTAACAATTAATGCGGAAGATAAAGACCTTAATGTTACTTTGGGTGGTCATGATATTACTGCTGAATCAACGGCAGACAACAAATTCGTTGAAGGTGTAAAAGTTAGCGGTGACAAAAATGTTGTGCTTAATGCTACAGACTCCACCATCACAGCTCAAGGTGAAGGCACCTATGTCCGGACTGCAATGGTCATTGATTCAACTGGTGATGTTGTTGTTAATGGCGGTAATTTCGTTGCAAAAAATGAAAAAGGTAGTGCGACAGGAATATCTCTGGAAGGAGCCCAGGGAAATAATGTCACGCTTAATGGCACAACCATAAATGCTCAAGGTAATAAGAGTTCCAGCAACGCCTCCACGGCAATTTTTGATCAAAAGGGTAGCGTATTGAATGGTTTTAACGGTGATGCAACCGACAACATTACCCTTGCTGGCTCAAATATTATTAATGGTCGGATTGAAACAATACTTATTGCCCAGGAGAATAAGGGAACTCATACAGTCAACCTGAATATTAAGGATGGCTCAGTAATTGGGGCCGCTAATAATAAACAAACAATTTATGCCTCTGCTTCGGCACAAGGCGCAGGTTCAGCAACGCAAAATTTAAATTTGTCTGTTGCTGATTCAACCATCTACTCTGATATCCAGACCCTTTCTTCAAGCAATAGTTCAGTCGGTACCACAACAAATGTAAACATGAACGTTGCCCGCTCTTACTGGGAAGGTAATGCTTATACGCTCAATAGCGGCGATAAAGCGGGTAGTGATCTGGATATAAATCTTTCCGATAGTTCAGTCTGGAAAGGCAAAGTTTCAGGGGCAGGAGATGCCAGTGTATCTCTGCAAAACGGGTCTGTCTGGAATGTTACGGGTTCCTCAACTGTTGATGCTCTGGCAGTAAAAGACAGTACGGTTAATATCACGAAGGCTACAGTAAATACTGGCACGTTTGTTTCTCAGAACGGCACTCTGATTGTTGATGCCTCTTCTGAAAACACTCTGGATATCAGCGGAAAAGCGAGCGGTGACTTGAGTGTTTACAGTGCGGGTTCATTGGATCTTATCAATGAACAAACGGCATTTATTTCTACCGATAAAGACAGCACTCTAAAAGTCACAGGCACAACGGAAAGTGGTCTGTATCAATATGACCTGACACAGGGAGCTGATGGTAACTTTTATTTCGTAAAAAACACGCATAAAGCATCCAACGCCAGCTCCGTGATTCAGGCAATGGCAGCTGCTCCGGCTAACGTCGCTAATCTGCAGGCTGACACGCTCTCCGCCCGTCAGGATGCTGTCCGTCTGAGCGAAAATGACAAGGGTGGCGTATGGATTCAGTACTTTGGCGGTAAACAGAAACATACCACCGCGGGAAATGCATCCTATGACCTGGATGTAAATGGTGTAATGCTGGGTGGTGATACCCGCTTCATGACTGAAGATGGTAGCTGGCTGGCCGGTGTGGCGATGTCTTCTGCGAAAGGTGACATGACTAGCATGCAGAGCAAAGGTGACACTGAAGGTTACAGCTTCCACGCTTACCTGAGCCGCCAGTATAACAACGGTATCTTCATTGATACTGCTGCACAGTTTGGTCACTACAGCAACACGGCAGATGTTCGCCTGATGAATGGCGGCGGTACCATTAAAGCTGACTTTAACACCAATGGTTTTGGTGCGATGGTAAAAGGCGGTTACACCTGGAAAGACGGTAATGGCCTGTTTATTCAGCCATATGCCAAACTGTCTGCGCTGACACTGGAAGGTGTGGATTATCAGCTCAACGGCGTGGACGTTCATTCTGACAGCTATAACTCTGTGCTGGGTGAAGCCGGTACACGCGTGGGTTATGACTTCGCTGTGGGCAACGCGACCGTTAAACCTTATTTAAATCTGGCCGCACTGAACGAATTTTCTGATGGCAACAAAGTCCGTCTGGGCGATGAGTCTGTCAATGCCAGCATTGACGGTGCGGCATTCCGCGTGGGTGCAGGTGTACAGGCTGATATCACCAAAAACATGGGGGCATATGCAAGCCTTGACTACACCAAAGGTGACGACATTGAGAATCCGCTACAGGGTGTAGTTGGTATCAATGTGACCTGGTAAGAATATAAACATTCCAGCCTGTTCACAGTTTTGTGTTCAGGCTTCTTCAGGAACCAATAAGCAGCATGTATGGCTCATATTCGCAGAAATCGTCATGCAGATCAGCTTGCGAATATCCACCGGATACGCGAAGAACACGGCAAGATTACACAAATCTATGTACAGGCTCTTTTTTTCCGGCTCAAAACATCAACTCACTGAAATAAAACACATATCTGATAGGCTCAGCGAACCGTCCATGCCGGACTGAAATCCTCTTCCTGAAAGAGTTCTGTCAACCCACTAATCTGTTTCAACCTCAGTACTTCATCCTGCTCCATACCCAGCTCCACACCAATACGTTCATCTGTCCAGCCCAGGCGCGAAAGGTCCCTGACAATGTCAGACATTGACGTTATCTGGTGTTTTCCCCTAGCCCGGTTATGTCGAATGGTCGCGGCAATGCGTGCGGCTTGTCCCTTTCTCTCCGGATTAATACAGACTACAGGCAACCAGCCCTTCAGACGTTTTCCTGTATCTGCCCCTCTGCCCAATAACTGTCGATGAAAACCATCCACCACCAGATAATGATTCTTCTCCTCTGACACCACTACCGGTTGTGTGAACCCATCTTTTTCCAGTGACTGCTTCAGCAGTTTCTTCTCACCCGGCGCCATGACATTGGGATTATAATCGTTAGCCACCACCTCATCCGCTTTTACCCACAGCACACAGTCCACAGGCTCCTGTGCAAAAGGACTGACCTCATGAAGCACCCTGCGCAGATGATTCAGAGGCTGTATGGTATCTTCTTCATTTCGTACCTGACTGAAATACTGACGAATCATGTTACCCAGTATCTCCGCTGTCACAGAATCCCCCATTCCTTCCTCCTTTCTTTCATACGCTGCAGATAACGTTCATAGTGCCGGGGTTTGTTCGGACTAAAGGAGAGGGTCCGGCACCAGAAATCATTCTTTATGAGAGTTTTACAGATACGTCGCCAGGACGGAATATCCCGACTCCCCAGGTCATTCTCCTGCTCATCCGGGATGTCATCCGGGAAGCCCCGCGTCTGATACCAGCGCAGGTAGACAGCAATTTTGTTACGGTAATGTTCTGCTGTTCTTTCCGGCATCACATCCAGCAGGAACATCGCATAGCTACGCCAGGTATGATGAGCCGGCTTCGTGATACGCTTACGCAGGGCAAAATAGGCACCGCTTTCATTGGCATAAAGCGCCCCGCTGGCAGCCCCTGACACCCGTTCGCACATTCTGGCCCAGGTTTCCGGCTCCAGAACATGGTAAAGCCACAGTCCCTTACGCTGTTCAGGACCAAAAGGCTCACAGACACGCATGTTGCGTAACGGCACACCGGCACGGTGCATCAGATCATACAGGGGATTATAGATAGCTCGGGTTCTGGCGTTATATATCCAGATATCACGGGCTTTCCAGTCATACAACGGATACAGGGTGTAATAAAACCCTTCAGGTGACGCTGTGGTCCAGGGTTTATCATCTGCATATCTCAGTTTGCGCTGGGACACCAGTCCCATAAAGCGGTTGAGGGATTCATCCGCCCTGACACCGGTCAGCACAGCCACTCCACACCGGTTACCGGCAAACCAGGAGGAAAATGCCGGAACAAATTCTTCAAACGTCATGGCATACCGGTAAAAGGGAAAATACGCCATATCCGTAATAGCATATTCCGGTGGATGGCGAACCCAGGTCACATCAGGCTCCCAGCATATCCACTCCGGCTGAAACTGAGAGACACCGTTTACCGTAGTCAGAGGAAGGGCCACCCAGTAAAAGGTATCCGTCACATCCCGGTACATTTCCCGCATCTTCTGAACATGTTCAATAGTGCACTGGTACTGAGCTTCCCAGTCAATGAATAATACAGAGAAACGACGTTTCTTCCTGAGGGCTACCTCTGCCACAAGATGGAAAAGCACAGAGGAATCCTTTCCTCCGGAAAAAGAGAGGTATACAGACGGAAAAGTTTCAAAAACCCATTCTATACGGGCTGTTGCTGCGTGCAGAACATTCTCTCCGGCGAAAATTTTCTCTGTTAAAAAATTAGCACTCATTTTTCTGATTTTATGCAGAAAGATATAATTGATACATTATGTGATTTTTAAAATTTATCAACTATATTTTGCAGCATTTCAGTGAATCAACAGAGCAAATAACTTCCGTTATAACGCAGTCCATCTGATCTATGGTGGCCTCGATCATGCAGAACAGCAGTTTGATCAAAAACTAGTTATTATAATGCGAATAACGTTAGCTATTATATTAACAATAACCCAACCATAACATTTGCTTAACATTTGGTGAACAGCTAATCATGAGTTTATATTTCAAAACAACTTCCCTCCAGAATACAATGTCATTTTTATCCTAATTTTTTATATGGTTGTGATTTTTGTGATGAAATGATTTTCGGGCTCTTTCGTCGATAAGCAGCAGTTTCTGAAACATCCTTATCCTTTAAGAAACATTTTCTCTGTCACTATTAAATTTATTTTTATACGTAAGCTAACTTCCATGTTGGGTAATGTCTTCAATTAGTTGAAGCGGGTGTATAATACTAATTTTTGATGTTTTCTTATAGTCAGCATTACCTTTTATTGCCCCCGTTGCCAGTCTGCCCAGGTTTATTGTTATGGGGAAACCTAAAGGCTGTGATTGCTTTCACTGTCGAGACTGCAATCGCATATTTCTACTGACTTATATCTATGAAGCCCGTAAGCCCAGTGTCAAAGAACAAATTACCGAAATGGCATTCAATGGCGCCGGTGCCCGGGATACGGTAAGGACGCTGTGGTTTCATATGGCACAGGAGTAAAACCGCCGAAGCCCCGCCCTGCGAAGCCATATCCATTTTTAGCAATGAAATAGTTTCTGTGATCTTACCCAGCAATAGTGGACACACGGCTAAGTGAGTACACTCTCAGTCAGAGGTGACTCACATGACAAAAACAGTATCAACCAGTAAAAAAGCCCGTAAACAGCATTCGCCTGAATTTCGCAGTGAAGCCCTGAAGCTTGCTGAACGCATCGGTGTTACTGCCGCAGCCCGTGAACTCAGCCTGTATGAATCACAGCTCTACAACTGGCGCAGTAAACAGCAAAATCAGCAGACGTCTTCTGAACGTGAACTGGAGATGTCTACCGAGATTGCACGTCTCAAACGCCAGCTGGCAGAACGGGATGAAGAGCTGGCTATCCTCCAAAAGGCCGCGACATACTTCGCGAAGCGCCTGAAATGAAGTATGTCTTTATTGAAAAACATCAGGCTGAGTTCAGCATCAAAGCAATGTGCCGCGTGCTCCGGGTGGCCCGCAGCGGCTGGTATACGTGGTGTCAGCGGCGGACAAGGATAAGCACGCGTCAGCAGTTCCGCCAACACTGCGACAGCGTTGTCCTCGCGGCTTTTACCCGGTCAAAACAGCGTTACGGTGCCCCACGCCTGACGGATGAACTGCGTGCTCAGGGTTACCCCTTTAACGTAAAAACCGTGGCGGCAAGCCTGCGCCGTCAGGGACTGAGGGCAAAGGCCTCCCGGAAGTTCAGCCCGGTCAGCTACCGCGCACACGGCCTGCCTGTGTCAGAAAATCTGTTGGAGCAGGATTTTTACGCCAGTGGCCCGAACCAGAAGTGGGCAGGAGACATCACGTACTTACGTACAGATGAAGGCTGGCTGTATCTGGCAGTGGTCATTGACCTGTGGTCACGTGCCGTTATTGGCTTCTTCACTATCATATTGTCCTCCCTCCGGATACTTATTGTTGCTGACGAATCATGTTCTGAAGAGCCTCCACAGACAAAGGTCTGGATTCGTTACCTCTGTGCACCATCGCATGACAGTTTGGGCACAACGGGACAAGTTCCGTGACCGGATCGATCCAGTAGCCTTCCCCCAGTCTTCTCAGAGGCCGGATATGATGGACATGAATAAATCCTTTTCCGCGTTCACCATAGGTTTTCTCAAAATCAAAGCCACAACACTTACTGTCACGAACGGTGCAATAGTGATCCACACCCAACGCCTGAAATCAGATCCAGGGGGTAATCTGCTCTCCTGATTCAGGAGAGCTTATGGTCACTTTTGAGACAGTTATGGAAATTAAAATCCTGCACAAGCAGGGAATGAGTAGCCGGGCGATTGCCAGAGAACTGGGGATCTCCCGCAATACGGTTAAACGTTATTTGCAGGCAAAATCTGAGCCGCCAAAATATACGCCGCGACCTGCTGTTGCTTCACTCCTGAATGAATACCGGGATTATATTCGTCAACGCATCGCCGATGCTCATCCTTACAAAATCCCGGCAACGGTAATCGCTCGCGAGATCAGAGACCAGGGATATCGTGGCGGAATGACCATTCTCAGGGCATTCATTCGTTCTCTCTCGGTTCCTCAGGAGCAGGAGCCTGCCGTTCGGTTCGAAACTGAACCCGGACGACAGATGCAGGTTGACTGGGGCACTATGCGTAATGATCGCTCACCGCTTCACGTGTTCGTTGCTGTTCTCGGATACAGCCGAATGCTGTACATCGAATTCACTGACAATATGCGTTATGACACGCTGGAGACCTGCCATCGTAATGCGTTCCGCTTCTTTGGTGGTGTGCCGCGCGAAGTGTTGTATGACAATATGAAAACTGTGGTTCTGCAACGTGACGCATATCAGACCGGTCAGCACCGGTTCCATCCTTCGCTGTGGCAGTTCGGCAAGGAGATGGGCTTCTCTCCCCGACTGTGTCGCCCCTTCAGGGCACAGACTAAAGGTAAGGTGGAACGGATGGTGCAGTACACCCGTAACAGTTTTTACATCCCACTAATGACTCGCCTGCGCCCGATGGGGATCACTGTCGATGTTGAAACAGCCAACCGCCACGGTCTGCGCTGGCTGCACGATGTCGATAACCACCGGAAGCATGAAACAATCCAGGCCTGTCCCTGCGATCGCTGGCTCGAAGAGCAGCAGTCCATGCTGGCACTGCCTCCGGAGAAAAAAGAGTATGACGTGCATCTTGATGAAAATCTGGTGAACTTCGACAACCCCCCCTGCATCATCCACTCTCCATCTACGACTCATTCTGCAGAGGAGTGCGTGATGATGGAACTGCAACATCAACGACTGATGGCGCTCGCCGGGCAGTTGCAACTGGAAAGCCTTATAAGCGCAGCGCCTGCGCTGTCACAACAGGCAGTAGACCAGGAATGGAGTTATATGGACTTCCTGGAGCATCTGCTTCATGAAGAAAAACTGGCACGTCATCAACGTAAACAGGCGATGTATACCCGAATGGCAGCCTTCCTGGCGGTGAAAACGTTCGAAGAGTATGACTTCACATTCGCCACCGGAGCACCGCAGAAGCAACTCCAGTCGTTACGCTCACTCAGCTTCATAGAACGTAATGAAAATATCGTATTACTGGGGCCATCAGGTGTGGGGAAAACCCATCTGGCAATAGCGATGGGCTATGAAGCAGTCCGTGCAGGTATCAAAGTTCGCTTCACAACAGCAGCAGATCTGTTACTTCAGTTATCTACGGCACAACGTCAGGGCCGTTATAAAACGACGCTTCAGCGTGGAGTAATGGCCCCCCGCCTGCTCATCATTGATGAAATAGGCTATCTGCCGTTCAGTCAGGAAGAAGCAAAGCTGTTCTTCCAGGTCATCGCTAAACGTTACGAAAAGAGCGCAATGATCCTGACATCCAATCTGCCGTTCGGGCAGTGGGATCAAACGTTCGCCGGTGATGCAGCACTGACCTCAGCGATGCTGGACCGTATCTTACACCACTCACATGTCGTTCAAATCAAAGGAGAAAGCTATCGACTCAGACAGAAACGAAAGGCCGGGTTATAGCAGAAGCTAATCCTGAGTAAAACGGTGGATCAATATTGGGCCGTTGGTGGAGATATAAGTGGATCACTTTTCATCCGTCGTTGACACTTACACACAGCGCCATGATGATTGATACAGGCCTGGCGGGCTTCAGGGTCCCGTTCATAAGCATTGACTGTAATGGTTTTTTTCGCACCTTCGATATAATCGCCGGCCACAGGGAGTTCATCCGGGAAGGTATTCGCAGAAAAATCGGCATACCATACCGTTCCCTCTTTTCGCAGGAAACGCTGCTCGAGACGACGCTCAAAATCTTTAATAACAGCAATGGCCGGGTTATCCGGATGCGGCGCATGAACCATATTGAACGAGAACAGCTCATATCCCTGCCGGATATACCTGATATGTTCGATAGCCTGCGTGTAACCGGGTTGTTTTTTATTCCCGGCACTGTATTCCCATTCTTCACGCAGAATGACGGCCCGTTCTTTTTCCCGCTCAGTATCCCAGGCTCCGAAGATAACCATCTGGTCATCATGATTAATGAACGACCAGCTCCATGTCCAGTTCCGGCAGGTAGCCCCACGACTCTGAATAAACTGTTTCCGGTTCAAAACTCCCCCCACATAGATTCCGGAGCATGACAGTTCAGGATGTGTCCATTGTACAGCTCCGGGTTCAGCCCTGCCTGGTGTTCAGTAAATCATGTCAACGACGGATGAAAGTGCACCGTTCGAGACAGTTTTTTTCTGCGGGACGGACAGGCACGGCTGCCGCATGAGTTGGTAACGTATTGGTGGGTTGTCATTGTATCGCAGTTGTATTCCTTCACGCTCGGTATCCGCGTGCCGCAGGCCAGCATTTTGAACCTCGATATCGCACAGACCTCCCGCATCCAGGAATGACGTCCAGCACTGGTTGGTCGTGAACAGTCGTTTCAGGGGGCGGGGCTGAAAATAATTCCCATGCGCCTTCATCTCCGCTTCTGTTTTGTATAAATCAAAACAACGGCAGGTATGGCTGAACGTGACGTATTTGTAAGATGAATCAGGGGAGGTTTGTGGAAAGTTACCCAGAAACAGATCGTGCAGGAGGGGGACCAGCGATGAAGTAAGCAAATACGGTCTGATAAGGGGAATTATTGGCTCTGGAGACGGCTTTCAGAACCACTTTATGAGCCTTCTGGTGCTCCAGATTGGGGGCATGAGGACTTATTCCTGAACGGTCATATTCTACTACACCACGATTGGCGGCTGCCAAGGCGCTGTAGTTCATATGGAAATAAGTAGAAAAGTATAGGGAAAAATTAATTTTTATCTGGGAATAGGATAAGACCGTTCATTATGCTTAATCGATATCTTATCGCATAAAAAACAGACTTACAATCTCCAATATCCAAACAATGTACATTATTGATGTGTTTTTTATAAAGATTGTTTTTTTATTATTGTTTGTGTATTTGTTTTTTTTGTTTATATGAAATGCTTTTTTTGATAAATATCATGAATTTTGCGGTATAAAAAAACGATATCTAGTGTCGATATTTTTATAAATAACGATCTTTTTATCTATGTATTTTAAATTGATTAGTGAATTATTCTAATAAGTTATTATATACTAGTGTTTTTTGTTGTCTTTATTTGTTTTTATGGAGTTAAAGATCGTTTTATTGGTGTTTTTCAATATAAAACTTCATGTTATTCTGTGTAAAAAGATAATATTTTTCTCCATACTCTATGTCTATTTTTAAAGGTCAGTGAAAATGGAAGATGATTTTTTATATTTGGCAAAAAAACATGGAGGAGACCTGTTAGCAGGTAAAATGTCAGAGGGGCAATTCTGGTTGTTAGCAGAAATATCGCCAATACACAGTGAGAAAATTATTAATGCTCTCAGGGATTTTCTCGTTTATGGATATTCTAAGCGAGAGGCTAGTGAGCGACATAATGTTTCTCAGGGGTATTTTTCTAATTCACTGGGGCGCTTTCAGAAGGTTAATCATGCTGTAAGTAGACTAGCTCCTTTCTATATAGCAAAACCGAGAATCACATACACGGAGTAAAGGTGGAATGAGGCATTTATCGCTTCTGGTTATTCTGCTTCTGACCGGGAGTTGGGAGGTTCAATCAGCTGTTCAGAGGACAATTTTTAATGCTGATGTAGTTGCATCTGCCTGTCATGTTGTTGTTGATGCTGATAGCTCTGGCAATAGTGGTCGACTGACATTCGGGACTTACCGCAAGTCCACGGGGACGTCTGTGCCGCCGCGTGACTTCACTGTGCGTCTGTATGAGTCCGGTGCCACAGTTCAGGGCTGCTCAGCCTTTAAGGCCGGGCAGGTCGCCACCCTGGATTTTGGTAACCCGGGCCAGCTTGACGCAGGAGGCGTGGTCACTAGTGGTGCTGGTGATGGTATTCGCGTGGATGTGCGGGCAGTAGATACACAGGCTGATTATCGCGGACGTCTGACACAGGGCAACCATTTTGTGAATTATCCCGTGGATTTTGCTGCCAGGGGACAGTTTCGCTTTCGTGCGCAACCGGTATTCCCGGCAGTTGTGAAGGCGGGTGAATATGCAGGAGCACTGACCTTTGTGGTCACGTATCAGTAACGGAGAAAAGGATTGTGCGTGCAGGAAAGAAGATCGTAGCAGAACCTGTTTCGTCCGTGTTTTCCCGTCGGGTCGTACTTGCGCTTGCCGTATCAGCTACTTTTGCCAGTACCACAAGTGCTGCAGGTGAAAAACTGGATATGTCTTTTATCCAGGGCGGTGCCGGAGTTAATCCGGATGTCTGGGCTGCTCTGAATGGCAGCTATGCGCCGGGACGTTATCTGGTTGACCTGTCCCTGAACGGGAAGGATGCCGGGAAACAGATACTGGATGTGACACCACAGGACAGTAATGAACTGTGTCTGACAGAGGCATGGCTGACGAAGGCCGGGATTTACGTCAGTGAAGATTACTTTCGTGAGGGATATGACGCCATACGACAGTGCTATGTGCTGACAAAAGCCCCGTCAGTGAAGGTGGATTTTGATGTGTCCACCCAAAGTCTGGCGTTGGCCATTCCCCAGAAGGGGCTGGTGAAGATGCCAGAGAATGTGGACTGGGATTACGGGACCAGTGCATTTCGTGTGAACTATAACGCGAACGCCAACACCGGCCGGAATAACACCTCGGCCTTTGGTTCTGCGGACCTTAAAGCCAATATCGGGCGCTGGGTGGTGAGTTCCTCGGCCACGGCGAGTGGCAGTGACAGTGGGGATGGCTACGGCTCGATAAACATGTTCACGGCTACCCGTGCCATTCGTGCACTGAGTGCGGACCTGGCACTCGGGAAAACATCGACTGGTGACAGTCTTCTGGGTGGCACGGGAACGTACGGGGTATCGCTGAGCCGGAACAACAGTATGAAACCGGGCAATCTGGGGTATACCCCAGTGTTTAGCGGCATCGCGAACGGACCATCGAGGGTGACTCTGACGCAGAACGGGCGGTTGTTGTATTCAGAAATGGTGCCTGCCGGGCCGTTCTCCATCACAGATGTGCCGCTGTACACCAGTGGGGATGTGACAATGAAGGTTACCGGTGAAGACGGGCGCGAGCAGGTACAGAACTTCCCGTTGTCGGTGATGGCCGGGCAGTTAAGTCCCGGGCAACACGAGTTCAGTGTGGCTGCCGGTTTGCCTGACGATGACAGTGACCTGAAAGGCGGGGTGTTTGCTGCGTCATACGGTTACGGTCTGGACGGAGTGACGCTGCGTTCTGGGGGGGTGTTTAACCAGGACTGGCAGGGTATCAGTGCCGGGGCTGTTCTGGGGCTGGGTTATCTGGGTGCGGTGTCTGCTGACGGCGCTCATGCCACGGCGAAATACCGTGATGGCAGCCGAAGCGGGAATAAGGTGCAGTTATCCTGGAGTAAGCAACTGGAGATGACGAACACCGGGCTACGGGTGAGCTGGTCACGGCAGAATGAGGAATATGAGGATATGTCCTCCTTTGACCCTACAGAGCTGTGGTCACAGTCAAATCATGGTCGCCGGACGAAGGATGAATGGAATGCCGGTGTCAGTCAGGCGGTGGGGGGACTGTTCAGCCTGTCGGTATCCGGCTGGCAGCGGAGTTATTACCCCGCATCCATGACCGGGAGTTATCGGCACCGTGATGACAACGGTAAGGACACGGGGATTACCGGCACTCTGAGCACACAGATTAAGGACGTCAGTCTGAACCTGGGCTGGTCCGGCTCACGGAACACCTGGGGAGAAAACAACTGGTCTGCATCGGCGTCAGTGTCGGTACCGTTCACACTGTTTGAACGTCGTTACAGTAGCAGTACGTCGGTGAGTACGAGTAAAGATGGTGGTGCGGGCTTCAGTACGGGACTGTCCGGCTCGCTGAATGACCGTTTCAGCTATGGCTTTGGTAGCGGTCATGACAACGGTGGCGGAGTCAGCAGTTATCTGAATGCTTCGTATAGCGGTGACAGGGCTTATCTGAATGGCACCCTGAACCACTCACAGTCTGGGGGAACCAGTGGTTCTGTTTCTGCCAGTGGCTCTGTGCTGGCGGTTCCTGCTGCCAGAGACATTATGTTCAGCCGCACGACTGGTGACACAGTGGCAGTGGTGAACGTGAAGGATACTCCCGGAGTGAAGGTAACGTCCGGTGAGGGACAGACCGACAGCGACGGCAACCTGGTGGTGCCACTGAACAGTTATGACTGGAACACGCTGACGATTGATGCGGGCACGTTGCCGCTGAGCACCGAACTGACGAACACCAGTCAGAAGGTGGTACCGACGGACAAAGCTGTGGTGTGGATACCGTTTGATGCCCTGAAGGTCAGACGTTACCTGCTGCAGGTGAAACTGCGTGACGGTGACTTTGTGCCGGGGGGAACCTGGGCACGTGACAGTAAGAACACGCCGCTGGGCTTCGTGGCCAACAATGGTGTACTGATTATTAACACGGTGGATGCGCCGGGTGATATTACCCTGGGCCAGTGCCGGATACCTGCGGAAAAACTGCAGGATACTGAGAAACTACAGGAGATTACGTGTGAGTAAGCGTAACGCAATAACGACGTTTTTCACTAACCGGGTGACAAAAGCACTGGGAATGACTCTGGCACTGATGATGACCTGTCAGAGTGCGATGGCTTCCCTGACGGCAGACCAGACCCGCTATATCTTTCGCGGGGATAAGGATGCGCTGACCATCACGGTTACCAATAATGACAAGGAACGCACCTTTGGTGGACAGGCCTGGGTGGATAATATCGTGGAGAAAGACACCCGTCCGACCTTTGTGGTAACGCCGTCCTTCTTCAAGGTGAAGCCGGAGGGGCAGCAGACACTGCGTATCATCATGGCCTCAGACCATCTGCCGAAGGACAGGGAGTCGGTGTACTGGCTGAACCTGCAGGATATTCCTCCGGCTCTGGAGGGAAGCGGTATTGCAGTGGCACTGCGCACGAAGCTGAAACTGTTCTATCGCCCGAAGGCACTGCTTGAAGGTCGCAAGGGGGCAGAAGAAGGTATCAGTCTGCAGAGCCGACCGGATGGCCGGACCATGCTGGTGAACACCACGCCATACATTTTTGCGATTGGTAGCCTGCTGGACGGAAACGGAAAGAAAATTGCCACGGATAACGACACGGCACAGAAACTGCTGATGTTCATGCCGGGTGATGAAGTACAGGTGAAGGGAAATGTGGTGAAAGTGGATTCCCTGAATGACTGGGGAAGCCTGCAGACCTGGACAATTAATAAGAAGAAACCGACAACAGCGGAAGCAGAAAAAGCTGTGAAAGCTGATACGGCAGAGCAGAAATAATCACCCTCCGGAATACGAAACAGAGGGATATTAAATGAAGAAAACTATGATTGCTGGCATCCTGGTTTTAAACATGCTCTACACACATTCTGCACTAGCTGCTGAATACAGTGAAAAGACGCAGTTCCTGGGGGTTGTGAACGGTCAGGTGGTGGGTAACAGCGTGGTGAAGGTGACCCGTACTCCGACAGACCCGGTGCTGTACCGAAGTGGAGATACTACGCCTCTTCCCGACAGTCTGACCATCCACAATGCAGAGTCCAGGGCTGCATCAGGTGACATGGCGAATATCACGGTGAAGCAGAGTTTACCTGATAACAAAGAGGCCCGTATCACCCTTAAGACTGCTCTGATGGTGGATGGAAAAAAAGTGGCACTAATCGCCAGACAACAGGGGGAAGATGTGGTGATAACAGTGCCTGAGGCGCACAGACAAGTTGAATTAAGAACAGATACGCCGGCAGAGCTGGAAGTTCCGGTCGGTTACCGTGGAAACCTGCAGATAGATTTCCTGGTGGAGGACTGAGGATTAATTTCCTTTATAAATGCAGTATAGCGGCTCCGGATGTGAGCCTGACTGGTAAAGGGATTTACCATTTTTTCGGGAGTAACGTAAAACCATTCTAAATTAATAGTGAGTTTAATTAAATACGGTTATTTTTATGGAACTGTAGGGGTTGTTTTGCGGTAATTCTGACGTTAAAGAATTGCTTATTTTATCGATATAGTATGTTTCAAGGATTCGTTATGAAAAAAACTCTGATTGCATTAGCAGTGGCAACTTCCGCAGCTGTATCTTGTTCTGCTATGGCATGGACTACTAACGGTACTGGCGGTACGGTTGATTTTGGGGGGACACTTAGCCCAACTGATAAAAATACTCCCTGGGAAGTAAAAACGGGTAATGCTGTAACTGGTCTGGACTCTGTGGTTACAAAAGGCCAGTCTGCTGTAGATATTGCGGTGAATAAGGCAATTCCTATTCTGGGGATTCGTGTAGCTGATGCTCAAACAAAAGTATTTAAAGGGTATACTCAGATATCACCACAAATTGATTATCATGGTGCAATTGACCCGTCAACATTTAATCAAAGCACTGTAGTTATGACCCTGGACGTAAGTGATGAACAAGGTAATAAAATAGGGAAAATGGCTGTTGATATGTTAGCCGCCTCAGAGTCTTCTTGGGTTGCGGCGGATGGCTATTCGGGTAAAAAATCTTTATACGCAGCTAAAGCTGGCGATGGATTCTTTGGGGGACTACCAACCAGTTCTTCTAATGTTAATACTAGTGTTGATAGCCCCTCATGGGATATTATCAATGTAATTGATCCTGAGTTTACGGCAAATTATGATGGGCAAAATGGAACTGCCCATGCTCCGGATATAGAAGATTTTTCTGATCTTGATGCAACTTATTCAGCTTTTTACGGTTCAGGTATTGCAGCTGGAAAAAACATCCATATTACGCTTGATTCTCCAGTGCAGGGTGATGCTCCCGTTACATGGAAAGCTTCCCTGCCAATTACTGTTTCCTACCAGTGATCTTACGGGAATTAATAGCAGGTCTCTAACTGAAAGTTTCAGGGCGTTTTTTACATAGCTCTGAAAAATAAAACCCCGACACACTGGTATGAACGTATGACTTTTCTTCTGTCATATCAGGTGTCGGGTTTATTTTATATATAAATAAACACTTGTTCTCTTTATGTGTTTCATACAGATAAAACAGAGTAAGCAACATGAAAATAGTTCATCACTATAAATCTATCTTTTTTACATTGATGACGGTATTCCTGTTTTATTATTCAGCGTCCCATGCAGCGTCTCTCGATGGTGGTGAAATTCAATTTAATGGTTTTATCACTGACGATGCACCAAAATGGACATGGCAGATAAGTACACTTAGCCAGGTATGGGATGTGGATATTGCAGATGCCCGTACAGAAAATGGAATGTTGATTTTTGATTTACGAGATAAAGGTGCATTTCCATTTCTGGAAGGTCATCTGCATGAAGTGGCCGAACGTGGAGGGGCAGGGTTTACGCCGTTTATTTCTTTCAGCAGTAACGGTCAGTCTTTGACTGTGACGGAAGGGAGTAGTTCTTCAGCACAGCATTTTCGCGCCTCTGTCCCTGTGCGTGATCCGGAGGCAGGGCGAGTGTTAGGACAGCTTTCTTTTACCTTAAATCAGGGGATGGCGGTTAGTTCAGGCATACAGGAAGACCGCATATTTGTTCCGGCTGGTATGTCATTGGTCAGTGGAGAGAGTGTGACGAAAGTAAGGTCGGATAGTTTGCCACAAAGACTGAAAAACCGCCTGTCTTCATTATTAGTGATGAACCGGTATTTTGGGAATGGAATGAGTGCGGTGGATAACGGGCTGGTTATCAACCAGAACGTGTTGGCTGACAGTAGAGTTATGAATCTGGCTGCATCATATGCCTCTGATGTTTCTGATTTTGAGTTGATGTTGCCGGCAGAGGGCACACCGGCAACATGGCAGGCAGGGCTAAACGTTACTGTCACGGTACAGTGATAGTCATGGGGTTATAAAGAGAATAAGAAATGAGAAAGATGTCATTGTTTCTGTCCATTATCAGTTTCCTGCCTTTCTGTGTTCTGGCCTGGAATACTCCGGGAGAGGATTTCAGCGGAGAGCTTAAGCTACACGGTTCGGTAACTAACACCCGGAATCCGTGGGTGTGGAAAGTCGGGCAAGGGAATAAAAATCTCGAGGTCAAGTATAATCGCGGAATCAATAGCGGAGAACAGAGGAGTTTGTTATCACTACCAGCGCAGACAGTAGTGATCGGAAAAACCATTATGGTCACCCCTGCGGGGCATGAAGGGCTTTCTCCTCGTGTAACTTACGGCAAGGGAGTGGCTAATTTTTCTCTTGTATGGACAGAACCTGGCATAGCGGAGGTGACGTTGCCTGTCATTGGTGAAAATAATGACCGGGTAGGAACATTTGTTTTCAGAATGCAGGCTGTGGGGGTATTACGTCATGTGCAGAATGGACAACCGATATATGCAGGTTTGTATGACGACCTTAATACGAATGGCCTCTCAGATGAAAATTGTGTCATGAAGGTTTCTGACATTTCGGCTGCCCTGCAAAATATGTTCAGTGGTGAGGGGCCGTCCTGGCTACAAGCTATGGCTGTAACGACTACAGTGGGTTTAAGCCACTTCAGTGATACTTCCTTCCGTCAGGTTGAAGGTGTGTATGGCGCTCAAACAGTAGCTGGCAGTGGTGAATTACGTCTGAATGGTACAATACCAGGACACTGGCGAGTATCGTTACCTATAAGTATTGAATATCAGTAAGAGAGAGGATCGTACGGTGCTGAATATTATTCATCCTTTAAAGTCCGGCATCTCTCCGGCATTGTTTTTTTTTACTTCAGCAAATGTGCTGGCACAGCCACTGATTATCCCACCAGGACACTGGCAGGAGAAAATGGTAGTTAGTGTGACAGAATTTAGTGGGACGCTGTATGTCCCTGAAGTTTCTTGGTTGTGGCAACCCCGTGCAATGAAAATAGCTGCATCAGATGCACTTCAAACAGGAAAAAGTGGAATGAAGATCGAAAGCTTGGTGGAGCAGGAATTTTATATTCTTGGAGGACATACTTCATCTCTGACAACTGCTCGTCCGGGACTTCAACCGTCAGTAACATTGCTTCAGGTTTCAGCATCCTCTCCTCGTATAATAGCTAAAGGCGAATGTTTTTTGGGAAAAGTATGTTACGGTGAAATCACTTTCAGGGTGCATCATCTGTTAGCATGGCAGGATGTTTCAATGGCTGATAATGGCTGGGGTGTACTCAGCGGAGAAGTGACTCCGTACACCGAGCAGCAAATAAAACACCAGTTGTTACAAATAAGTGATTATAAATGGATATCGGAAAATTCCAGACTTATGGCCCGATCAAATGCTCTCATTTCAGAAACGGAATCTTTATTACCACTGAAGAAAGAGGAACAGTATATTGTCGGGGCTTGGGTTACATCACTGAGTCATGTCCGGGTGAAGTTTTCCGATACTAATGAGAAAGTAAAACGTTGGCAGGGAAGCCTGATTCCTGTTGTAACGTATTTCTAATGAATGAAATACTGTTTTCCAGACGATCATCTTTACCATGTTGTGTAAACTTGTCTTAAAAGTGACCGTCTGGGCGGTCACTAAATGCGGTTATGGCGAGCAGTTTACAGTCATTCCCGAACAGTACGTCACTGTCAGTCTCTGGTAACTAGCCGGTTCGCCTCCGCACAACACCATACTACGATCGTGCCAGTGACGCGCCTGAAAAACACGTCGCGATGAGTTCCCCCGGAACGATACTTTATTCACAGGAATAATATTTGCTAATCAATTTTAATATATTATGAGTATGTAATAACTTTTTTAAACTAAGAGAAAAATAACTTAGTGATACATCATTTTTTTTACAGGCGTGATTTTTTGACATGCCGCCAACTAAATGATCACGCAGAGACATTATAACCTTGTCACTGCGAACTCCAGATAATTCAATTAACAGACAGAAATGTGTATTACAAATATTATTTTCTTCTATATTTTTGGTAAGTGACTTAATATAATATTCTAACATCATAAACGATACCATTACTCACAGTAAGTAAAAAATAAAGACAGGAAAAGTTCAGCATTGTTCTCAATATGAGGCCCCTTTTCAGGGGCCTCTCCCGGTCAGAACATATACCGGAAATTCGCGT
>ERZ778495.1209-NODE-1209-length-18935-cov-7.172352_pt1 | contig 18935 bp, 16 predicted proteins | sample MGYA00433100_ERZ778495 | MGnify/ENA primary metagenome ERZ778495 (study PRJEB29527, sample SAMN07138962) | mouse gut metagenome | material: feces | host: mouse | place: China:Nanjing | collected 2016-01-25 ...
GTTAACGAAAAATAAGTTTACATGCTGATAATAAGAAGTTTACAATTAATGAAAGAGAACTTTTCTATTAATGAATGAAAAGTGGGTTATTAAGAGCCTGCTCCGAGTTTTGCCCGACACAGTTTTGAGAGTTGCTCTCGAGTATATTTTCTGTTGTTGTGAGGAGCATGACGGAGACTATGTGACGAATAAAAACAGGTCGGTAAAGCCTATCTAACATCATCTCAGGAAAATTTAAACAGGCTCTAAGTATTATATGGGTAAAAATCTTCCTTATGACTCGACTAAATCATACAATCTATTAAATTATTACATCACTTCTTTTTTTATTCTTTCTATATCAGCTTCTCTGATTCTTCGAATAATATTTTTATAAATACGATGAAAGCCAAAGCCCCCTTCAGTCATTTCGCGAATCGCATCTTCTTTAGAGACATTCTGAAATACAATGCGGTAGAGCGCACAAACGGCTCCTGTGCGGTCGGAACCATGATGACAATGGATTACAATAGGAGCCTTGCGATTCTTTATGATACGTAATGCTCTTATTAATTGCTCCTCACTGACTGAGTGCGCCTTCATTTTTACCCGATGAAGCTTCACAGCTGTGCCTTTTGCTTCATCATCATCACTATGTCTGTTTCGAAGATTAAGAGACTCTTTGATTCCATATTTTTCGAGAGCTTTAAAGTCGGCTGATGAAGGCTGCTCTGAACGGTATACTCCCACGTCTATCTTATACAAATTGGCCAATTCACTGCCAGGAAGAATAATCTTCTCTGCTTTCAAATTTTGACTAAAAACTGATAATGAGAAGATTATCCCTAAAAGCAAACTCAATAAGATTCGTCTTTTCATAAATCTACGAGGTCACAATTATAAATTAGTAATCAATCAAAGTACGCCTTTACTGGACGGAAGTTCAAAATGATAGATATCTCTTTTGAGCGCCATCTTCAAGGCACGTGCAAGGGCTTTAAAAATACCCTCTATCTTGTGATGTTCATTCTGCCCTTCTGCTTTGATATTCAGATTCATTTTTGTAGCGTCACTTAATGACTTGAAGAAATGAAGAAACATTTCCGTGGGCATCTCTCCTATCTTTTCGCGCTTAAATTCAGCATCCCATACTAACCAAGAGCGACCGCCGAAGTCCAGGCAAACCTGACAGAGACAATCATCCATAGGCAATGCATAACCATATCGCTCGATTCCTCTCTTGCTGCCCAAAGCCTGATAAATACACTCTCCCAAAGCAATAGCAGTATCTTCGATGGTATGATGTTCGTCTACCTCCAAATCTCCTTCTACACGAATTGTCAAATCCATGCCGGAGTGTTTTCCAATCTGTTCGAGCATATGGTCAAAGAAACCAAGACCGGTAGAAATATTACAAGTACCATTTCCATCAAGGTTCAGAGCTACATATATATCCGTTTCTCTAGTTGTACGACGGACCTCCGCTTTTCGTTCACCTGCAAAAAGAAACTCGGCTATCTTATCCCAATCTGTTGTTGCAAGCACACAAATATCTTCCAAACCTTTTTCTTTCAAACTTTCAGTTGAGTCTTGCAAATAGATGGCACGACATCCCAAGTTCTTGGCAAGTTCCACATCAGTGGGACGATCACCAATCACAAAACTTCCGGCAAGGTTATAGTCGGGGTTGTCGATGTATTTTGTCAACATGCCAGTACGCGGTTTACGAGTCGGTGCGTTATCCTCAGGAAAACTACGGTCTATCAGAATATCATCAAAAGTAATCCCCTCTCCTGCCAATGTTTTCAACATCAGATTGTGGGCAGGCCAGAATGTTTCTTCCGGAAAAGAAGAAGTGCCCAATCCGTCCTGATTGGTGACCATCACAAATTCGAAATCGAGTTTGCTACGGATAAAACCCAAATTACGGAAAACCTTCGGGTAGAATTCTAACTTTTCTAATGAATCGAGCTGATAATCAACAGGTGGTTCAATGACCAATGTACCGTCTCTATCTATAAATAATACTTTCTTCTTCATATTCCTCATTCTTCGTATTTTCTAAGAGCTGCCAGCAATGTGTTATTTTCTACCCGGGTACCCACCGTTACACGCAAGCAATTGCAACAAAGTGATACTGAGTGGCGATTACGGACAATGATACCTTCACCTACCAGATAATTATAAATTTTCACAGCATCCGTCACTTTAGCCAGGAAAAAGTTCGCATCAGACGAGAATAGTTTGATGGTGCAGGGTAGTTTTTCAAATTCTTCCTCCAAATAGTCACGCTCTTCTTTCAGTGTTTTTACCCAACGTTCTATCTCATAATATTTGTGTAACATAGAGATAGCCTGCTGCTGAGTCAATTGATTGACATTATAAGGATACTTGATTTTACTCAGGATACCGATTATTTCCGTTGACGCGAATGCCATTCCCAAACGGATGGCGGCACATCCCCATGCTTTGGAAAATGTCTGGAATATGACAAGATTCGGATATTTATCCAGTTCTTTCAGGAAGGAAGGTGCGGAAGAGAAATCATTATATGCCTCGTCCAACATTACCAGTCCTTCAAACTTACAAAGGAGCTTTTCTATTTCGGAACGAAGCAGGTCGTTTCCTGTCGGATTGTTCGGTGAACAGAGGAAAATCAGTTTGGTATGGTCGTCAGTAGCCTCCAACAGTTTATCTGCCGAAAACTGGAAATTATCATCCAACAGCACTTTCCGGTATTCTATATCATTCACATCGGCACAAACCTGATACATTCCATAAGTAGGGTCGATAGCTACAACATTATCCTCACCCGGTTCGCAGAATGCACGAAAAACCAAGTCAATAGCTTCATCACTACCATTCCCCAAGAATATATGTTCGGGAGATACTTTCTTGATTTTCGACAAGAGAGTCTTCAACTCCCACTGCATAGGATCCGGATAACGGTTATGAGGTGTATTGTATGGATTCTCATTCGCGTCCAAAAAGACAGATGCCGTAAAACCTTTATATTCATCACGAGCCGAAGAGTATGGTTTCAACTTCCATATGTTCGGTCGGGTTAGTTCTTGTAACGTTTTCATCAGCAATACTTTTTAATTTTCAATTATTACTTATTAATTGCTTTGAGACGGATAGTGACAGCATTCTTATGCGCGTCCAAATGTTCATTGGCAGCCATTTCTTCGATAGCCGGACCGATAGTTTTTATTCCTTCCGGAAGGATTTCCTGGAATGTAATCTTACGGATGAAACTATCCAGGCTTACACCGCTATATGCTTTTGCATATCCATTAGTCGGCAAGGTGTGATTCGTGCCGGAAGCATAGTCGCCCGCACTTTCAGGAGTCAAAGAACCCAAGAAGACAGAACCGGCATTGGTGACACGCTCAGCCACTTCCATATAGTTTTCCGTTTCTATAATCAAGTGTTCGGGAGCATAAGCATTTGTAAGCTCTAATGCTTCAGCCATATCCCTCACCAGAATCAGTTTACTGTTCTCCAATGATTTGGCAGCAATCTCCCAACGAGGCAATTCAGCCAATTGACGCTCTACTTCTGCCATAACTTCTGTTTGTAGTTTCTCGGAAGTCGTAATCAATATGGCCTGGCTATCCACTCCGTGTTCTGCCTGCGACAATAAATCCGCAGCCACAAAAGCCGGATTTGCCGATGCATCAGCCAAAACTTCCACTTCAGAAGGACCGGCAGGCATATCAATAGCCACATCCCGCAAGCTGACCAATTGCTTGGCGGCTGTGACATATTGGTTACCAGGACCGAAAATCTTATATACTTTAGGAACACTTTCCGTTCCATAAGCCATCGCTGCAATAGCTTGTACACCGCCTGCCTTGAAAATCCTGCTTACTCCTGCCAATTGAGCAGCGAAAAGAATGGCCGGGTGAATGTTTCCTTCCTTATCAGGAGGAGTACAAAGTACAATCTCTTTGCATCCGGCAATTTTCGCGGGAACAGCCAGCATCAGTACCGTTGAAAAAAGCGGAGCTGTTCCACCCGGAATATAAAGTCCTACTTTTTCGATACCTACCGCTTTCTGCCAACAGGTTACACCGTTCATCGTTTCTACTTTCTTTCCGACAAAGCGTTGTGAAGAGTGGAATGTTTCAATATTCTGTTTTGCTAAAGAGATGGCATCTTTCAATTTGTCACTCACCAATGATTCGGCTGCTTGTATTTCTTCAGGAGTGACAGCAAGCGCAGGCAGAGTTACTTTGTCAAAGGTCGCTTCATATTCGAGTACAGCTTTATCGCCTTCTGCCCTTACCTTATTTATGATGGAACGAACCGTATCAAACAGACTTTCCGTATTCAGTGCCGGACGCTTCAAAAGCTCCGTCCACTGTTCTTTAGAAGGATACTTAATCAATTTCATAGTTCATATTTATACTATCATCTTTTCAATCGGCAATACCAAGATGCCCTCTGCTCCCAAAGCTTTCAACTTCCCGATGATTTCCCAGAAACGTTTTTCATCAAGTACTGTATGAACGGAACACCAGCCTTCTTGCGCCAATGGCATAACGGTAGGACTCTTCATACCCGGCAATACGGTGATAATTTCTTCCAACTTATCTTTCGGGGCATTCATCAACACGTATTTCTTGTCTTCCGCTGTCTTCACTGCATTCATACGGAATAGAAGTTCATTCAGCACCTCTTTTTTCTCATCGCTCATGTTCTTGTTACCAATCAGCAGAGCTTCCGATTTCATAACCACTTCCACCTCTTTCAAACGGTTGCTGACCAAAGTGGAACCGGAACTTACAATGTCAAAAATAGCGTCAGCCAAACCAATGCCTGGAGATACTTCTACAGAACCGGTAATAACATGGATTTCTGCATTCACACCATTTTTTTTCAAGAAGTTGCGGAGAATAACAGGATAAGAAGTGGCTATTTTCTTATCATTGAACCAGGATAATCCGGGATATTCAAGATCTTTCGGCATAGCTAATGACAAACGGCATTTACTGAATCCCAAGCGTTTAATGATTTCAGCATTTTCTTCTTTTTCCATAAATTCATTTTCACCGACAACACCCAAATCGGCTACACCGGTAGCTACCGTTTGTGGAATATCATCATCACGAAGAAATAATACTTCAATAGGAAAATTGGATGACTGCACCAACAAGGTACGTTTAGTAGTGCTCAACTTGATATCCGACTCTTCTAAAAGTGCCATTGTCTCTTCAAAGAGACGTCCTTTGGCCTGTACTGCGATTCTTAACATGATCTTATTTTATTATTAATTACTATTCGAATTTGAAAATAAAAAAGGCTTACCGTATTCGGTAAGCCTTCGTTATCGTTATATAGAGTATACAAAATATCATCTATGCCCACCGACTATTCGTTAGGAAAATGATGATGATGTGTAGCTGTATATTTCATATTTCTTCTATTATTTGCGACAAAATTAAAGCATTTGTTTTATACTTCCAAACATTTATCACAAAAACTTGAGTTTTTATTTCAAATTAAAGATAAAATCTCTTCCGGTTCTACATCGCAGTAAGTAAAATGCATTTCATCCTTCGACTTTTCTTTCGAGAAAGTAAAGTAAGTGCAAACAGCTTCCGTACATACTTCGCCATCCTTATTATATAGTTTGGCTTCAATAATCACAATATTACGTTTCACCTCTTTAATGGACGCACGCAGTACGACATGCGAGTCTTTCGTATCAATTGACCTCCGATAGCGAGTCTCCATTTTGGAGGTAACCCCTGTTGTCTGCAACTTACGAAGTACCGTCCAAGCACAAATTTCATCCAACAATACAGCCTGAATACCACCATGCAGTGTATCAATCCAACCTTGATATTCAGGACGGGGTTTCCAGATACTTACGATTTCATCACCGTCTTCGTAAAATTCCATCTTTACACCAACTTCATTATCAGGAGCACAACCAAAACAGTTGTACCCCTCCAGACCTTTCCAGGGATTTATTATCTTCTTCATGATTCTCTCTTTTTAGTTTTTCTTCCAAACATAAGCAAAATATGAAAAAGAAGGATGATTTCCACTAATCTACTTTCGGATACAACGAATTGCAAAAGCTTTTCTCTCGACACCTGGAGCAGACTTTCCGATCGTATTTTCATCACTTTTCAGGTAAAAGACATCATCGGCTATTGCTGTATTTGTATCATCCAATGTCCAATATGCCAAATGCTTACCTCCAAATATATTCTTATTCGGTTCAACCCACATGCCTATAGGGGCAGCATTGAAACCAGAAAGATTATTAGCAGGCTGCGCTGTCTCTCCTGTTTTCAGAGGTAACCAAGTTCCTGATTTCAACAAAGAAGCATCTCCTTTTAGATAAGTATTCAGGAGGTTCCAATCCCCTTTATTCGGTATATTCCAATGTGCGGGTAAGAAATTAGCAGATAATGCCACATTAGCAGTGTAAAAATGATGTTCTGCATCCGATTGCAAATATCCGACAGCATTTTCTGTTACGGCATCCAACTTAGGAAGTTCGTCACCATTCACATACAAGGCAGTTTCCAAATTATCCCGCATCCAGTATTGAGTCCCAATCTTCACCAATGGATAGTTGTGAATCATACCTCCACGTACATCACGGACGACGTCTTCTAATGCCAAAACTGATAATACATTATCTGCGACTGCTGTTGACAATGAAATTCTCCCGTCCGCCAGTATATAAACATTATTACGGGCAGTTAGATTTCCGGCAACATAAGTCAAAGAATTATCTTCCACATTCCATGAAACACTTCCACCATGAACCTTACCTGATTTTTCTAATAGTTGAGCAACAATTCCTTGTGATAAATCAACACTGCCATCTTCTTTCATCGGATAAGCAACAATCGCTTGGGAAGAAAATTCCGGAGTCACCAAATACTCTTTACATATTTCAGCAACTTGTTTTCCTGAATTCAATACTTTATACACATTCGATTTCTCAAAAGTCAACTTCGATACATCTACATATTTATGAAGAGTCACCGATTCAGTCCGATCTATCTCAGCCCCATCCCAATCACCGATTTCTCCACTGACCTTACTCATTAATATATCTTCATCTGCTACAAATGTGATTTCCAATTCTCTTTGCTTACCGCTTGCCAATTGTAAAGTAGAAGGCAGCAAACTAGTATATGGTCTTCCTTCGGCTTCCAATGTTATATACTGGTATCCCATCGTCGCTTCCTGCGGTATCAGAATAAGTTCTTTTCCTACCAATCGCCCCTCTTTTATTTCCCATTCGCCTGCAGGAATTATTTCTTTCTCTTCGGAATAAGCAGAAAAAGCCTTTTTCTGAAAATCATAAATAGCCTTAGTATAAAAACCACTAACAGAAAGTGTAGGATTGGCAGCTAACATATCTTCTACATTTTCTCCTTCACCCGGGACAAGAACTATCTTCAAACGGAAGAACTGATGATTATAAGTCAGAGCTACAGCCTCTTTACTTGCCAACACATCTTCTTTGGATGCAATCAGAAAATCCGAATGTGAATAATCTATAGATTTATTCTGACTCGTAGCAACCGATACTTGCATAGTGCTTTCCCCCATTGCTACTCCTTCTTCTTGATACGGATAATAACTGATTAAATTCAACGCTACTCCATCGTCCGGATAATAAACCGACTCATCAGAAACAAATTCACCACTGGAAGAACGTACAAAATGAAGATTATCAGCGTAACGTTCTTCTTGCATTGTTGTGTTACCGGCAAGTGCAAACAAACCAACCTCATCCCCTTCTTCAAAATTATTATTTGCCACACGAGTACTGACTATTTCGTGAATATCAGCTACAAATTTCAATGGGATATCTCCATTATTGATTCTTTCTCCTTCTTCTGAAATATGATTTACACAAGCTGTTAACGAAACAGAATACAGAATAAATAAACCTACTCCCACAAATAGGTCATGACATGTTTTCATTATTATTGTTTTTTTGGTCAAAACTAGAAATCGCTGATTGAGCAGAAGAATGACATAAGAGGAAGTATTCGCTTTCAGTTATGAAACACACAACACGTCTGTTGTTACTGTAGAATCGTTAATTTCAGCATTCCATTTTGAAATACCAAGAGCAAAAATACATATTATAGTTAAGAGAAGACATATTTCAATTAAGAAATCTTCTAAATTTATTTTTAATCATCATATAATCAATCGATTAGCAAATCACATATATATTTAATCGATTTAAACCTACACCTTATTATATTAAGAAAGCACCATTTTTTAGAAAGAATAAACCACTTCTATCCCGGCAATATGTTTCCCCCGTGAAGCCTCATACTGATAACAATAAAACGCATCTAATGACCAACGTTTGGCTAAATCAAATTCCACTCCCGAACGATAGCGCATACGATCCGCCCTCCAAAAAGGAGCATCGTCCAAACTTTGATAAATTTCGAGAGAGAAATAAGGTGAAACAACCCCTTTTGCCGGTGCATAGGCTAATTTTAAACGGGAACGCAGACGAGTTTCCGAATCTCCACGGTCAAAAGTCTGCTGAAAACTTTCCCGCAAAGAAACTTTCAACCATTGATAACGATAACTTGCAACCGCACTGATATGATAACGATGCCTGAGTTTCCAATCCGAGTCTCCCAGACTCCGAAAATGAGTTTCATAACCGATGCCAAAGTTCAAGAAGGAATATGCATGGTAAACACCGCCGACAGCAAGTCCCCAACGATCCATTCTGCTCATATCCTCTTTCGTGCGCAGTTCCAAATCACCGGAAACAGAAAATCGGGAATCTATTTTATAATTCACTTTGAACTTACTCCATGTAGTGAAATCATCACTTTGTGCCCATACGGAGGAGGCTGTTCCAACTAATAAAACAAACAGCCAAGCCTTAGCATTAAATAATATTCTACTCATTGATTATCGGGTTAAAATTGCAAAGATAGCAAATTATCTCCGGCAAAGAAAAATCATGATACTGAAATAAATCTGAAAAAGATTAGCTACTTCTTTCCTTTTTTATTTCCCGGATTTTACGTACGTTTGTGACAATCTAAGCAATCCCTTTGTGAATTGAAACCTAAATGCTATATGTGCGCAACAAATATTCCCGGTAATGAACGTTCGCTCGTCATCCGTCTGATAGCCGGAGATGAGGATGCATTCTGCGAACTCTATGCGGCTTATAAAAATCGCCTGATATATTTTGCCATGCGTTTCCTTAAGTCACGCGAATACGCTGAAGACTTCTTTCAGGATACCTTCACTGTAATTTGGGAAAGTCGCCGTTTTATTAATCCGGACACCTCTTTTTCTTCTTATCTATATACAATCATGCGCAACCGGATTCTAAACCAGTTGCGTGAACAAGCGAGTGAAGACCGGCTGAAAGAACAGATTCTATCACAAGCCATAGACTATAGCAATGAGACAAATAATGCAATCATTGCTAATGATTTACAAAGACTTGTATTCCAAGCACTGGAACAACTGACTTCCCGCCAACGGGAAATATTCGAAATGAGCCGTGAAAAACAAATGTCTCACAAAGAAATTGCAGAAGCATTGGGAATTTCTATCAATACTGTACAAGAGCATATCTCATCTTCATTACGTTCACTTCGTACGTATTTGGAAAAACACTCCATTACCGGCACTGACCTGATCTTGCTCCTTAACTGCCTCACCGATAATCCTGCCAACAAAATAGAAATCACCCGAACGGAAAATTTGCCAAACAATACAACGGATATAAATAACCGAGAAGGGTTTTCGACTGATATGATTGGAATGAACCATAACTATCCAGAAGCATCTTATGAAGAAGGGGCGGAAATCATTCAAACACATAAAGACTACACTCAGGAATTACTTTATTTCTATAAAACCGTTCCCAGAACTAAGAGATGAAATACAGGCATAGAATTATTCAAAAGACGAGTCTATAGAGGATAACCATTGATCACCCAAAAAGTACAAGCATTGCTACACGAAAATCCACTATTGGATGGCAGTTCTTCTGAGATACTGATAGACGACCGCGATTTGGACATATCCACCAATAATGATTGGGAGGTTATAAAAAAAAGCGAGTAGGATATGGCCCATGGCCCCACTTTCCTGAAATCCAAAGTCCGCAACGGTTCACTCGTGCGTTTCACCCCACATATGGAACATGAAGGAAAATACAAAGTTATACCTATTATCGACATGAGAAAAGTGGCGGAAGCAGGCAAGTTCAAAATAATGATTGGCACAGATAGCCTGAATGGGTTGGAAACTTTCTTCGAAGTAAAATAACAATATAAAAAGCGACCTCATCGAAAAAATGAGATCGCTTTTCTATTATCAATCTATCAGAGAAACGATTATTTCGCTTTCTTATAGTTTTCCAGTCCGGCCTGCAAGAATTCGATATACTTAGGAATATCCTCGTTGTAAGCATATGACTTGTTCAGCGGCTTGCCTTGATTATCCAGCAATACATAGAAAGGTTGGGCATTAGCGCCAAACTTCACACGTTGCAGATAGCTCCATTTATCACCGACCGTACGCAAAGTGCGTTCTGTACCGTTTTCTACGATTTTCACGGGCTCGCTCAAAGGAGTTTTGTTATCTACATAAAGGGTAATCAATACATAGTCATTATTAATCAAATCACTCACTTTCGGGTCAGTCCATACCGCTGTTTCCATCTTACGGCAGTTTACACAACCATATCCGGTGAAGTCAAGCATGACAGGTTTTCCATTCAGACGCGCATATTCCATGCCCAAATCATAATCGTCGAATTTCGCATGTACATCATTCTTATACAAGTTGAAGTCCTGCGTCTGCATAGGCGGAGCAAATGCACTTACCGCTTTCAACGGTGCTCCCCACAGACCGGGAACCATATAAACCGCAAATGCCAAAGAGACAAGCGCCATAAAGAAACGGGTAACTCCCACCTTATTATCATCGTCATCATGCGGGAATTTAATCTTACCCAACAGATAGAATCCGAGCAAAGCAAAAATAACAATCCACAAAGCAAGGAATGTTTCACGGTCAAGCAGTCTCCATCCATAAGCCAAATCGGCCACTGACAAGAATTTAAGCGCGAATGCCAGTTCGAGGAAACCTAATGTCACCTTAATCACATTCATCCATCCGCCTGATTTCGGCATAGACTTCAGCCATGACGGGAACAATGCGAACAGAGTGAACGGCAAAGCCAGTGCGATGGCAAACCCAAACATACCGATAGCCGGAGCAACGACACTTCCTGTTGTGGAAACCTGCACAAGCAAGAAACCGATAATCGGGCCTGTACAAGAGAAAGAAACCAGCGAAAGCGTGAAAGCCATCAGGAAAATACTCAATAAACCGGTTGTAGATTCCGCTTTGCTATCCACTGCATTTCCCCATTTCGACGGAAGTCTGATTTCGAATGCTCCAAAGAACGAAGCTGCGAAAATCACCAGCATCAGGAAGAAGAGAATATTAAAGACTGCATTGGTAGACAACGCATTCAGCGCACTAGCGCCAAAAATCAATGTAATAGCCAGCCCCAATGCCACATAAATCACAACGATGGATGCTCCATACGTCCACGCGTCACGAATACCTTTCTTTTTATCCTTGCTGCGTTTCAGGAAGAAGCTGACAGTCATCGGGATAATCGGCCATACACAAGGAGTGAACAAAGCCAGCAATCCGCCAAGAAAACCTGTTATAAAAATATATATCCAGGACATATCTTCCTGACCATGTTCTTCGCCTAACGCTTGCAGGTCACTGATAACCGGTTTCCAAAGCTCACTGGAACTAACTGCCGACTGAACATCCGTAGCAGCATCCACCGGAGTAGCGGGAACCAATTCCATCATAGCGGCAGAATCTTTCACTTCGGCAGGAGCGGGAGCAGGTTCTTCCTTTTTCTCCGGTTCTTTTTTCTCCGGTTGTTCTGTTTTAGCCGCAGCCGCATTTCCGGCTTTTGCTACTCCGGAAAACTTGAACGGAACTTCGGTAGGCGGAAGGCAACTCTCGTCATCACAAGCTCCATATTCCAGATACCCTTCTATCTCATAAGCCCCGCCTGTGAGTTTTACTTTCTGAATAAACTTTGCAGTATTTTCAAAGTAACGTACTTTCATTTCAAACAACTTGTCGAAAGTAGCTACCTCTTTGCCAACCGGTTTCAATTTTCCGGCAAGCTCCAGACCACTTTTCTTATCAACATTGAATGTTGCGGAAATAGGTCCGCCATCTCCAAGTTCGGTTGAATAAACATGCCACCCGTTATCAATGGTAGCGGTAAATACGATCTCAGCTTCCGTGTCAGAAAGAGTGTTCAACTCAGTCTTGAACTTTACCGGATCTTTAATCTGTGCCTGCAAAGCATAGCCAACAAAGCTTAAAAGCAGAAAAGAAATTAACTTTTTCATTTTCAATAATTGGAGGGTTATAATTCATAATCTACACACGCACGGCTCTCCTTCGTCTCAGCCAGAATCTTGCCGGCAGCTACATGGTCGGGATGCGTTGCATAGTATTTCACGTCTTCCAGAGTATCAAACTCACTATAAAGTGCTATATTCCACGTTTCTCCGGGATTCATGTTCAATCCGACTTCAACTTTCCGGATTACGGAGATTTTAGCAGGAAGCGCTTCTATCGCTTCCTTAAATTTCGTCATAACTGCCCGCTTCTCTTCGGCAGAAACTTCGTCTTTTAACTTAAATAATACAATGTGTTTTACCATTACGTTGTTATTTTAATGAATTGTTTCTATATTTGTCTAATTAATACTTTGTATAAACAATGCAAATTTACTCTATTTGATTTAAATATACACTTAAAGAGATGTTAATTATAGGAATAGCAGGCGGAACTGGCTCCGGAAAGACCACCGTCGTACGAAAAATCGTAGAAAGTCTCCCCGCAGGGGAAGTAGTATTATTACCTCAGGACTCATACTACAAGGATAGTAGCCACGTCCCGGTTGAAGAACGCCAGAACATTAATTTTGACCATCCGGATGCTTTTGAATGGAGTCTGCTCTCCAAACATGTCATGACACTGAAAGAAGGAAAGAGCATCGAACAACCCACCTATTCTTATCTGACATGCACCCGCCAGCCCGAAACAATTCATATCGAGCCACGCGAAGTCATTATTATCGAGGGAATCCTTGCTTTATGCGACAAGAAACTACGTAATATGATGGACCTTAAAATATTCGTAGATGCCGATCCGGACGAACGTTTGATACGTGTCATCCAAAGAGACGTTGTAGAACGAGGACGCACGGCCGAAGCTGTAATGGAACGCTACACACGGGTTCTGAAACCGATGCACCTGCAATTTATCGAACCTTGCAAACGCTATGCCGACCTTATCGTGCCGGAAGGCGGCAGCAATAAGGTGGCTATTGATATACTGACCATGTACATCAAGAAGCACTTGAAGAGTTGAGAGTGGAGAATGGAGAGTTAAAAGCCAAAATGTCAGTTATGAATGTCAAGACACTGATTATCCCCTTATTTCTTGTGTTATTCTGTTGCGTAATCGGATGCCGGGACAAGCAGCATAACAAGACGGATGAATCCGCACGTGATCTCTCACAGATAAAAGATAGTGGTGAACTGGTTGTATTGACATTATACAGCTCTACTTCATATTTCATTTACCGGGGACAGGAAATGGGATTCCAGTATGAACTCAGCGAACAGTTTGCCAAAAGCCTGGGACTAAAACTCAGAATCGAAGTAGCCAACAGCGTCGACGAACTGCTCCGGAAATTACTGGCAGGCGAAGGGGACATGATTGCCTACAACCTGCCCATAACCAAAGAATGGAAAGACAGTCTCCTTTATTGCGGTGAAGACGTGATTACCCATCAGGTGATTGTTCAGCAAGGAAGAGGAAAGCGGAAACCTTTGAAAGATGTTACCGAACTGATTGGAAAGGACGTATATGTAAAGCCCGGAAAGTATTATGACCGTCTCGTCAATCTGAACAGTGAGTTAGGCGGCGGAATCCAAATCCATGAGGTGACCAATGACAGCATTACCACCGAGGACTTAATCACCCAAGTGGCGCAAGGAAAAATACCATATACAGTGACGGACAACGATTTGGCGAAATTAAACAAAACGTATTATTCCAATCTGGATATCAGTCTACCTGTAAGTTTCGACCAGCGCTCTTCCTGGGCAGTACGGAAAGACAGTCCGGAACTGGCCGCAGCCGCCACTAAATGGCATCAGGAGAATATGACTTCTCCGGCTTATACTGCCAGTATGAAACGCTATTTTGAAAATAGCAAAATGATGTCCCACTCTCCTATCCTTTCATTGAAAGAGGGAAAGATTTCCCATTATGACGATTTGTTCAGGAAGTATTCCAAAGAAATCGGATGGGACTGGCGTATGCTTGCATCGCTGGCTTATACGGAATCCAATTTCGACACAACGGCTGTATCCTGGGCCGGTGCCAAAGGACTCATGCAACTAATGCCCGCCACCGCCCGGGCGATGGGAGTACCTGCCGGTAAAGAACAAAATCCGGAAGAGAGCATTAAGGCAGCTATCAGATACATTGCTGCCACTGACCGCAGTTTCAGTATGATTCCCGATAAAGAGGAACGTCTCAACTTTATTCTGGCTTCCTACAATGCCGGTTTAGGGCATATTTACGATGCCATGGCTCTGGCAGAGAAGTACGGCAAGAACAAATTGGTATGGAAAGATAATGTAGAAAACTTTATCTTACTCAAAAGCAATGAAGAGTACTTCACCGACCCCGTTTGTAAAAACGGTTATTTCCGTGGCATAGAGACTTATAATTTCGTCCGTGATATCATGTCGCGCTATGAGTCTTACAAAAAGAAAATCAAAGCGTAAAGTAATCACCATTTATTTATAAATCATCGTTTATAAGTCAGCAGCCCCCCCGACAAAACGGAAATACCGGCCTAATAACTGTGGGGAAGTACTCACATTCAGTTCACCCCCATACGTCAAGTACGTAAGCCGAAAAAGATAAAAGCTATCACACAATCAGTCCAAGAGTAAATGTATTCATTGGGGGTCGTCCTTTTCTCGTCAAATATCTGTTTCGGGTTCTCTTTTGTGGCCGGACAGCCGAAAGAAATATTTAAAACAGGTTCAACTTATTTTTCCGGGCTTCTTCCAGTGAAACGGTATCACGTTTCATCAAGCCGCTTTTTTCACGCAGTGCCTCGTATTCTCTCTTCAACTCATTCACCAGTTCAACCTTCATCTGCGGATTCAGCAGTCTGGCAGCGACACCGGCATTCAAAGAGGCATCTTTCAAGTGTACCACCGGAGCATGATATACAGGAGCAATCTTCAATGCAGTATGCATCTTTGAGGTAGTGGCCCCCCCAATCAGAAGAGGAATGTCCAGTCCCGCCTTTTCCAGTTCCAGGGCTACGTGAGCCATTTCTTCCAGCGAAGGAGTAATCAAGCCGCTCAGTCCAATCATATCCACCTTTTCTTCAATAGCACACCGGACGATTGTCTCGGCAGGAACCATCACCCCTAAATCAACTATCTCATAACCGTTGCAAGCCATCACTACAGCAACGATATTCTTTCCGATATCGTGCACGTCTCCTTTTACTGTAGCAAGCAATATTTTTCCGGCAGAGGTTGTTTCTTCCGTCTTCTCCGATTCAATAATAGGCTGAAGGATGGCGACGGCTTTCTTCATTGTCCGGGCAGTCTTCACCACCTGCGGAAGAAACATTTTACCTGCTCCGAAAAGTTCGCCTACGTAGTTCATTCCATCCATCAACGGACCTTCAATTACATTTACCGCCTTATCATAAAGCGGCAAGGCTTCTGCCAAATCCTGCTCAAGGAAATCGCCAATCCCTTTCATCAAGGCATATTTCAAACGCTCCTGAACGGATTCTTCTCTCCATGCATCATGCTTGGCGGCTGGTTGTCCGGCAGTTCCGCTCATAGTTGCTTTCAGCGATTCCGCCAATTCTATCAGACGTTCCGCTGCGTCCGGACGACGATTCAAGACGACATCTTCTATCTTTTCCAATACATCGGCCGGGATATCACTATATAACACGGAAGTACCCGGATTCACAATTCCCATATCCATTCCTTGCTGAATGGCATGATAAAGGAATACGGCATGCATGGCCTCACGAATATAGTTGTTGCCACGGAAAGAGAAAGACAGGTTGCTTACCCCACCGCTGATATGTGCGCCGGGAAGATTTTTCTTAATCCATCCGGTAGCTTCAATGAAGTCTACGGCATAATTGTTATGCTCCTCGATTCCTGTAGCTACGGCAAGCACATTGGGGTCGAAGATAATATCATTAGGATTAAAATTGACTTTATCAACCAAAAGGCGATAGGCACGCTGGCAGACCTCTATCTTACGGGCAGCGGTATCCGCCTGACCTTTTTCATCAAAAGCCATTACGACAGCAGCAGCTCCGTATTGTTTGATAGTCCGGGCATGTTCGAGAAATACTTCTTCCCCTTCCTTCAAAGAAATAGAGTTAACGATTGACTTACCTTGCAGGCATTTCAATCCGGCAACAATCACGTCCCATTTGGATGAATCAATCATAACCGGGACACGTGCTATTTCCGGTTCGGACATGATAAGATTCAGGAAGGTAGTCATCTCGTTCTTAGCGTCCAACAGACCGTCGTCCATATTGACGTCAATCACCAAGGCACCGTCTTCCACTTGTTGACGGGCGATGGAGAGAGCTTCATCATATTTCTTTTCGTTTATCAGACGAAGAAACTTACGAGAACCGGCTACGTTGCAACGTTCGCCGACATTTACAAAGTTAATTTCCGGTTTGACTTCCAACAGTTCAAGCCCGGAAAGCCACATACAATCCGGTACAAGAGCAGGGACGTGAGGTTTAGCACCTTTCACGAGGGCGGGATATTCGGCAATATAGGCATCCGTCGTTCCACAACAGCCGCCAATGATATTGATTAGTCCTTCTTCGATATATTCTCTCACTTCGTGAGCCATATCAGCAGGTGTCTGGTCATACTTACCCAGGCTATTCGGTAATCCGGCATTCGGATAGGCGCTAATATAATAAGGTGCACGAGCTGCCAGTTGTTCAAGGAATGGTTTCAATTGGCGGGCTCCGAAAGAACAGTTTAAACCGACAGAAAAGATATTGGCATGTTGCACGGAAGCAAGAAATGCGTCCAATGTCTGGCCGGACAATGTTCGTCCGCCAATATCGGACACTGTTACAGATAACATGACAGGGACTTCGATACCTATTGCTTTCATTGCTTGTTCGGCTGCAAAAATAGCTGCTTTGGCATTCAAGGTATCAAAGATTGTTTCGATCAGAATGGCGTCTACGCCACCTTCAAGCATTGCTTCCATCTGTTGCTGATAGGCGGCGGCCAGTTCGTCATAGCCCAAAGCACGGTAAGCCGGATTGTTCACGTCGGGGCTCATAGAGCAAGTTTTATTCGTAGGACCTACGGAACCGGCTACAAAACGGGGTTTGTCGGGATTCTTTGCAGTGTACTCGTCGGCAAGGTCACGGGCTAGTTTTACGGCTGCCAGATTCATCTCACGCACGTATTCTTCTACGTGATAATCAGCCATAGAAACTGTAGTCGAACTGAATGTATTGGTTTCGATGATATCCGCACCAGCTTCCAGGTATTTACGATGAATATCCTGAATCACGTCGGGACGTGTGAGGCACAATAAGTCGTTATTCCCTTTCAACTGTCCGGGGATATGCGCAAACCGTTCACCACGAAAATCTTCTTCCTTGAGGTTATATTGTTGAATCATTGTACCCATTGCCCCATCCAGAATAAGGATGCGCTCGGATACGACTTGAGAAATTGTCTTTTTCATTTATCCTATCATGTCATCGTTTGAACATTCTTGCCATATCTCTACGGTCGTCTTTCTCCTTGATGGATTCCCGTTTATCATATTCTTTCTTACCTTTCGCCAAAGCGACCACCAGTTTGGCCAAACCTTTTTCATTGATAAACAAGCGTACGGGAACAATCGTAAAGCCGGGATTTTTCATTTCCCGCTGTAGTTTCTCCAATTCTTTTTTATTGAGCAACAACTTCCTCTCCCTACGTGCCGTATGATTATTGTACGAACCATAGAAGTACTCGGCGATATGCATATTCTTCACCCACAATTCGCCTTTCGCAAAATAACAAAACGTATCTACCAGGCTCGCTTTTCCCAAACGAATGGATTTTATTTCCGTACCGGTCAATACGATACCTGCTGTGTAGGTATCTATCAACTCGTAATCAAACGTAGCCCGTTTATTCTTTATATTTACAGAGGGTTGTTTCATCTTCACACATTAATTAAGTATAGCCGTCAGTCTGTTAAACACAAATTGAATCACCGTCGGACATAGTATTAACAATGCAGACGACAAAAGGGTGTATTTCAATCGTTGTTTTTCTTCTACTCCCATCAGCACAGGAACTCCTTCCCATACTACATAGACGATATAGAACTGTAGCAGCCAGGCAATAATTCTAAAATCAGGTAATAGTCCGGTTACAATCTGAAGCAAAAAAGGTACAACAAGCGCATATCCTGCAAACTGTTGTGTCAGCGGCATATTGCTATGCATGCCAAACATTCTTGTCCCCATTTCATTAATGGCATAAGCTGCCAGGAAGTAGCCACCGAACAGGGCTACAGCTACAGCGCAACAGTTGGTCATAGCTATCTGGAAACTTTGCGGACCTCCCCATCCATTCGTCAATAACGAACCGATGAATACGGACAGACCGCATAAACCAATCATAGGATAGACAAAAGCCATGTATACTTTTCGTCTATCCTCTTCCATAGAAATTTCCTCCCAGGCCTTAGCCGGAGAGGAAATCAATTTCATTGCTATATTAAATAGTTCTTTGTAGTTCAATGTTATT
>ERZ778495.1214-NODE-1214-length-18904-cov-7.931827_pt1 | contig 18904 bp, 16 predicted proteins | sample MGYA00433100_ERZ778495 | MGnify/ENA primary metagenome ERZ778495 (study PRJEB29527, sample SAMN07138962) | mouse gut metagenome | material: feces | host: mouse | place: China:Nanjing | collected 2016-01-25 ...
TATTTATTGACAGTTCCTTAGATATCTTTTGTAGTTCGTTCATGGACAGAAGAGTGAAAGAATTTGACAAAACTTTCACAATTTGTTTGTGCCTTGGAAGGGAATGGCAGGGCGTAGCATTAGATAAAAATAAGACTGTCAGTATAGATGGCGTAACAGTTACGGACAATGGCATTACGATTACTGCATCTGAAGTGTATTTTGACGGATTATCGGTTTTTTTATCTGCGCAGGTTTACGCTGAACAAGGCGGATTTAGCAATATTCCCGCACATTATGTTTCAAATGCAAATGAAAATAGTACAGATATGATGGCTGATATGCTTTATCTAAGAGGAGATTGGAAGTTATCAGACGAGAGCGAATGGTATCCCTTAACAGCATATAGCTTAGAAGGAAAAGTAATAGATGACCATACATTTGCGGGAATGTTAAAATTGAATATGAATGCACAAAAGATAGAACAAGGAAACATGACACTAACCAGATATGGATTATCAGCAATATATAGGAAATCAGACAACCAGAAAGCAGCCATGCGAAACCGTTGTCTGTAACAAAAATGGAGAACTCCTTCCAATGGGCGATATGTCAACAACTTCTGGTATTACGACGTTTGCTGTAAATAAGAAAACATTGTCAACGCTCCATATTTATCTTTTTACAGATGATGAAGATTATGAGAATGCTGATGGGACAATTAATATGGAATTGGCGGCACAAAGAGCGATAGTTTCGGCGGAGATTTCTTTGGATTAAATTTATGCGTTTTGTCAAAACGCAGATACGATTACACTGGAATTAAAAGTGTGGAAGAATTGATAGAACAATTCCAACCTTTTACCCCTAAAAACAAACCACTTAGTAAAAAGCTCTTTACAGAAGTGGTTTGTTTTTTTATGATAGTTATACTAAGGAACTTTCAAGAAATAACTCATCCATTTGGCTTGTCTAAATGTCCATCTGCAGCATCAGATAATCTTGACATAGCCCGTTACGCCTGCGATTATCTGATGCTGTAGCTGAACATTTATACAGCGTCAAGTTAACAAGGTATTTATTTACAATTCCTAAGCGTTGAAAAGACTGACGCTAAGTATAACCATATGCACACAGCTACACAGAGAAAAATTGCCGCTTTGCGGCGTGCGGCTGGCGCAACGGTTCGGCAAATATTTTTGCTGTATCGGGTATCTATCACGAAAGCGCGCCTGCGTAAGCAGACAGACAGGAGTCGTCCATGAAAATAAAAATCGAGATTGCGGAAACCTTGGAAGAGGATGAAGTGCTGATTCGCTGCCGAGGACTGACGCCGGAAGTGGCTGCAGTGCAAAAGGCAGTGAGCGAAGTGATCGGCGCTGCGCAGAAATTTGTCTTTTACAAGGGAAATACCGAGTATTATCTTACATTAGATGAAATCCTGTTTTTTGAAACAGATGGGAACAGCGTCTGTGCGCATACCAGAACAGATGCTTACAAAGCAAAATATAAGTTGTATGAGTTGGAGGAAACGCTGCCGGGGTTCTTTATGCGGGTATCGAAGTCCACAATATTAAATACCAACCATATTTTTTCCATTGACCGGAACTTAACTGCTTCTAGTGTGGTGGCGTTTACCGGCACACATAAGCAAGTTTATGTTTCACGCTATTACTATAAACCATTGATTAGCAAATTAGAAGAAAAGAGGTTACATCGATGAGGAAAAAGAATATATTTTGGGGTATCTTTTTTGTGCTTGCGGCTGTAGCGGTAGTAGTCACGCAACTTGGCATAGTACGACATATCAGTGTGTGGGCAGTCCTTGCTACGGCATTTTGGATATGGGTGCTGGCAGAAAGCGTGCGCCATAGAAGATTTTATGGAATAATGTTTTCCATTGCCTTTCTTTCCATTATTTATGATAAACCATTAGGAATCGAGGCATTGACCCCTTGGCCGGTACTTGTGGCAGCTTTGTTATCATCTATTGGTTTAAGTATGCTTTTTGACGATAAAAAGAAGCACAAGGAGATTGTATTTGAATGGAATGTCAAGAACAATGAGAACCAAGAAGGCTCAGAAAACAATACAAAGCAATCGGCTCAATACGATGGAGAACATATTTACTGCCAAAATAATTTTGGTTCAGCAATCCGCTATATTAATTCCGATAATTTCCATAGGGCACGTTTGGAAAATAACTTTGGCGAAATGAAAGTTTATTTTGACAACGCAATTATCCAAGGTGATGTAGCTTATGTGGATATTGATAATAATTTCGGTGAAACGATTCTTTATATTCCAAAAGAATGGAAAGTGAAGATAAAACTTGATCCAGCGTTTGGAAAATATAATGAATACGGTACGCCGATCGGCAGCAGCAATGCAACGCTTTATGTGCAGGGGGAGGCGAATTTCGGGCATATATCGATTTATTATGTGTAGAGAGAAATGTTGTTTTGAAGTTCACAGACGGCGGAGAAGTTATAGAGTGAGGTAAAGTAGTGAAAGAAAATTCGCACTGTGAAGTGTGAAAGTTTCTTTTAGGTTTTGTTTGTGACGGGAAAGGAATGGTGAAAAATATGGAACAAGAAAAAAGAATTGATATGTTTGCAGTTGATCAGGTAGCAGATTTGTTTATATCGGCGTCTTGCGCAAATATTGCGTTTCAAGAAACATCAGGCAGTGAGATCCGTGTTGAGGCAGAGGAGTTAGAAAATGGCAGATATTTTTGTACATTAAAAGGAAAACGGCTGGAGATTTCCTATGATATTCATAAAATGGTTTTTGTAAATATTCATCGGAAAAATGCAAAGATTACGGTGTATCTGCCCAAAGAACAGATAATGAATCATAAGTTTGAAAATGTGAAATTTGTGATAGGTGCAGGCGATTTAAGCATTAAAAATATACCATTTTCCTGCAAAAGTTTAAACGCAGAAATCGGAGCAGGAAAATGGGAAGCAAAACTGCTTGCCGTTTCAGAACGGCTGTATATTGAAATCGGAGCAGGATCTGTGAAAATGAAGAAAACAACGGCTGGAAGTTTAGAGGTAAACTGCGGCGCTGGCAACTGTGTATATAAGGGACGGGTAAACGGAAATATCAAAATTAACTGCGGTGTTGGGAACTGCAAGCTCTATTTGGAAAACGAAGAAAGTGATTTTCGCTATGCAGTCAGCAGCGCTCTTGGCAAAGTCCGTGTAAACGACAATAAAATAAGCGCTTTTGGAACTGGAAAAATGCAAACAGGTAAAGGGACGCTTGGAACGGTGGTATTGGAATGCGGAATGGGAAATATTGAGGTAGAAACGGCATAGTTTAGTTTATATTAGGAACTGTTTAAATCTGTCAATAAGGGCGAGTCACGAGCGTAAATATTCTGCGCATCAATGAAATTTGCAGTAAAGAGGCACTATATACGTTATTGATTTAGAGAAACTCTTTACCAAGCTGCAAATGTTCTTGGTGTGCAGTATATCCTGTGTTTTTGGCGCATGATTCCCACTACTTTGGCGTGGGTGTGAAAAGTAATAATCTAGTTGCTTCTGCCCTTATATCGTAGTATAATATATATATTCGCAATCGTTTGAAACAGGCAGCCAATCAATGCAGGATACTGGCAGTACGGCTGTCCCAACATCACAAAAAGGAGGGTACGCAGTTGAGTTTTATTTTAGAAGACAATAGTTATAAAGCTGTAAGCAAGAGATATTCTTATCAGTACGAGGAGTATGAAGAGCAGGGCAAGAGTGCTGAAACCATGATTCCGGATATTTTAAATGACGAAGATTTTCCCAAATTAAAAGAATTAATTATCGGAAACTGGGGAGATGCAGGTGCTGGTGATGACTGTCAGCCAGTGATTGATGATATTATAGAAAATAAAGAACGTTTTTCCAATATCGAAAGTTTGTTTATTGGTGATATGGAATATGATGAATGTGAAGTATCATGGATTGAGCAAGGCGATTACAGCAAACTTTGGGAAGCGATGCCGCAGCTAAAGCAATTGGGTATTAAAGGAAGTATAGACTTAGAATTAGGCGATATCTGCCATGAAAATTTGGAGGAGCTGTGTATTGTCTGCGGCGGCATTGGCAGTGATGTGATTGAAGCAATTCAGAAGGCAAAACTTCCGCATTTAAAACGGCTTCAGATTTATATTGGTGTAGAGGAGTATGGATTTGACGGGGATGAAAACACCATTAAGGCATTTTTGGATCAGGCAGATTTTCCGGAATTAACCTATCTTGGTATTGTAAACAGTGAGATGCAGGATGAAATAACGGAAATGGTATTAAACAGCAAATTTATAGGACAGATTAGCACATTGGATTTGTCAATGGGAACATTAACGAACAAAGGCGGCGCTCTGCTTTTAGAAAAAATTCCTCAATATCCCAATATTCAAATACTGGACGTGTACTACAATTATCTATCAGATGAGATGGTGGAAAAATTGGAAGCGCTTCCAATTGAAGTGGATGCATCGGAAAATGAAACGGCAGATATTGATGAAGACGACGGCTATGCATACAGAAGCCCTATGCTGACAGAATGAAACAGGCAGTTATTTTGGGCAGTCCTGACACAAAACGGACAATATATTTTAAACAGGCAGCAGAACAGGAAGGGCTGCCTGTTGTGTTTGTAGACTGGAAAAATTGGAGAGCATGGCAGCAGAATAATAGTGCAGAACAAATGTTTATTAAAATCGATCCGCCATATTGGACAAGCTGTTCTTTAGAAGCACTCAATCAGTTAGCGGACGATTATATAGAACAGCTTGCCGCGCTGGAGTTATGGGCTAATGAGCAAATGCAAGAGGGCATTGGAAAAAGAACAATTGCATTTTTGAATACACCATCAGCAATTATAACGCTCTTAGATAAGCAGATTTGCAAGCAAAAGCTTGTGCAGGCGAAAATTCCCGTTACGGAAACGGTTGGCGGGGAAGCATTGCTGTGCGGAGAACAGCAAAATGCGGACTGGCTGTTTGATATTATGCGCCGGCAGCACATTGCACAGGTTTTTATCAAACCGTTAAAGGGTTCTGGCGCTGCGGGAGTATCTGCATTTCGGTGGCAGCAGGCAAAGGGGCAAATGGCACTTTATACTTGTGCGCTATTACAAAATGGAACGGAATTTATAAATACAAAACGTCTGCGGCACTTCTCCGATCCCAGTGAAGTAATTCCTTTATTAAACCAGATTTTAGGGCTTGGCTGCATCGTAGAACGCTGGTATGCAAAGGCACAATATCAGGGATTTTCTTATGATATTCGTGCAGTGGTGCAAGAGGGAACCGTCGATTTTATGCTTGGCAGACTTTCCAAAGGCCCGATTACGAATCTGCACTTAAATAATCACGCACTGGATATTGCAGAATTAGCATTGCCAGAACGTGTTATAGAGGAACTAAGAACTTTGTGTCAGAAAAGTGCGGCGTGCTTTCCGCATCTTCGCAGTGTCGGAATTGACATTTTGCTGGAAAAGGACAGTTTCAAACCGCGTATTATAGAGATGAATGCGCAAGGTGATTTGATTTACAACGATATTTATCATGAAAACTATATTTACCGACATCAGGCACGGATTATAAAGGATTGGTTATACTAAGGAACTGTCCAAAAATAACTTTTAATATTGCTTGTCTTTTTCTCCGATAGCACTACTCAAAAATCAGTTACATAGCCCGCTATGCGCCTGATTTTTGAGCAGCACTCTCGAAGAAAAATCCTGCACACTATTTAAAAGTTATTTCTTGACAGTTCCTAAGGAACTGTTAATAAATTACGCATGACAATTACTTGTCTAAATGTCCATCTGCGGCATCAGAAAATCTTGACATAAGGCATTGCTCTTTATGCCTTTGCCTCCTATGCCTGCGATTTTCTTCTAATTACAAAGTAATTTGCATAGGAACATTTATACGGCGTACTTGTCACAAGTAATTTCTGAGCAGTTCCTAAGCGTCGAAAAGACTGACACTAAGTATAAAAAAGAAAGGGCAGGCTTAAAAATGAATAAAGAAAATGAAGTGAGATCGACAGAGCAGGAAGTGCCGATGCGTTTGTTTGCGCGTTCGCGAAAGTATGAGAAGCCTTCTGTCGATATGAGTCAAGTAGTGGGAAACTGTGATATATTATTTATCTGTTTGGATACGCTGCGTTACGATGTAGCGGTTCAGGAAGAAGCTTCTGGTGGTACGCCTGTACTCAATCAGTACGGCACATGGCAGAAATGTCAAGCACCGGGCAATTTTACATATCCCTCGCACCATGCAATGTTTGCCGGATTTCTTCCCTCGCGATTTGATGCGAAGAATGTAACAGACAGAGAACTATTGTTTTTTCCAAAGGCAATTGGACTAGGGAAAAAAGTGCCCGAGGGTGCATATGGTTTTTCCGGCAGCACGATTATGGAAGGGCTGGAAAAAGACGGTTATGATACTTGGTGTGTGGGCGGCGTGGCATTTTTTGACAAGCGCTCCGATTTAGGAAAAGTCTTTCCAAGCTATTTTCAGAAAAGCTATTGGAATCCGTCATTTGGCTGCCCTGTAAAGGAAAGCACACAGAACCAAGTGGATTTTATTTTGCATAAGTTGTCCAATGCGGACGCCGAAAAGCATATTTTCCTTTACTTAAATGTGGATGCAATTCATTATCCCAATTATTTTTATTTGGAAGGCGCTGCGGGTGACAGCGTATTAAGCCATGCGGCGGCGCTTCGCTATGTGGATGGCGAATTGGGACGGTTGTTTGCGGAGTGGAAACGGCTGCGGGGCGAGACCTTTGTAATTTGCTGCTCCGATCACGGAACGTGCTACGGCGAAGATGGCTGTCAGTTCCACGGAATTAACCATCCTATTGTAAATACAGTACCGTATAAGCACTTTTTTATATAGAATAACAGGATTTTATAAACAGAGAAATTGGGCTTCCTGCTTTAAAGATTTTGTGAGCTGTTATTTCCACAGGCGCTGCTGGAAAATCCTTTGAGCGCTATTGCTAAAATACAATGGATTTCATTAAAAAATGTGTTATACTGAACACAGGAATCTAGTATAATCCGCTATAATTATCTATATGTTTGGCGCAGAATAAATTTTCAGTCTGCAAGGCGGAGGAATGAGGCGCAGTGGTGGCTGCGTCGATTGACGACAACGCAGCAGATGGAAATTTAGGAAAGCCAAACGTAAACTTAATGAAAGTGGATGATATTAGGAAGGGAAGGGTTAAAATGTCTTGGATATATCGTTACATTGCCTCTCTGAAAACGCCATGCGGAGAAATCTTAGTAATGGATCAGGACGGTCAGAAATGTCGATTTTCCCTAAAAAAGAATCCATATCATCTTGATTGTCACCTATTCTCTGGAACGCAAAAAGAAGTGGTGATCAACACGGATACGAACTATTTATTATGTATTGATACGAACGATTTGAAGTTAGGGCATACATACGAGGTATATTTGGCAGGCAGCAAGTTACATTTCGGTGACAGTGATGAACATACAGAAGCCGTTTCAGGTACATTTAACGGATATAGTATTGCAATTGGCGCATATGACCCGAATGATGATGAAAAAGTGTTCCAAGCGGAAAAGTATTCGTTGAAGAAAGGATTTGTTGATATAATTGTCCCGCCGCCCCAATATGATGAAAGCCGTTTCAGAGGATATAATGTAGAAATGTTGAGGGACTATTCTGGTTTTCGTTTCCGTTTGTTGGATTACGCTATACAAGAAATAAAATTTCCTGTTGCATGGATTAAAAATGACTATGAGGGGCAATCTGAATATGAAGCGGCAGTAGAATTATGGACAACATAATTTATATATTTTGACAAGCAGCTTGAAGAATGCTCTTGGCGCAACTGCACGGCACATCTTTCTGCCGTGCAGTATATTTTAATAAAAACAAATAGTTTTGATGATAAAACGGATAGAAGGTAAAGAAAAATGAGAACTTTAAAATGGGGAATAACTGTTTTGGCGATAACAGTGATACTGCCAGGATGCGGTGATAGTCCACATATTGAAACAACTTCCGCTTCCACATTGATGTCAGATGGAAGGAATTTTAATATATCCATGTTAGAAAAATTCCCGCCGGACTTGAATCAATTTATATTGGAGGAATTTCCAACAGACATTGATAAATCTATATTGAAGGAATCCCCCACGGATTTTGCCAGCTCCTTAAAAAATGATACTTCGATGAAATTTGATTTATCCATGTTACAAGAAATGTCATCAAATATTGATATAGCTGTTTCAAACGAAATCCAGAAGAACCTTGATATATCTAACAGCAAAACAGCGGTGGATTCAAGCATAGATGCAGAAGCGGTATATAACTACGAAGTCAAAACCAATCCAGATGGCACTCAATATGCCGTGATAAAAGGGTTTCGGGATAATTATGTGGATTATTTTGCCAAGGAATATTTTATTGAATTTCCAAAACAGCTGGGCGGCGCTAAGGTGACGGCATTTGCACCCTATGCTTTTCAGAATATCCCATTGGGTAAATATGGCCATATTCAGATTGCACCAGATATTGATTTTATTGGGGCGCATTGTTTTGAAAACTGCGGGCTAACGGACATTGTTTTTGAAAAACGGGATTTGACAGAAGCAGAATCTGAAACTTTGCTTACCGTTCAGGAACGTGCATTTGCGGGCAATCCCGAATTGTGGGGCGTTTATTTTAGTGACAGAAATGTTTTTTTAGAAAATAAAGTCTTTGCCAACTGTGCAGAAACAGGATACCTTTGTTATATGTCCTATCAGGATAGAACGGCGGATATGGCGGATTATTTGAAAGCGTATCATATGGAAAATCAGTGGAATATAGTAGCAATTCCTGCATATTACAGCAGTGAGCCAATTGTGGAATATCCCGATACACCGCTTATATTAAAGCCGGAAGTGGGCAATTTTTTCAATGGGGATAATGTTGCCTACGGCTCAATTGACTATTATGATAATGCGCCGGATTATGGTTTTCCAGAGTGGCATATACCCTGTGGTGAGTTTTGCGCAATGATGATAGATAATTATGAAATTAACGCATCTTCGACGCTTTTCTCCAATGATGAAAGATACGCAGCAAAAAATTTAGATTATTGGCCAGGAAGAAGCATTACATGGGCGGAGGGGATAGACGGAAATGGTATCGGTGAAAGCATCTATATTACATCAGGCTACGGCTATAACTATGATCATGCATTATATCCAAAAGGAACGATTCGCTTCCTGTCAGGAGATATCGAACCTGATATCTATGATGGTTATATGCGTTACACACAAATCTGCATTGTTAACGGATACGCTAAGAATCAAAAAACATGGGAAGAAAATGGACGTGTGAAACGGCTTTTCATGTATGTTGAAGGACGCCCTTTTGCCTATTTGGAGCTGGAAGATACGATATATCCCCAATATTTTAACCTTCCGTTTGATGCTATTAAGGCAGCAGATGCTGTAGATATTGATTTTACATTTGTAATAGAGGATGTTTATGAAGGAACAACCTATGAGGATACTTGCCTGACAGGGCTTATAATTGATTTTATGGGACGGCGCACGCATTGAGTAATTATGCTGGTAACAGACAACTCTCGTCAATATTTATCATGAACAATTCGCATATGCAAGGACAGGAATGTTTTAAGGGAATATTTGCTTGATAGACAAAAAAAGGCAAAGTCTGCTCTGTAGATCTTGACGATATATAGTGAGTTTGTTTGATGATGAACAGATAATAAAGTCATATATTTAGAAGCGAAAGACTTGACGCGGACAGGGAAACAGCAGAAAGAATGATAAAAATGGGAAAGTTATTACTTGATGAAATTGCGCTATGTGTTTCCGCATTATCATTAGACGAATTAAAGGAACTTAAAGCTAAGGATATATAGTTGGTGTAATCAATTAAAATTAATATAATAAGAACGTTAGAGTATATAGAAACTAAAAATCTATATGCTCTATTTTTTTGCAATAAACGCTAGAATTTACTACAATTTCGATTTTTTCTTGACAACCGCCATAATCTGTAATATACTGTACTTGTATAAACAATACAGTATATTACAGAAAGACGGTGACAATTTGGAGATTATTGTGAGCAATAAGACAAGCCGCCCCCTTTATGAGCAGATTGTGACACAGGTGAAAACGCAGATTATGAGTGGCGAACTGAAAGCAGGAGAAGCGCTTCCTTCAATTCGCGCTCTTGCGAAATCATTGCAGATTAGTGTGTTAACTGTGCAGAAGGCATATGATATTTTACAGGAAGATGGTTTTATGGAAACAACAGCCGGAAAAGGCTGCTATGTTTCCGCGCAAAATCAAGATTTCTACTTAGAGGAGCAGCAGAAGAAGATAGAGGAATACTTAAGTGAAGCGATTGCGATAGCCCGCACAAGCGGAATAACACTGGATAAATTAAGAAATTTATTGACACTGTTGTATGAGGAGGATTGACTATGACAAATGCTTTAACGATTTCAGGGCTTACAAAAACTTATCCCGATTTTACTTTAGATAATGTATCCTTTGCTGTTCCAAGTGGTTCAATTGTTGGACTAATCGGAGAGAACGGTGCAGGGAAAAGTACGACAATTAATGCGGCTTTGGGACTTATTCAAAAAGAAGCCGGTCAAGTTTCCATTTTAGGAAAAGAAAAAATAGATGATGACACAAAAGAACGAATCGGAGTCGTATTTGACGGGAGCAATTATCCCGAGATTCTTTCACCAAAGAAAATTAATAGAATTATGAAAAATATTTATCGTTCATGGAATGAACAAATATATTTTCGCCTGTTAAAGCAGTTTTCGCTTCCCCTTGATAAGCAGGTAAAACAGTTTTCTAAGGGAATGAAAATGAAGCTGGCAATATCGGCTGCCTTTTCGCATCAATCTAATTTATTGATTCTGGACGAAGCGACCAGCGGTCTTGACCCTGTAATGCGGGATGATATTTTAGATATGCTTTTGGAGTTTGTGCAGGAGGAAGAACGCTCGATATTGGTATCCTCGCATATTACCAGCGACCTAGAAAAAATTGCTGATTATATTGTCTTTATTCATAAGGGAAAGGTTGTTTTTTCTAAACCAAAGGATGCATTAATGGAGCAATATGGGATGATTAAATGCGGCACGGCACAATTTGAAGCATTGGACAAAGCGGATATTACAGCATACCGCAAAATGGATTATGAATGGCAGGTATTAATCACAAATCGGGAAAAAATGGAGAGGAAATATCCCAAAGCAATGATTGTACCAGCTACAATTGATGAAATTATGCTGCTCTATATAAAGGGAAAAGCGGATGCAACGCAGTTCAAAAAGCATTAGAATGGAGAAAATATATGAAAGGTGTTTTAATCAAAGACTTATATATTGCAAAAAGCAATATTCTTGTTACGTTGGTCAGTTTAGTTGTACTCGGTTTTGGGCTGTCGTTTTTATTAGAAACAAGTGCGCTATTAATATTAGCACCTGTTGTTTCGACAACCGCAGTTTTTATTAGTATTACTAGCGACACCACATCCAAATGGAATAAAAATGTGATTACAATGCCAGTATCGCGAAGGGCGATTATTGGAGAAAAGTTTATTTTTTATATGCTGCTTGCGGTTTTGGGTATTATTGCGGCTCTTGTTCCCTGTATGCTGCTGGCATTTATCGGCGCAAAAATAACGATGTATTCGCTGTATTTGTATGGCATTATCGGTGTCAGTGCCACGCTGTTAGCAGGCGGCATCAGCCTTCCATGCGCATACCTATTCGATCCAGAAAAATCGCAGATTGTTTTTATGATGTCCTTTATGGCTTCAACAGGAATTATTGTGGGACTTGTGTTTTTCATTAATATTTTTATTCCTGTAAAAGAACATATACTTTTGGTTTTTTCTATGGTACTTGCAATTGCAGCAGTATGGTTTCTAATTTCATATAAAATAACAGCGAAGGTATATCAGAAACAAGATATATATTAGTATACCTCAGGCTAAATAAGCGTATGTTTCGCCTGCCTATTTTCTTGATAGCACTCCTCAAGTCTTGACGCAGCCACCGCTACGTCCTGCTTTTGGCATATTGTCTTGGCAATTTGTCACTTTGCCACGTGCGGCTGTGCAGTTGGGGGCTGCCGCATTAAGGAAAACGGATACAAATTATACTGTTTAGCAGTTAAAATTTGGGGGGAACTTGACTACATAACGCCAGCCATATACGCTTAACCAATGCAGTACGGTAAATTATGGCGTTATGTAGTATAGTCTAACACTTTGCCTTCAGAGTTTACATATTATCGCCGCCAACAGTTTCTTTGCCGGATTTTACCCGCGCAATATACTCTTTTGTCATTTCAATAACCTGCCCAGACAGCAGAGTGACTGCTATTAAGTTAGGCAGTGCCATAAATCCATTAAATGTGTCTGAAATATCCACAACAAGGCTTAAAGAAGCATTGCATCCTAAGAATATAATCAATATAAATATCAACTTATATACAGGAACGGCCTTTAAACCAAATAAATATTCAATTCCGCGCTCACCATAGTAAGACCAGCCGAGAATGGTTGAAAATGCAAATAACATAACGGCAATCGAGATAAAGCCGCCGCCTACCGAACCGAATATGGACTCAAACGCCGCACTGGTTAGCGCAACGCCGCTTTTTAAATGTTCAGGCAGGCTGCCGCCGACATACTGCGCATATTCGGTATAGTCATAGACACCGGAAGTCAATATGGTAAGCGCTGTCAATGTACAAACGACCAATGTATCGGCAAATACTTCAAAAATTCCCCACATTCCCTGTACAACAGGTTCTTTTACATTGGAAGCGGAGTGCACCATAACGGAAGAGCCTAATCCTGCCTCATTGGAAAAAACACCACGTGAAATGCCGCGCCGCATCGCAACCATAATCGTAAATCCGGCAACGCCGCCGCCTACAGAGGAGAATTGAAAGGCATTGCCAAAAATTGCGCCAAACGCACTTGGAATTGCAGAAGCATTTACAAAAATAACAATTAGTGCCCCTACAATATATGTAACAGCCATAAAAGGAACAAGTTTTTCTGTAACAGAAGCAATTCTTTTAATTCCGCCGACAATCACAAGTCCGGCAAGCAGCATCACAACCAGCGCCGTTACCCATTTTGGAATCGCAAAAGAATTGTACAGCCCGTTTGCAATTTCATTTCCCTGTGACATATTGCCGATACCAAACGATGCCAATACGCAGAACACAGAGAAAATCACGGCAAGCCATTTCCAGCCCAAGCCCTTTTCAATATAAATCATAGCACCGCCGACCCAATCCCCTTTTTCATTTTTATAGCGGTATTTAATGCCCAGCGTATTTTCAGCGTAATTTGTCATCATACCCAGAAATGCAGACAGCCACATCCAGAAAATTGCGCCCGGCCCGCCTAGTGCTAAAGCAACCGCGACACCCGAAATATTGCCGACGCCTATTGTTGCCGCCAATGCTGTACAAAGCGACTGGAACTGCGAAATTGCGTGCTTATCGTCTGTTTTGCGCACATGCGCTGCATCCTTGCGGAATAACTGCAAAAATGTGACATCAATCCAATACTTAAAATGGGAAATCTGAAAAACTTTCGAACGTAGCGTAAACATCAGACCCACCGCAAGGAAAATTGCCAACATAATTGGCCCCCAGATAAAGTCGTTTAAAATACTATTTACTTTCGTAACAATTGAAATAAAACCATCCATTTTTTCTTATGACATACGAATTGCGATGTCATAATGCACCTCCTTTATAATAAAATACACAGAAAAAGGGCGTGATACACATTGCTGTTATTACGCCCTTGTAACGGTTTTATTTTAGCGTAGAATAGTAGGAATTGTCAATAAAAAATATTTTTTGCAGAGTTTGCACGTTAATCACAGTTCCCGTTTATCCCAGTGGAACTGTCCTATCTCTTTGGATGTCTATGTGTCAAAGATGAGATGTTATGTACAATATTCATCTGTTCACTAAGACAAATACCTGATTGTTTTTTCAAATAATACGCAACCGGTAAAATCCGCATTAAAGAACCGTTTCCATATTCGTACTCAGACATCCCGCCGCATCTTAACGGATTTATGCCGCGGCCATAGTTTATAATTGCTCTGCTTGTTGCGCTACCCACGTCGAATACTTCTCCTGTTGTCGTATAAGTGCCATAAAGAAACTACTCCGAAAATTTATCCATGATATCATGATAATCAATTGCCTGCTTGTGAGCGATACTGTCTATTAATGCCAATGTCAGGCTTGTGTCATCTGACCATGTTCCTATCGGATGATTATGCATCCCACAACCTATTAAGTTATATATCAGGAATAGCTAAAACTCTGGTAAGAAATAATAGATAGCGGCTGTTTCAATAAAAACTTGTGCCAAGATTTACAGATTCGGTATTCATATAATTGATTAGCATATGTGCAATATACGAAAGGCGTAATAGATTTTGCGAGCATAAAATGGAAAAATATTAAAAAAATTTAGAACATGGACAGGATATGTCCATATGTCGTGGTATAATGATTTTAATCAATACAAAAAACCAACTATTTCATCTGAAAAACGACAAAATATTTGAATCTTATACAATACTAAGCTAAGATGAAATAATACAAGTTTCAAACAGCGAAACTGTTTGAAAAAGGGATTGATAATGTGGCGTAGAAGTCAGAATAGGATGGTAATAACAGAGGGATAATTTTTAAGGAGGTGTTTCTATGGATGTTATCCAAGATAGTAAAAAGAAAAAAGAGAAAAGAGAAAAAACAGCACAAACAATAGGAGTAGGACTTACTGCAACAAAATCAGCAAGTACGTCAATAAAACAAGCGGCGGCAAAGTTTGCGAAACCAGATTCATATACAGGTAACCGCGGGCTGTATGACAGTCCTGCTGCAAAAAAACAGGCAAAAGCGGAGGCATTTAATACAGGAGAGGCAGTTTATGATAAATATACAGGGAATGAAATAGTAGCAACAATAAAAGAAGCAAAGGCAAAATATGGGGATGATTGGCAAAATCATTCAGCAGAAGTGGATCATACGGTATCCTTAAAAGAAATATTTGAGAGAAATAAAAAGAACCCTTATCTTACAAATAACGATATTAAGAATATAGCAAATTGCAAGGAAAATCTTGAGGTTACACCACGCAGCTATAATAATGCAAAACGTAGTTGTTCCAATAAAAATTTCGTTAATGATGAAGAAAATCTTAAGAAAAAAGGAATTAAGCTTCAAGTTGGAGGAAAAGAAAATGCGATAAAGAAACAGAAAGAGGCTGAAATGGCGATAAATACAAAGTCATTTGTGGCACAAACAAAAAACATTGTAGAAACAGGACATAAAGCGGGGATGCAAGGCGCAATCAGTGCAACAGAGGTTTCTGTAACAATGTCAACGATTACAAATATTGCTGATGTTATTGCTGGGGAAAAAGAGCCGGAGGAAGCGATTGCGAATATAATAGAAGATGGAGGCACGGCGGCGCTAACAGGATATGCAATGGGAAGCACATTGACCGTGGTATCACATGCTCTTTCAACAGCATCATCGGAATTTATTCAGGCATTGGTAAAATCAAATGTTCCAGGAAATGTTATTACAGCAGTTATGGCAACAGGAGATACGCTAAAGCGTTATGCAGACGGAGAACTATCCACACAGGAGTGTATTCTCGAACTTGGGGAGAAAGGTATTAATACTGTGGTGACAGGAGGAACTATGACAGTTGGACAGATTTTGATTCCAATTCCTGTTGTTGGGGCGACGGTTGGAGCGTTTGTCGGTTCCACATTCACAAGGATATATTGCGATGAAATTCGTTCGTATTTGCAAGAACAGGAGCGTAGACAACAGGAGCATCAAGAGTGTCAGCGCACCATTGCAGAATGCAAACAAGCATTAAAGGCAGAAAAAGAATACAGGAAAAATCTTGAGTTCTATATGAAAAGGTATTTTAATGAATATTGGAGTGATATTGATGAAACGCTTGATAAAATGCAGTCTGCATTTGACAATGGTGATGCGGATGGTGTGATTGCAGGTGCAAATAAAATAACAAGAAGATTAGGAGGCAAGGTATATTTTGAAACAGTAAGTGAATATAGAAGTTATTTGAGAAGCAATAGCATTTTTGAATTGTAAAAGAAAGGATTAGGAAAGCATTTATGGGATTAGGATTAATATTGGCTTTAGGTGTGGGTGCATTAGGAATATATGGTCATATGGATGCGCAGGAAATGGAGGAAAAAGCAGAGAGCATTACGAAGGATGCACAACATATGTATAAAAAAGCAAGAAAGGCATTGGATAGGGAAGAAGAAAAAGCCGAGGAAGCATTGTGGGAACTAGGGTGTCAAAAGAAAAAGGTGATGGTTCAGTCTGTTCAAAAGTTCTTAAAGACGTATGAGTATATTCAAGAGGTTCGATTAAAGGAAACGAAGGGATGGAAAGAAATTGCAAAACGAACCATAGATGCAAATGGTGTTATGCAGTTGAGAGAACTGTCAGATATTTATCAGCGCACTTGGATAGAGGGATCGGTGGAAACATCTATTTTATCGACAACACTTATTAGCTTGGGGGCAGGTTTTCTACCATCATTGATTGCACCATTTACATTTTCTACTGCGCTATCGGCAAGCGTGAGGGCTAATGAAAATTTAGAAAAGGCAGAAGCGATGTATGCAGAGGCGGAATTGCTTTCCGAAAAAATGCGAATATCAAAGGTTGTATGCAAGGGTATTGTGAAACAAGCAGAGCGGTTTCGTAAACTTCTTATAAGGCTTGATGATATGTTTTCTAAGTGTGTAGATTTATTGGAAAGTATCGTACAATATCAGCGAAAGGTACATGGAAATGCGCCCTTGATAAAAGAGGATTTTACGAATGGAGAACTCAAGTTAATGGCAACTACGTGTGCATTGGCAGTGAGTGTAAAGGTTGTAATTGACACACCTATTTTATTTCAGGATGGTACGGTTTCAGATGAGGCGACATGTATACATGATGAGATTATGTATCAGCAGGTACCGCAGTATCAGCAAGAAGTAAGTATGTTCGGGGAAGGTATGAAAACATTTGCAGAACAAGTTAAAATATTGGAAAAAACATTTCAGCACAGTATGGTAATCAATGCAGGACTTGATTATGATGATTTGCAGTTTGGAATGCGAACATCGGAACATGCATCTGCATCTTGCATGGGAGGCGTATTTTCTATTCATGGTGCAGACAGTGAATGGGGCGGAAAAAATACAATTCTCTTTTCCCTTGCAGATATTCAGGGATGGACGAAAGAGTACGGAGAAACTGTTACACGGGACATGCTGAAGTTTGCAATTTGTCATGAAATGTATTTCTTAAAGGATATGGAAAAGGCGGATATTCCCATCAGTAATGGCAGGATATATGTAGGACATGGAATGTGCTATTTAAAAGGTGAGATAGAGCATGCTAATGAAAAATATCAATTTTGTAATTCCAAAAGACGCTTAGCAAAAGGAGATGTATATGAACCAGTTATTATTGCACCATACATCAATGCGGCGTATGCGGACGCATATGCAATTTATATTATGCAAATATCAATGGAATACTATTATGAATTGCTGGATAATATAATTCGGTATACCATTCAGAAATCGGATGTAGTTACCTCAGAATATGATGCGTCGCTCAGGGATGTGCAAGAGAACTATAGGAAGAGAAAAAAAGAAGCAGCTTTATGCCTTGCACAGATACATAAGAGTGAAGATATGCCTTTTCTACGAAACCAGCTTCCGTTTTGGGCAGATAATGTTATGGGGAACTGCAATCTGGCATGGGGAGGCTTTACACCAATGGATGATAAAGTTGAGAATGAGATTGCAATGGCATTAGCGGCAATAAGAGGGGATATTGAAGATGATGATTATGAAGAGGAAGAACAACATGACTATATTGGTTCATCGCTCGGTTCAATGTTAGGTTCGTTAGGTTCAATGTTCAGAGGGGATATTAATTAAGATACGGAGTATGGTAATTGCAAAAGTAAGGATTCATCGTCAAAACCAGAGAAATCAACATGGAGTAGCTCTGTTGGCAGATGTCTATTCGAAACTGATTCATCGTCAAAACCAGTAAAACCAACATTGATTAGCAAGTGGGTAGATATTGCAGATGCTACCAACAAGTTGGATAAGAATAGTAAGATGGAAGAATGAAAAACAGAAATTAACATGTATATTTACCATAGAATACTGGATGATGACATGGCAGTGACAGAGGTATTCGAATCAACTGTATGCGAATATGATCTAATATCGGAGAAACTTGCAGCGTTGTTTGGAGTAACGCAGAAACACTTGTGCAAAGTGGTGTAACAGTGGCTCTATTGCGAATACAGCCATACGATTATGAATTACAAGTTCTGATTGTGCTTTGATGATTTTTAAGGGAAATATTAGCTGTTATATTTGTTTATTAAAATCTCCGCGAACCCTTGAAAACGCTAAGTTTATCGCAGGTGAGCTTTCCCTTATTGTTTCCCTTGTGTTATATCTTCCCACAGGGCATTACGAACCTTGATAAGGGAAAAAATGAGGGAAACAAAATCACATAAAACATTATAACACAAAACATATGGGAATTGTGAACTGATTGAAATGCTTTCAAAAAAAAGACAAGATGACAGATAATATGAATGTGATTTACGCAACATACAATATCCACCATAACAGTATTGACGTATACACCTATGCAGGTTATTTCTTGCGGATAGACTGCAATAAAGCAGAAGAAGGATTGAAAACCACTCCCTGCTCTGAATGTGCCTTAAATGCTTTGGCGATAGACGAACCGCTTGATA
>ERZ778495.1217-NODE-1217-length-18866-cov-4.399872_pt1 | contig 18866 bp, 16 predicted proteins | sample MGYA00433100_ERZ778495 | MGnify/ENA primary metagenome ERZ778495 (study PRJEB29527, sample SAMN07138962) | mouse gut metagenome | material: feces | host: mouse | place: China:Nanjing | collected 2016-01-25 ...
ACAATGATGCTAACGACGATTTATCGTGATCAGAGGATTGAATGGGGAAAAGTACGGTTGTTACTGGCGCCATTTAAGTTTGAAATTACCCCTGAACTAGACGAAGAAACAAAAGACTGGTTAAAGAAACTAGCAGAAAAATAATAACGTTGACTTTCGTTCTGCTTCCTTGGTAGAATTAAATCGTTATTGTAGAGCTGTGGTGGAGTTTTTATCACCGTGGCTCTTTTTATTTTGATTTAAAGGAGGAAGCGGAAAGCAATGGCAGAAAAAAACTATTCACGGATTTATCTCGCAATTGGTTCCCTTGCATTACTAACGTTTATCGGAATTTTGAATGAAACATCGATGAACGTCACATATCCAGAACTATCTGCTCAGTTTAGTGTATCGCTCGATGTTATTCAGTGGATTACAACTGGTTATTTATTGATGGTAACAATTACAATGGGAACTACTGCCTATCTATTACGCCAGTATCAAGCACGTTGGTTGCACTTATTTGCAGTATCATTTTTTATTATTGGTGACTTGATGTGTGCTTTGACTGGTAATTTTCCTATTTTGTTAACGGGGAGATTGATTCAAGCAATTGCTACTGGGTTAGCAACGCCAATTATGTTTCATTTAATTTTTACGGAGATTCCGCGTGAAAGAATTGGCATGATGACCGGAATGGCTGCAATGGTTATTTCGTTTGCACCGGCACTGGGACCAACATATGGTGGGGTCGTTTCAGAAATGCTGTCATGGCGGATGATCTTTTGGATTTTACTACCAATTGTTTTGATTAGTCTTGTATGTGGTCAACTTTTTATTCGTAATAAACCGCTTGGAAATGATAAAGCATTTAGTTATGGAAGCTTAATTACACTGGCAATTGCCCTTATTAGTATCATTAGTGCAGTTTCTTCAATTGGGAAACAAGGATTTGGAAAGCAGTTTTGGCTTTTATTATTGGTAGCAATTATTTTCTTTAGCGCCTTTATCTATATCAATAATCACGGTAAATCAGAATTGTTTGACTTAAAGGTGTTTAAGGTTGTCCCATTGCGGCTATCAACTGTCACTTATTTTAATTTACAGTTTATTAATATTGGGATTTCGCTTGTTATTCCGATTTACGTTCAATATGTTTTGCACTCTTCGGCAATTGTTGCGGGTCTTATTTTATTTCCCGGGTCATTAATCGGTGCTTTTATCTCGCCATTTGCCGGAACTTTGGCTGATCGTTATGGTTTTGCTACGCCAGTTATTTCTGGGGGAATTCTTTTGGTTATTGGGACAAGCTGCTTTGGTATTTTCCAACGTCACTTAACGCCATTATTAATAACGATCTTCTTCGTTATTTTACGAATTGGATTTAACTTTGCCTTTTCTAATACAATTTCCAATGCTTCAATGTTGGTTCAACCGCAAAACGCCCCCGATGTAAACTCAATCTTTAATATGGTCCAACAATTTGCCGGCTCACTGGGGACAAGTCTCCTTGCCTCTACAATTGCGTTATTCCAAATGGGTAACAGTGGCTCACTGATGGGACGTACGTATGCCGGGGGACAATTTGACTTTATCTTATTAGGTGTTTTGGCAATCATTACTTTATTAACAATGGTTACTAACTATCGCATGCAACAAAAGAAGGAAAGTGTTTCTCAATAAGTGGTTGAATTAGCCTGACAAGAATGTAATAATGTTGCTTGATTAATACAAGTTATTACAGGTTTTTGAAGAAAGTGACTATAAGTTAAAATGATACATTCTATCGTTCACTTTATGGTGAGCAATCAGGTTTTTACGCTGTTTATTTGTCTTGCAATTGGCTTCTTAATTGGAAACTATAAAATTGCGGGTAAATTTAATATTGGGGCAACGGTGGGAACGTTAATTGTGACCTTAATCGTGGGGCAGATTGGGAATTTCCCCCGAGATGAAATGTTGGGAACGATTTTCTTTGGCGCCTTTATGTTCTCTGTTGGTTATCGGATCGGACCCCAGTTATTAGTTAGTTTGAAATTATTTGGGGTTCGCATTTTAATCGCTAGTATTTTCTGGATGGTTGTTGCGTTCTTAGTTGGGTGGAGTCTCTTTTCTGCCTTTAAGATTGGCCCGGGGATCGCTGCCGGAGTTATTTCCGGGGCCCTCACCCAGTCAGCTACCGTTGCCAGTTCGTTGCAAACGATTGGCTCATTGCCAGTAAATCAAAGCGTTAGGGCAACTTATGAGGCGCAGCTCCCGGTTGCCTATGCTTTAACATACGTTTTTGGAACGTTAGGGGTAATTATCTTTTTACGTGACCTAGCACCTAAAATTTTGGGGATTTCAATTGCTGAACAGGGTCCTAAAATGGCTGAACGTTATCACTTTCATGCTAAAAATCCGAACCCAACGTGGCGACGAACATATCGCATTGCAGATGATTCACCGCTTGTCGGTAAAACGCTTGAGGAATTTAATCGGCGGTCTAATTACCGGATTATTGGGTTAGCTGCTTTTCATGATGGCAAAATGACTGACCACCTTGAATATCAATTGCAGGTTGGCGACTTGCTAACTGTTATTGGTTACGCCGTTCATTTCGATCGGTTAATGCGAGTACCAGGATTGACAGAAGTATTGACCCCAACCAATGCACCGTGTGAACGAGCTTTTGTTCTGGGAAAAAACTTTAAACCGGGTGAATTAGCCCTTCTACGGCAACACGGGGTTTTTGTGAACATTCAAGACCCAATCAGTGGAAACCAACAATTGATTAACCAGTTGCAGCCAGGGGATGTGATTTCATTGACTCGGAATACATCGCGAACCAAAGCAATCTTAAAAAAGATGGGACGTTGGAAAGCTACAGATACAGCGATGAATTATTCTTTATTCTTTTTAGGAATCGGTTGTGCTTCCCTTTTAGGAATTATCGGGCTAAAATTAAATAGTATTCCGTTGCAACTGGGGAATGGAACAGCGGCTTTGATCATGGGACTAATCCTGAGTTCATGAATTGAGCGTCACCGTGACCGTAAATCAATCCCTGTAACGGTAACTAGCTTTCTTCAGAGTTTTGGACTAACGCTTTTTGTGGGGACAGTTGGTTTACAATCAGCTCAAGCATTTACAAGTGCAATTAAGTCATTAGGTATCGGGGTCTTATTTATTGGGGCGATGATTTCAATAATGCCACATTTGCTAACGCTGTTCTTTGGACGCTATGTATTGAAAATGGAACCTCTTGCTTTAATTGGAGCGATGACTGGTTCGGGAACGATCGCAGCGGCAATGAATGAGATTTCGCAAAAAGCAGGTCCAGAAGGTGGCGCATATTATGCGGCTGCCTTTACTCCGGCGTTTGTAGTTGGTAATATTGGAATTACATTACTAGGGCCGATTTTTGTGGCGCTACTATCATAATTTATCGCTTAGAAAGGGCGTGCAAAATTATAATGCAACAATTTTTTACAATTTTAGGTGGAATGGGGACGCTGGCAACAGAAAGTTATGTACGTCTGTTAGATAAGAGAACGCCAATTCATCGTGATCAAGATTACTTAAACTATTTAGTTGTAAACCATGCAACCGTTCCTGATCGTACTACATGGATTCTCGATCATAGTCAACCAGATCCTAATGAAGCCCTGATTGAAGATATTAAACAGCAAAGTCTTTTGAATCCTGCATTCTTTGTCTTAATTTGTAATACAGCCCATTACTCTTTTGATAAGTTACAGGCAGCAACGGAGATTCCGATTCTCAATATGCTGCAAGAAACGGTTAACGAGATCAAGAAGATTAAGCCGGATGCAAAGCGGGTTGGTCTATTAGCTACTAAGGGAACTTTGGCAGCTAACCTATATGATCCTTACATTGAGAAGGCTGGGTACGAACTTATCAAGCCAACTCCTGAGATTGCTGATATGACAGAAGACCTGATTTACCATGATATCAAAGAGGCTGGTCATTCTGATGGCAAGAAGTATCATGAGCTAGTACGGAAAATGATTGAAGAACAAGGAGCAGATGTAGTAGTCTTGGGTTGTACTGAATTATCTTTTGCAGAAGAGATGGACCCTGAAACTAAGTACCCTGTTGCCGATTCACAATCAATTATTGTTGATCGCTCCCTTGAACGCGCATTGAAATTACGCCAAAAATAATAAAAATTAAAAATTAGAGACCGGGGAAGGGTAATAGTTCCAACGGTCTCTAATTTTTATTAATTTTTTGCCGATATTTTAAGAAATTGGTCTAGATTTTTGGGAATGGTGTAAAATATACACATGCGCAATGTTTAGCAAACAATGGCGTAAGGAGGAAAGAAAATGAGTTCACCTGTTTATATTCAAATTCACAATCAGTTAAGACAAAACATTGAAGATGGTGAGTGGAAAGTTGGCGATAAAATTCCCGCTGAACGCGAACTCGCTAATGATTTTGGCGTCAGTCGAATGACTTTGCGGCAAGCAATTCAAGCATTAGTTGATGAAGGAATTCTTGAACGAAGAGTTGGTTCTGGAACTTTTGTCGCTAATCGCAAAGTCCAAGAAAAGATGTCAGGAATAACGAGCTTTACTGAATTAATGCACGCGACAGGAAAGAAAGCTGCTAGTAAGACAATTTCTTACCACTTGACGATCCCTTCGCAAACAGAGGTTGAAAAGCTAAAGTTAGCCCCAGATGAACAGGTTTTACGAATGGAACGGGTTCGTTATGGAAATGATGTGCCAATTTGTTATGAAATCGCAACTGTTCCTGCTAACCTCGTTCAAAAATTTAGCAAAGAAGAAATTACCACATCTTTTTATCGGACGCTAGAAAAAAAGGCGAACCTTTATCCTGGTCATGCAACCCAGCATATTTCAGCAACGAAGGCGACGGTAACGATTGCTAATTACTTGCAGATTAAGCGTGGGGATGCTCTCTTGCGAATGACCCAACTATCTTACTTGCAAGATGGTCGTCCTTTTGAATATGTCCACACTCAATATGTTGGATCGCGGTTTGAATTTGTCTTTGAAAAGTAATCAAGCCGAATCCATGTTACAATACTGATTAACGATATTACTTTTGAGAGGAATTATACTAATGAAATTTGATTATCCGGATGATAGCCTTACCCTTCATACTGATGCATATGAATTGAGTATGATGCAGACCTACTGGAAAAAAGGAATGGGTAACCGCCGTGCTGTTTTTGAGGCCTTCTTCCGTAAAATGCCATTTAATAATGGGTACGCTGTTTTTGCCGGGTTAGATCACATTATTCGCTATATAAAGCAATTACATTTTACTGATAGCGACATTGAATATTTAAAGTCTACGAATCAATTTGATGATGACTTTCTAGAATATTTACGTAACTTTAAATTTACGGGATCAATCAGCAGCTTTGAAGAAGGAGATCTGGTATTTAACCATGAACCGATTATTCAGGTTGATGCGCCAATTATTGAAGGCCAATTGATTGAAACGGCAATTTTAAATATTCTTAATTATCAGATTATGATTGCGACAAAGGCTTCACGGATTAAGTCAATTGTCGGTAATCAAACTGTAATGGAATTTGGCTCACGTCGGGCACAGGAACTAGATGCAGCTTTGTGGGGAACGCGAGCAGCATATATTGGTGGCTTTGATGCTACAAGTAACGTCCGTGCAGGTAAATTATTTGGTATCCCGATTTCAGGAACCCATGCCCATGCTCTTGTGCAGGTATACATGAATGATTATGACGCATTTAAAGCATATGCAGAAACTCATCATGATTGTGTCTTTCTTGTGGATACTTTTGATACCTTAAAGAGTGGGGTTCCCAACGCAATTAAGGTTGCTAAGGAATTTGGCGATAAAATTAACTTTATTGGTGTCCGGATTGATAGCGGTGATATGGCTTACTTATCTAAAAAAGTACGCAAAATGTTGGATGATGCTGGTTTCACAGACGCAAAAATCATTGCATCTAATGGCCTAGATGAAAAGACAATCCAAAATTTGCAAATGCAAGGGGCGAAGATCGATACATGGGGCATCGGTACTAAGCTGATTACTGCCTATGACCAACCAACTTTAGGGGCCGTATACAAATTAGTCGCTATTGAAGATGAAGATGGCCAAATTGTTGATACGATTAAGATCTCAAATAATGTTGGTAAAATGTCAACTCCCGGCAAAAAACAAGTATGGCGGATTAACGATCGTGCAGACCGCAAGAGTGAAGGGGATTATATTACCTTAGTTGATGAGGATCCGCGTAATGAAAAATCACTCAATATGTTCAATCCTAACTTCCCGCTCCAACAAAAGGATGTGGAGGATTTTACTGCCCGGCCAATGCTAAAGCCAATCTGGAAAGACGGTAAGTATGTTTATAATGAACCAACCTTAGAGGAGAGCCGTCAACACCGTTTTGATAGTTTAAATGCTTTATGGGATGAATATAAACGCGATTTAAACCCAGAAGTATATCCGGTCGATTTATCACAGAAATGCTATGATAATAAACTTAAATTAATTCACCAAGTTCATGAATATGTTAAATCATTGAATAAGTAGAGGTAATCTGTAGTGCGAAAGTATCAAGAAGAAATAATTAATGCATTAGGCGTTAACTCACAAATTGATCCCCAAGCAGAAGTAACTAAACGTGTTCAGTTCATCTGTGATTTTCTCCAAACCACTAAGATGAAGGCCCTGGTATTAGGAATTTCTGGCGGTCAAGATTCAAGTTTGGCGGGACGGCTTTCACAATTGGCAGTCGAAAAGCTGCGGGAAGAGACTGGCGACAATGAATACCAATTTATCGCAGTCCGGTTGCCATATGGTGAGCAAGCTGATGAGTCAGATGCAATGTTTGCAATTAATGACTTCATTAAACCTGATAAAATAATGCGGGTTAATATTAAGGCGGCTACTGATGCGATGGTAGCATCCTTAAACGAAGCCGGTACGCCAATTAGCGATTTTAATAAGGGAAACATTAAAGCCCGGGAACGAATGATTGTCCAATATGCTATTGGCGGAGAAAACAAAGGTGCCGTAGTGGGAACAGACCACGCCGCTGAAGCAGTAACTGGTTTTTATACTAAGTTTGGGGATGGCGGTGCAGATATTACGCCACTTTCTGGATTGGATAAGCGACAAGGAAAGGCCTTATTACAATACTTAGGAGCACCAGCTAAGCTTTATGATAAAACGCCAACCGCAGACTTGGAAGAAGACAAACCAATGCGTCCCGATGAAGAAGCGCTTGGTGTTCGCTATGATGAAATCGACGACTACTTAGAAGGTCGTGAAGTTTCGCCAGCAGCTGCTGAAAAAATTGAAGGCTGGTATCGGCGAACTCAACATAAGCGTCACTTGCCGATTGCTCCATATGATACTTGGTGGAAGTAAATTGATAATAAAATGGGAGGCTGGGAATCAACTCAGTCTCTTTACTAGTTTTAAGGAGAATGATAATGGAAGAGGAAACACTTCAACTTGTTAGTAAACAATTACCGGATATTCGCCCTCAGCAAATTAAAGCGGCCCTCGGATTAATGGATGAGGGAAATACGATTCCTTTTATTGCCCGTTACCGTAAGGAAATGACGGGCACGCTTGATGAAGTTCAATTGCAAGCGATCCGGGATGAATATCACCGGGTAACGACATTGCGGGAACGTCAAGCAACAGTTATCAATAAAATTAAAGAGCTTGGGAAGTTAACCCCGGCGCTCGAAAAGCAAATTAACAGTGCGACCGAATTGCAAGAAGTAGAAGACCTTTACTTGCCATATAAGCAAAAGCGGCAGACAAAGGCCCAACAAGCTCGTGAACACGGTTTGGCACCGTTAGCAAATTGGCTGCTATCTTATCCCGATGATGATTTAAGTGCGAAGGCGCAAGAGTTTATTAATGATGATGTTCCTGATGCTGAAAGTGCATTAACAGGCGCCCATGAAATTTTGGCTGAAGCAATTAGTGAAATGGCCACGGTACGAAGCTGGTTGCGAAATTATACTGCTCAACATGGTCAATTAGAGACAAGCGTAAAACGTGATGGCGAAGAAAAGGACGAACTGGGGACTTACAAGCAGTACTATGAGTTCACTAGTCCAGTTCAAAAATTAAATTCTTATCAAATCTTGGCTTTTAACCGCGGAGAAAAAGAAGGGATTATTAACGCCAAAATCACTTTAGATGAAGAACCGGTGATGAATTACCTTCGTTTCCGTTTGATTAAAACTAGCAAGAAAAATGATGCGACTGCCTTTATTGAGGAAGCTTACAAGGATGCTTACAAGCGTTTCTTGGGTCCTGCAATTGAACGGGAACTGCGGCGACAATTAACAGAGGGCGCTGATGAACAAGCGATTAAGGTCTTTGGTGAAAATCTCTATCATTTATTGATGCAAGCACCAATTAAGGGAAAAGTTGTATTGGGCTTCGATCCTGCTTACCGAACTGGTTGTAAGTTAGCGGTCCTTGATGAGAATGGGAAATTTTTAACTAAAGCAGTTATTTACCCCCACAAACCGGCGCCAGAAAAGCAACGTGCGACAGCAGAAAGTGAGTTTATTGACTTACTAGAAAAGTACCACGTTGAAATGATTGCGATTGGTAACGGGACAGCTAGCCGGGAATCAGAACAGTTTGTGGCGGAAGCTCTTAAAAAGATTAAACGGCCAATCTATTATGTCATCGTAAATGAAGCCGGTGCCTCTGTTTACTCTGCAAGTAAGGAAGCGCGTGATGAATTCCCGGACTTGCATGTTGAACAGCGAAGTGCAATTAGTATCGGTCGTCGTTTGCAAGACCCACTTGCCGAATTAGTCAAGATTGATCCACAAGCGGTTGGGGTTGGGCAATACCAGCATGATTTGCCGAAGAAAGAATTGAACGGGGAACTGGAAACAATTGTTGAACGGGCGGTAAACCGGGTTGGAGTTAACCTCAATACAGCTAGTTACCAATTGTTGACGCGGATTTCCGGTCTTAATAAAACGATTGCTAAAAACATCGTTACCTATCGAGATGAAAATGGACGTTACACAAACCGGACACAGTTAAAGAAAGTGCCACGGTTAGGACCTAAAGCTTATCAACAATCTGTCGGGTTCTTACGGATTATTGGTGGTGAAAATCCATTAGATAACACCGATGTCCACCCAGAAAGTTACCAGGTGGCGGAAAAGATTATTCAAGCGGCAGGGATTAATGTCGACGAGTTGGGAACGCCAAGTGCTGATGATAAGTTAAGGAAAATTGATGTTAAGCAGTTTACGGATGATCAAGTCGGGACTGAAACCGTTACTGATATTATTTCTTCCTTGCAAAAGCCAGGCCGTGACCTGCGTGATTCAATGCCTGCGCCACTATTACGCCATGATGTAATGACGATTGAAGACCTTAAGCCGGGAATGAAACTTCAAGGAACTGTCCGGAACGTTGTCGACTTTGGAGCCTTTGTTGATATTGGCGTCAAACATGATGGGTTAGTTCATGTTTCAAAGATGAGTAAGCAGTTCATTCGTGATCCGCGGGCAATGGTAGCCGTTGGTGATATTGTGGACGTGTGGATTGATGATGTCGACTTGAAGCGTCAGCGGATTCAATTAACGATGCTTGAACCGGAGACAGTCACAAATGACTAATGCTGAATTACAACAATTGACCGAACAGTGGTCGAAAGAATACTTTGGGCGCGAATTTACGCACAAGGTATTTTTTAATAAGCGGTTAAAAACAACCGGTGGACGCTACCATTTAAGTGACCATCATATTGATATCAACCCGTTAATGTATACTGAGTTTGATCTTCATAATCTGCGCCAAGTGGTTCTTCATGAATTGTGCCATTATCATTTACATCTGTTAGGAATGGATTATCACCATCGCAGTAGAGAATTTAAAACTTTACTAGCACAGGTGGGAGGATCAAGATATGCGCCACCGACTAGTAAAAGAAAGATAAATTCCAAGAAAAAATGGCATTATATATGTACCGGTTGTGGTGTTAAAATCGCACGACAACGGCGTTTTAACACCCAAAGATACATTTGTCGACGATGTGGTCACAAATTTATTTTAAAAAATTGAAAAAAGTTGTTGCCAACGAATAGGTATCTTGCTATAATAATATTCGTTGGTTGATATGCGGCCGTGGCGGAACTGGCAGACGCGTAAGATTAAGGATCTTATGGTCGATTATGACCGTGGAGGTTCAAGTCCTCTCGGCCGCACTACTTAAAAGGCACTGAGTAATATTTGCTCAGTGTTTTTTTGTTTTAAAATTTCTGTTTAATAAAATTTACGTAAATTTTACCTCTCCTCTTGCTATCTCAATCATGAAAGCGCTATACTTTAGATGTTGTAGATAGTAACGAGGAGGGATTTATCAATGGATGCAGATATCAAATGGCTTGATGAACCGGAAACATTCCGCGTTAATCAATTACCTGCTCATAGTGATCATTATTATTACGGTAACTATGATGAATGGCGGCATAATAATAGTCGTTTTGCGCAAAATTTGGATGGTCAATGGCAATTTAACTTTGCTGAAAACCCGTGTGAACGTGAAGAAGATTTTTATAAGACAGATTACGATAGCAGCAGCTTTGGAACAATCGAAGTTCCTAGTGAGATTGAACTAAATAATTATGCCCAAAATAATTACATTAACACTTTGATTCCGTGGGAAGGTAAGATTTACCGCCGTCCTGCATATGCCCTTAGTCCTGATGATGCTCAAGAAGGATCGTTTAGCGATGGGGATGACAATACTGTTGGCGAATACTTAAAACATTTTGACCTTGAACCTTCTTTACGGGGAAAGCAGGTCCGCATCCGGTTTGATGGTGTCGAACGTGCCATGTATGTCTGGCTTAATGGTCACTTTATTGGTTACGCTGAAGACAGTTTTACCCCCTCTGAATTTGACCTGACTCCTTACATTCAAGATGAAGGTAATGTTTTGGCTGTGGAAGTTTTCAAGCATAGTACCGCCTCGTGGATTGAGGATCAAGATATGTTCCGTTTTTCTGGAATTTTCCGGAGTGTAAACCTATTAGCCCAACCACTTGTTCATGTTGAAGACCTTAATATTCGGCCAATTGTTACTGATAATTATCAGGACGGTATTTTTAATGTTGACCTTCAACTTCACGGTGAAAAGACCGGGAACGTTAATGTGCGGGTTATCGACAATGATGGTAATACGCTCGTCAATGAAACACACCCTGTTGACTCCACGGTAGAAGTTCGGGATCAATTTTTAGAAAATATTCACTTATGGGATAACCATGATCCTTACCTCTATCAATTGTTGATTGAAATTCGTGATGACGAAGGTAATTTGATCGAACTCGTTCCATACCGCTTTGGTTTCCGCCGAATTGAAATTAATAAAGATCATGTTGTCCTATTAAATGGTCAACGGCTAATTATAAATGGCGTTAACCGTCACGAATGGGATGCTAAACGTGGCCGCGCGATCACGATGGATGATATGACGAGTGATATTCACACCTTTAAGGAAAATAATATTAATGCCGTCCGGACGTGTCACTATCCAGACCAAATTCCGTGGTATTACCTTTGTGATGATAACGGAATTTACATGATGGCCGAAAATAATCTGGAATCCCATGCTACCTGGCAGAAGATGGGAGCAATTGAACCATCATATAACGTCCCTGGTTCAGTTCCTCAATGGCGTGACGTAGTAGTAGATCGGGCACGAACTAACTATGAAACATTTAAGAACCACCCGTCGATTTTATTCTGGTCTTTAGGCAATGAATCATATGCTGGCGATAATATTGTCAAAATGAATGAATTCTATAAGAAGCATGATGACAGTCGGCTTGTTCACTATGAGGGTGTTTGTCATACTCCCGAATACCGTGATCGGATCTCAGACGTTGAAAGCTGGATGTACTTACCACCTAAAGAAGTTGAGGAGTACTTGAAGAATAATCCAGACAAGCCATTTATGGAATGTGAGTACATGCATGACATGGGAAATTCTGATGGCGGAATGGGTTCGTACATTTCCTTACTTGACAAACACCCACAATACTTTAGTGGCTTCATTTGGGACTTTATTGATCAAGCCCTTCTTGTTAAGGATCCGGTAAGTGGGCAAGAAGTGATGCGCTATGGTGGTGATTTCGATGATCGTCACTCAGATTACGAATTCTCGGGAGATGGCTTGATGTTTGCTGATCGGACACCGAAGCCAGCAATGCAGGAGGTAAGATACTACTATGGCTTACACAAATAAATTACGCGTGATATATGGTGATGCGACATTAGGACTTAGTGGTGACGGCTTTCATTATATTTTTAGCTATGAGCGTGGTGGACTAGAATCGCTTAAGCTAAACGGTAAAGAATGGCTATATCGTGAACCAATGCCGACGTTTTGGCGAGCAACTACTGATAATGACCGAGGAAGGGGCTTTGAGATTCGGTCTGCTCAGTGGTTAGCAGCGGACACTTTTCATAAGTGTGTTGGGATTGACCTGACAGTTGATAACCAACATTTTGCTGAATTACCTATTGCGCCGATAACCAATGAATTTAGTGATCCGGTATCTGCTGAGAACGTCAAGATTAAGTATACTTTTGAGACACTAACAGTTCCGGCTACGCAAGTCACTGTAACTTATGAGGTTAATGGACAAGGTGAGATTAAAGTGACAATGCACTATTACGGTCACGAAGACTTACCTGGTCTGCCAGTAGTAGGAATGCGTTTTATCATGCCAACAGTTGCTACCGGTTTTGACTATCAAGGATTATCCGATGAAACATACCCTGACCGGATGGCAGGAGCAACTGAGGGCACCTTCCATGTTGACGGTTTACCGGTTACTAAGTATTTAGTTCCCCAGGAAAATGGAATGCACATGGCTACTCATGCATTAATAATTACCCGCGATTCCACCCAAAATAATGCAGATCATTCTCGTGAACCATTTAGCTTAACTGTTAAGCAAGACGAGCAACCATTTGCCTTCAGTTGTTTACCATATACAGCGGAGGAATTAGAAAATGCAACACATATTGAAGAGCTCCCACTCGCACGACGAACCGTTCTCGTTGTTGCGGGGGCCGTTCGAGGTGTTGGGGGAATTGATAGCTGGGGTGCAGATGTTGAAGAACAGTATCATATTCCTGCCGACCATGATGTTAAGTTTTCGTTTGTATTGAATGCAAAATAAGAGGTTGGATTATAGTCTATGCCGCTATGTTCGTAAAAAGATTAAAACAAGGGAGCGAGACAGAAGTCACTCGTGATTTCGCTTTTCGACGCGAAGCTAGCCTCTGGGAGCCCCCGCAAGCAACAATAGGCCTTCAGCGTTCGACTTTGCCGGACGCTGAAGGCCATTGTTGTACTGCGCTGTTCGTATTTTATGGAAGTGACCTAACTTATGTCACAGCTCCTTATTGTTTTAGCTAATTTGTCCAGCTGCAATTCCTTGGAAGTATTTCTTAACATGAGTACAGAAATAATAAAGACCATAAATTGCAAGAATGCTAAGACCAACTAATGAGATCACTAATAAAGCGGTGAACCATTTTGCTTGCTTAAAGTAGAGGGTAACAGTATTTTTTCCTTTACGTTGCTGAATGTATGGAGCACCAACTGAGGATCGCTGATAGTGGCGAAGTAGGTGGCCATTAACCGTTAATTGTGATTCGTGATACGTAATAATTGGCAACCGAACTTTTCCCGCTTTTCCTGCTTCCCATGATAGTTGCAATCCTCCATGCGGCAAGACAGTATGAGTATATTTATGGGCTTCATTAATGATTTGCCCTTCGTAAGCGTAAGAACGAACATATTTTTGATTCATATACTTCTTAGGAATTGGCAAATAGTCAGGACTTCTCTTCTCGACCATTGTTAACAATTGACCAGGGTAAAGGTCGTGGACAGAATGTCGCAGGGCGGTCTTATTTTCACTTACGCGGGTAATCGCGCTAAAGCTATTAAGGACAATTTCTGAGTCATAGCGGGCTGCGCGTTTATAAACATCAATTGTCGTAGGAGTAAAGACCAGAAAAACCATTAACAAGAGGATACCGGTGATTAATTGATTTCGTAAGTCAATCTCTTGCGCTTTTTTATCAAGAGTTGTCGCACTTATCCCAACTCCTGCGAGTAAGAGGGGAAAGGCAATGATTGTCAACCGGTTAGGAAACTGCAAAGTGTGTCCAAGTGCGGGGATCACATCTTGGAAAAAGGACCAAGGAGTAAGGGGAGAACTAAGCAGGAGGACCAAAGAACCAAGTAACGTCAGGACTGTATTAGTAAGCGATTTTTTGAAGGTGAATAATACGTAGATGAGTTGAAGGATAAAGAGAATCCACATTGCGTAGATTAGATAATCGCGCGTACTGCTAAACATTGAAGGCAATAGCACATTATCGGCGAGACTGAAATCGGCAGGATTGGCAATATTATTATGGAGGTTAAGCATTAATAAGGCTCCCCAGACATTGGCTGTTAAAATAACGGTTCCGCCGACTGCCTTCAGCGTTTCGATCCACATTTTCTTACGATTAGTCGTTATAATTAACCCAATAATAAAAAACGGTGTTAGGGTAATCACGAAAAATAAAGAACTTAGCATGTGGATCTGAATGATGATCGTCATCAGGGTCATCAATTGTAGCCAGTTGACTGGTCGTTGGTGATCCTGAATCATGCGTACGCCGCAAATTACCATATAAGGAGCCAGAGCAGCTCCCCATGCATTCATATTCTGTGCTAATTCCCATCGTGGAAGCCACCCAATGTTCATATAGATTAGGGCACAGATAATTGCAAATGTCCGTTTACTATGAACACGGATGCCAAGTCGATACATACCGATTCCACCTAATAGATAGACGATAAAGGTAGTAACGATCTGATATTGATACCAAGTTCCTACTACGCCAAGAATAGCCCCATTTAAATATGCAAAGAGGGGGCCATAAACGGCATTGATGATGCGACCACTTTGTTGAAAACTATAATTACTTTGAAAATAGCTAAAATTAAGCTGTTGAATTTGCTTAGCGGCATCATAAAAACGGTTAAAGTGAAAAATGGAGTCCGTTCCTAAAATAACTCCGTGTGATACAAGTTGGGGGAACATGATTAAATAGGCCATTGCAGCGATGGCACAGTATGGGAGCCCCCAATTAATTAGATTAGCAATTTTAGATTTCATAAAATTGAGAATTAAACTAAACCAGTTTAATTTTTCCTTTCCTCAAATACTTACCTTAATAATTATACGGCAGAAAAGTTGGCTGTAAAATAACCTTCTGCAGCTAGTTTAATTGTTAAGCACTAGTAAAATGCGCTATTATAAGATAGTGGCAAAGGGGAGTGAAAAAATGGCAGAATTAGTAATTGTACGTCATGGGCAAAGTCAAGCTAATCGTGATAATATTTTTACTGGCTGGACTGATGTTCCGTTGACTCCTAAAGGAATTGAACAGGGTGAATTAGTCGGCAAGGAATTGCTAAGACTGGGTATCCAATTTAGTGATGCATATACGTCTTACATGGAACGGGCAATCATGACGACTAATATTATCCTAGAAGAAATTAATCAGTTATATATTCCTGTCCATAAAACGTGGCGACTAAACGAACGTCATTATGGGGCATTGAGTGGTCGGAACAAAGATGAAGTGAAGAAAGAGATTGGTGCAGAACAGCTTCATAAATGGCGGCGTGGTTTTAAAGATTTACCACCACAATTAAAAGAGCGTCAGCATGATCGCCGCTATGATCGCTTAGGAGTTAAGATTCCGCTTAGTGAGAGTTTAGAAATGACGCTCCAACGACTCCTTCCATATTGGCAAGACCATATTGCGCCTCGTTTGATTGATGGACATAATCAGTTAATTGTTGCCCATGGTAGTTCTTTGCGGGCCCTAATTAAATATTTAGATGGTATTTCAGATGACGATATTGATAAAGTAGAAGTTCCAAATGGCAAACCAATTTTATATCGCTTTGATGATCATCTTAATGTCATTAAAAAGACTTTTATAACAATGGATGGTGAAATTGATGACAATACACGAATTAGCAAATAACCCAACATTAAGCGATCAAGTACGCTTGATTGAAAATATTGTTTATGGTGCAATGGATGGGGAGGCATTACATATGTCGATCTTAGCACCGTGGACGCAACGTTTCCCGAAACAATATCAAACTGAACCGCGACCATTGATTGTTTTTGTTCAAGGAAGCTCGTGGCGAACGCCAAAAATGGGAGAAGAAATTCCACAACTGGTTCAATTTGTTCGGGCCGGTTATATTGTAGCGACTGTTCAACACCGTAGTTCAATTGATGGCCACCCATTTCCTGCCTTTTTGCAAGATGTTAAGACTGCCATTCGTTTCTTACGGGCCAATGCGCAAAAATATGCAATTGATCCGCGACAGGTTGCAATTTGGGGAACTTCCTCTGGGGCCAATGCGGCAATGCTAGTCGGCTTAACGGGTGATGATCCGCGCTACAAAGTTGACCTTTATCAAGATGAATCGGATGCAGTAGACGCTGTGGTTAGTTGTTTTGCCCCGATAGACGTAGAGAAGACGTTTGAGTATGATGCTAACGTTCCGGGAAATAAGCTACTGCAATATTGCTTATTAGGGTCTGATGTATCAAAGTGGCCAGAGATTGAAAAGCAAATGAGTCCCTTATACCAAGTCAAAGATGGACAAAACTATCCGCCATTCTTATTATTCCATGGCGATGCTGATAAAGTTGTTCCATATGAACAAATGGAAAAAATGTATATGCGGTTGAAGGATAATGGAAATTCTGTTGAAGCGTACCGGGTTAAGGGTGCGAACCATGAACGAGATTTCTGGAGTCCAACAATTTATAATATTGTGCAGAAGTTTCTTGACGATCAATTTAAATAAATTTTAGAAATTGTATTGACAACTTATTTTTTATAAGTTATGATTTTGACATACTAAGTTAGGAGGAACACGTCATGTTTAACAAACAATTAATTAACGCTACTGTTTGTTGTTGTGGATCGCGTCTTATGCGACCCACAGTTTGGCGTGCTTACTTTTAGTTGAGTAACTGCTAACGTAATCGGGAATAAATGCATAAGGCGCAAATTCAAGTGAGAAGTTCTTGAGTTTGCGCCTTTTTTGTATTCGTTTTTGCATTCTAAAGGAGATAGATATTATGAAATTCAACACACAATTAATTCATGGCGGTAATAGTGAAGATCCAACAACTGGTGCTGTTTCAACACCGGTCTACCGCTCATCAACATTCCATCAACACGTTCTTGGCGGTGAACCTAAATGGGAATATTCTCGGACAGGAAACCCAACACGTGCATCTCTTGAAAAATTAATTGCAGAGCTTGAACATGGAACAGCTGGCTTTGCATTTGCTTCTGGATCTGCTGCTATTCATGCTACTTTTTCTTTATTCTCTCAAGGTGATCATTTTGTAGTTGGTAGTGATGTATATGGGGGAACATTCCGGTTAATCAACAAGGTATTGAAACGCTTTGGCCTTGAATTTACTGTTGTTGACATGCAAGACCTTGAAGCAGTCGAAAATGTAATTCAAGATAATACCGTTGCAGTTTACTTTGAAACGCCAACTAATCCGCTCTTACAAATCACTGATATTAAAGCAATTGCTGACATCGCAAAGAGGCATGGAATAAAGACAATTGTTGATAATACCTTTGCCACTCCTTATAACCAACAACCATTAACCCTCGGGGCAGATATTGTTGTTCACTCCGCAACCAAATATTTAGGCGGTCATAGTGATGTTGTTGCCGGATTAGCAGTTACTAACGATGATGAGATTGCTGAACAATTAGCATTCCTGCAAAACTCAATCGGTAGTACACTTGGCCCTGATGATAGTTGGCTATTACAACGGGGAATGAAAACTCTCGGTGCGCGGATGCGAGTTCACCAAGAAAATGCGAATGAAGTTATTAATTTCTTCCAAAACGATGACCATATTGGAAAAATTTATTATCCAGGCTTAAAAGATTTTCCTGGTCATGAGATTGCGGCTAAGCAAATGCGGAACTTTGGAGCAATGATCTCCTTTGAACTTAAGGATGGTTTAGATGCGAAGAAGTTTGTTGAAAGTCTACAATTAATTGATCTGGCTGAAAGTTTGGGAGGAATTGAAAGTTTGATTGAAGTTCCAGCTGTCATGACCCATGGATCTATTCCCCGGGAAATAAGATTAGAAAACGGAATTAAAGATGAGTTGATTCGTCTTTCAGTGGGAATTGAGGACCTTGAAGATATTATTGCTGACTTGCAACAAGCACTTAAAAAATTAGATTAATTATAGAAGAAGGGAAACTGTGACTTATGTGGGAAATTATCAAGACAGCTTTACCACAACTCTTAGCAGCGGGATTTAAATATACGATTCCGTTAGCGATTATTTCATTTTTCTTTGGACTGATTATTGCACTAGTAACAGCTTTAATTCGTCTTTCTCGTCAACGTGGTGCATTCATGATTCTTAAATGGATTGCTAGTTTTTATGTCTGGCTTTTTCGGTCAACACCGCTGCTGGTTCAATTATTTATTGTATTCTTTGGACTGCCATATCTGAAAATTAAGGGAGTCCTACCGCATGGAATAAAATTAGAGCCATTTACAGCCGGCATTATTACATTTTCGCTTAATACCGGTGCTTATGCTTCCGAAACAATTCGAGCAGCGATCAGTTCAGTTCCTACCGGGCAATGGGAAGCAGGCGCAGCAATCGGAATGACGCGGTTGCAAATCTTATGGCGAATTATTTTACCGCAAGCCTTAAGGGTAGCTTTACCGCCGCTATCAAACAGTTTTATAAGTTTGG
>ERZ778495.1222-NODE-1222-length-18837-cov-7.466564_pt1 | contig 18837 bp, 25 predicted proteins | sample MGYA00433100_ERZ778495 | MGnify/ENA primary metagenome ERZ778495 (study PRJEB29527, sample SAMN07138962) | mouse gut metagenome | material: feces | host: mouse | place: China:Nanjing | collected 2016-01-25 ...
ATCCCTATATGAGGGAATTATAAACAATATTTATCGAATCCCTTCCTCTCTGCCACGATTTGCCTTTTCATCTTTTCTATCACAATGGCTTTTACCACGCATTTATCTTAACTTTTCTCTACGTATGCTTGACAAACACTTGGTGTTAGGTATTATAATTGCAATTTTAAAGTTTCCCAAACAAGGAGTTGTTATGTTATTAAAAGATAATCTCACTCAAGCTACAAGCGGTGCGGAGATAGACGCGCTAGGCTATGCTGTGGCGCATAAAGATGATACCTTTAAGCCCTTTAGCTTCAAACGTCATACTATGGGCGAATATGATATTTTCATAGAGATTCTCTATGCTGGAATCTGCCATAGCGATATACATTCCGCACGAAGTGAATGGAGGAAGGGCATTTACCCTATGGTGCCCGGACACGAAATAGCCGGAAAGGTCGTGGCTGTGGGGAGCAAGGTGAGTAAGTTCAAAGTCGGTGATTATGCGGGCGTGGGCTGTATGGTCAATTCTTGCGGGGAATGTGCGGCATGTAAGAAATCCCAAGAGCAGTTTTGTGAGAACGGCAAAGTGGTTTTCACATATGATTGCCTTGATTGCTTTCATAATAACGCCCCCACTTATGGAGGCTATTCCAATAATATCGTGGTGAATGAAAAATTTGCTATTTGCGTCCCAAAAGATGCGTCATTAGAGAAAGTCGCTCCCTTGCTGTGTGCGGGGATTACGACATATTCACCTATTAAATTTAGCAATGTCAAAGGCGGCGATAAGGTCGCAGTAGCTGGGTTTGGCGGACTTGGTGTAATGGCTTTAAAATACGCATTGCAAATGGGTGCGGAGGTGAGCGTATTTGCCCGTAATAAAAATAAGGAAAAAGAAGCCTTAGCACTTGGTGCAAAAGCCCTATACACGACTGATAGGCTAAAAGATGTAAAGGAGAGATTTGATTTTATCATCTCTACTATTCCTACTGCTTATAATGTGAATGATTATGTGGATTTGCTTGCCTTTGGGGGTGAAATGGCGATTGTCGGGTTGCCTCCTGCGGAGCTAAAAACGCATATTGATGTAGCACGTCTTGTATTTTCTGCGGGTAAAAAGGTCTATGGCTCACTCATTGGGGGCATTAAAGAGACGCAAGAAATGCTAGATTTCTCACTCAAACATAGAATCTACCCCGAAACAGAGGTTATTAGCGTTAATGATATTAATGAGGCTTATACAAACCTCACCACAGGCAAGGCAAAATTCCGCTATGTGATTGATATGAGTAGTTTGAAAGCTTAGGAGCAATGCATGAAATATCTGCACCTATGTCATGTTGAACACCTGCAAGGTGCGAAACCTCAACAAGAGATGGGATTCTTGTATCAACCCCCGCTACCTGCAACGACATCTTTATAAGCTGATAATTTGTTTTGCCAGAATCTATAAATATTATCAATATGGGCTTTTTCTATGGATTTGATGAAATCTTCCATAAAATCAAAGGCGATTTGGTTGTTTTGATACACGGGGAGGGAGATTCTTTCATTAGATAATTTATCGGTAGCATTTGCCGAATATTCTATAAATTTAATTTGTAATCTATTAATAGCTACTACGAAAAACAATCTTATATTCCTACTTATATTTTTTTCCTTAAATACTAAAGCTTTCACTCTTGTTCTTATATGAAAGTTTTGATTGTGTGTTGTCGCATAAAAAACACCCCTGTCAGCAAGTGCGACAGTATTTCTATAATTAAAAAGGCATCTATGCTCTAATCTTTTAATATATTTTGCTACTCCATTGTTTGTATTTTGATGGCTAATTAAAGGAATATCTCCACTTTCCATATTTCCTATAATCACATCTCTACCTGTAAAAATCTCAAACAGCTCACCGAGCTGAAATTCCCACCATTTGATGTTTGCAAAATTTTCACGCTCAAGCAGCGGAGAGGATTCTACCCCCCCCCCCCCGAATTGCAGAATCTTCAAGCGTTGCGAAGATTCGCAAAGCTTCTTTTTCTTTTTCTGTAAGCCTTGTATCTTTTAGTCTAGCTACTAAAAGATACGCCTCGAGTTCTTGGATATACTTTTCCATAAAATCAAAGGCGATAGTATAGTTTTTGTCCTTGTTGTCATTGCGAGATTCTGCGGTAGCAGAATCGTGGCAATCCATTTTATTGATTTCTATGGATCGCTTCGTCCTGTCGTCCTCGCAATGACGAGCGGGATTATATACAGGGAGGGAGATTGTCAAATCTTGTATTTTTCTCCAACTTGCCATATTAGAATATTGAAATTTAAAGCGTAGAAATTTCATTGCAGAAATGATAAACAAAGCGATTTTTTCATTTAAATTTCCAGCTATAAATTCAAGGCAAAATACCCTAGCGTGAGTAACCATTTTATAATCAAAATTTCTATAATACACATTTCCAAACATATCGCAAGTTATGGTATTTTTAGGAAAAATTCTAGCTTCTAGATCTGTTTTGCCTATGATACCCATATTTTGTTCGCCTGAACTTACCACATAAAAACCCCTATCGTTTAAATGCGTTTTTTGTATGTCAAAATCGCCATTATAAGAAATAAACAAATCCCCGATTCGAAATTCCTTCCATTCGCCCCCATTTTGCTTGAATGTTTTTTCAAGCTCTGCCAAACGGGGGCTTAGTGAAAATTTGGCTCTTTCTCCTTATTGGTATTTTTCAGCACATTGCTTACTTCCCACGCTAAATATTCGCTCACGCATTTTTTAAAATCCGCTAATGTGGGCTTAGTATCGATTATTTTATGCTGGTCAAAATTCCAATCCGCTCCGCTTTTATCAATATAATCTTCTACATAGATTTCATCTAAATTCCACTTAGCTTGTAGTCTTGCTTTGTAGCCATTTTTATAAATTTCTATGATGTCTTGGTAACGCCATTTTGCGTGGTCTTTGTCTTGTAATTTTCGCTTTGTGCGTTTATAGCCGTCATTTCTAAAATCAATAAATTTTACCACTTGATTAAAATCGTGCGGGATTCCCGCTTCAAAGACATAAATACTTGTTTGCACACTTGCCATAGGTTCAAACAAATCCACAGGCATTTTAATACTCGCTTTTAAAGGGTGCTTTTCTAAAATTTTAGGATTACTCACATTTCGCTATAAGTAAAGGGAGGATTAAGCAAGATTCTATCTGCGTTAAAATCGCTATAAAGGCTGGGCGGAGTATCAAAGGTATTTGCCTTTTCTATTCTACTTGAGCCATCGCCGCGTAAAATCATATTCGTGGTGGCTAGGACGAACATTTCTGCATTAAGCTCCACGCCTAAGAGCTGATTCTTTTTAATATGTGTGATTTTTGCTTCTGTTTTGCTCGTGTCTTTGCCTGAAATTTTTTCCGCATCTTCTATCATTAGCTCCATAGCCGAGATGAGAAATCCTGCCGAGCCTGTGGCTAGATCCATTACCCTAGAATCTTGATTGATTTTTAGAATCTGGCTCATCATTTTGGTTACATAAGGAGGAGTAAGGACGATTCCCAATTCTTTGCCATCACCTAAAGCATATTTTAAAAACTCGCTATACATTTGTCCCATTATATCTAAATGCCCTTTAAGTCCGTCAATGTCGCTATAAATGTATTCATAAAGATAGGTAAATTTGCTTTGTGATAGAGCTTGGTTCTTTGAGTAATTCGGCGACTTCTTTATGATTTTCTTTTTGTGCTTCGTCTCTGTCGGCGTCTTTTGAAATTTCTTTGAAAGATTCTAGCATTAGCTGCAATTTTCTTTCATCCTTAACCTTTGTCTTTAAAAAATCTTCAATCTGCCTTAAAATATCAAGCCATCTCTGTCGTTGCTGGTTTTTGGTTTGCCTTTTAAATCATCGATTTCCAAGCCCCTATTATCTCCTATACTCTGCATAGTAAGGAGCATACCTGAGGCATAAAGCACTCTTTGATGGGCGGTAATGTTGCGATTGTGCATGAGTTTATTAAGCTTTTTGGAATGCCTTTCAAGTTTAAATTGACCTCTAATAAGAATGTTATGCTTGTCTTCTTCGCTTAAAATCGCTTTTTCATGCATAAAAACTCTCAAAGCTCTTTTTGTTTTCTAAAAAATCTAAATTTTGACTTACAATCTCTTTAAAAGCTAAAGAAGAAGCACCAAAAACATAAGCAACTTTAAAACTAACATTTTCTTCATTGTCTCCTGCTATACCTATAACAATGACTTCTTTGTATTTATTGTTTTTTATCACGCCCATTGCATAATGTAAAGCCCCATTAAAAGCACAACTTGAGATAGCATTATCATCAAATTTAAGCTCATTTTCTTTTCTGCTTTCTAATCTCTTAAGCCCAAGTTTGCTTTCAATTAAAATAGGAATTTGATAGCTTTCTATGGCAAAGTCTGGGATTCCTTTCCGCTTTTATCCTTTGTCTTAGAAAAGCCCTCAAGTGCATTTTTGAGATACTCACTGCCTGATTTTTCAAAAAAATCTTTATTTTTCTTAAGCCCAAGATTCTTAAAAGTCCCTTTGACATAATCATCTACATCGGCTTCGTTTTTCCACTGCATATTTATCCTTTGTCTTAATCCTAGCCGTGATATTTTATTACGTGTCTTTTAATAGGGCAAACCTACACCAGCTTTGCAATCATAATGCACCGTACCATTTAGGGCGTATTCGCTTATGTTTTTGAAACTGAAATCGCCTTTATCATTGGTGTTTTTGACCTCATCGCCTGTTTTTTGGAATTTTAATTTATCCTTTGTGTCTTAACCTCTCTATCATCACAGGGATTTTTCTCAATTCGCTTGTATGTAAGAAAAGCTTAATATCAGGATAATTCCTCCCGCTGCCTCCACTTTTGCTAGGGTATTTGCGTAAAGCCTGTTCTATTTCGCTATTGATGGCATCTGTTTTTATAAAAATATTGGATATGATGGTGTGCTAGCTCTTGTTTGACTTGGTCGTCTATGTTTCTTCTATGCTTGGCATACTGCCCTCCCTATAAATTATAATATTATATTGTCATATATTCAAAAAGCGACACATTTAGCCATATAAAGCTACTTTGCTGCTTTTTATGTGAAGTTCTATATTACTCCCGCAGGGCAAGTTGTGTGAAAATTTCTCCTCGCTCTTTATATGAGCTAAATTGGTCTAAACTTGCAGCAGCAGGAGAGAGCAAAACTATATCTTTAGCATTTTTTGTGCGTTTATTCTTAATAGATTCCATTGCTTTATATATATTCCCACAAGGTGTAATGGGAATCTTGTATTCCTTTGCAAATGCAACTAATCGCGCCTCATTTGTCCCAATGCTAAAAATCTCAATATCCTTCCCCTGCATAAATTCAAAAAGTGGCGTGAGATTTGCCCCCTTATCATCACCTCCAAGGATTAGCATAATATGCGTATGTGTGTAACGAGCGATAGCCTGAATAGTCGCATCGACATTTGTTCCCTTGCTATCATCTACCCACAGACGTTTATATTTATCATAAAATTCTGCGATTCTGTGTTTGCCAATGCTAAAGCGATTTAAAAGCGCGATGTTATCTGCCTTAAAGGCATATTTAGCGATACTTAGAGCAATAAGCGCATCGAGCAAAAACGGCTCTTTAAAGACAATATCTTGCAGGGCAATGCCACATTTTTGGCTTAAATCCACGCTCCCCTCATAATCTATCAAAGTTCCGCTAAAATCCTGCACAAAGCGATGGTTTTTAAGCGCAGTGGGGATAATGGCAACACTCTTTGAATCCATACGCGTTAAAGGGCTTAGCTTATCATCAATATAAGCCTCAAAGCTCCCATGCCAGCTGATGTGATCTTCCCTCACGGGCAAGAGGGCGTAGATATGTGGGGTGGCTTTGTGTGTGTAATGCAAAGTAAAGGAGCTTGTCTCTAGCACCCATACTTTGGGTTTTTGCTCATAAAGAGTTGCCAAAGGTGTGCCGATATTCCCTCCGCTTTGTGCGCCAAAAGATTCTAAAAGTAATGTGCTCATCTCTGTGGTTGTGGTTTTGCCATTAGTCCCGCTTATCCATATCATATAGGGCATTTGTATGCTTGCTTGTGAATCCGCCTTTAAAAGCATATCAAAATAATCATATTCGCTAATGGGGTGCTTTGCCTTATGGATAAGAGGGTGGCTAGGCGGAATGCCCGGACTTAGAATCTCCATATCGCTTTGAAGTGGCTCAAAATGCGATGAGGGCAGCAAAACATTGCCTTTATCATCATTTTTTATAGAATTAAACTTATCATCATAAATATGGAGCTTATGCCCCTTTTGGTTGAGAAATGCTACAAGAGGCGTGGTCGTAATGCCATAGCCAAAGATACTTATACGCATTTAGCCTCCTTATGCAATGCTAAATTAACGGATCTTGATACTTAAAAGCGCGATGAGATTTGCCAAAATTGCAATGATCCAAAACCGCACGATAATTTTATTTTCTGCCCAGCCGCGCACTTCAAAATGATGGTGAATAGGTGCCATCGCAAAGATACGCTTTTGTCTGTATTTGTAGCTCCATACTTGTAAAATCACGGAGAGGGCTTCGATGACAAAAATAATGCCAATGAGTAAGAGTAGAATCTCATTATTAGAAACGATTGCCATAAAGGCTATAAATGCTCCAAGAGCGAGGCTTCCGCTATCTCCCATAAAGACTTGTGCGGGGTGGCAGTTATACCACAAAAAGCCAAAGAGTGCGCCGATGAGTGCCACAGAGAGAATGACTAATTCCCCGCTATCTACGACTTTAGGCCATAACAAATAGCCGGAGAATCCAGCGTGTCCGGCTACATATACAAAAACAGAGAGCGAACAAAGCGCGCAAATACTAGGCACTGTGGCTAATCCATCAAGCCCATCGGTGATATTTACTGCATTACTCGTAGCCAAAAATACGAGAATCCAAAAGCCCAAAGCGATAAAGGGAATATCCATTATCCTTAATGCACTCATATCAAAGATAGGATACTTCATAAAGGGAATGTAGAGATTGGTATTATGCCCTATATATAAAAGCGCGGCAGTAATGATAAGTGAAGCAACAAAAAGCAGAAAAAACTTCATTTTCGCGCTCATTCCGGCATTATTTTTGCGTGAGATTTTCATATAATCATCTCTTGCACCAATAAGGCTAAAACTCACAATGCAAAATAGCCCCAAAATCACATAGGGGTTAAAGAGATTCGCACAGAGCAAAGAGGCTACAACCATACTAGCGATAAAGACGATTCCGCCCATTGTCGGGGTATTTTTCTTGCCCTCGTGTGCAGCTACATAAGTAGAGATGGGCTGATTAGCCTTTTTTGCCTTCGCCCATTTGATAAAATAAGGCATAAGCACGATACTAAATCCAAAAGCTAAGAAAAATGCCACCCCCGCACGGAACGTAATATAAAAAAAGATATTAATACCAAAGTGTTGATAGAGCCAATAAAGCATAGCAATCCTTTATCCTATAAGCTTTAAGCATAAAGCTAGGGATTTTAAAGTGAGTTTAATGAAAGGTTTTTGATTTTAGCTACAATTGGTTAATGCTAAATCTCTCTGTAAAGGAATGCTTATGAAAACAATTCTTGTGATTACTGATGGCATAGGATATAGCCAGCAAACCCAATATAATGCCTTCCATCACGCTAAAAAACCAACCTATGATTATCTTTTTAAAAATGTGCCTTATAGTATGATTGATACCTTTGGCTTGAGTGTGGGGTTACCTCAAGGGCAAATGGGCAATTCGGAAGTGGGACATATGTGTATTGGCTCAGGGCGAGTGTTATACCAAGACCTAGTGAGAATCTCCCGCGCCATTGAGGATAAGCAAATCCAAGATAATCCCGCTTTTCTTCACGCCACAGAGCATCAAAATATTGTGCATTTATGTGGATTGCTAAGCGATGGTGGGGTGCATTCGCATATATCACATTTTAAGGCACTTATACAGATTCTATCTGCACAGCATAAAAAAGTATATCTTCATCTTATCACCGATGGGCGCGATGTCCTTCCACAAAGCGCAATAACATTTATCGATGAGATACAGGGACTTTGCAGTGAATCTGTGCGGATAGCGACTCTTTGTGGGCGATTCTATGCGATGGATAGAGATAAGCGATGGGAGAGGGTGCAAAAGGCGTATGAAAGTATGGTAATGGGGACTAATCCCACATCGCTCTCCCCGCAAGAATATGTGCACTCTATGTATGAGGAGGGTATTTTTGATGAATTTATCACTCCTGCGAGTTTTGAGGGCTTTAGCGGTATGAATGATAATGAGGGCTTTATCTTTATTAACTTCCGTTCTGATAGGGCGAGGGAGATTGTCGATGCGCTAGGGAATCCACATTTTACAGGGTTTGAACGTTCAAAAGTAGTGAATCTCCGCATTGCTACAATGACAGAATATGATGCTACTTTCACCTATCCTATACTTTTCCCTAAACAAAAGGTGCAAAACACCCTTGCAGAAGTTATTTCTATACATCATTTGAGGCAGCTTCACACCGCAGAGACAGAGAAATACGCTCACGTAACATTCTTTCTTAATGGCGGACGTGAGGCGGAGTTTGCAGGGGAACATCGTGTGCTAATCCCCTCTCCTAATGTCAAAACCTATGATACAATGCCTGAAATGAGCGCACCACAGGTATGTGATGAAGTGTTAAAGGGCATAGAGGAGAGCTATGATTTTATCGTAGTGAATTTTGCTAATGGCGATATGGTGGGGCATACGGGTAATTTTGAAGCGGCGGTAGAGGCGGTAGAGGCGGTAGATACGGCATTAGGGAAAATTATAGAATCTGCTAAGGCTCATCATTATGGGCTTTTTATCACAAGCGATCACGGGAATTGTGAGGAGATGAGAGATGAGGAGGGAAATATCCTCACAAATCACACGGTTGGGCAGGTATGGTGCTTTTGTCTTGCTGATGGTGTGAGTAAGCTTAATAATGGTGGGCTAAACAATATCGCTCCTAGTGTGCTCAAAGTGATGGGATTACCAATCCCGCAAGAAATGGATAAACCCCTCTTTTAAAGGCGAAATAATGGGTGTTGAGATTCTCATTCTTATTGGTTGTGTAAGCGGCGTGGCGGCTGGGTTTTTTGGTATAGGAGGGGGCGTTATCATCGTGCCTTGCCTCCTTTTGCTCGGTATGGAAATGGAATATGCCATTGGTATATCCATTATGCAGATGGTGTTTTCCTCTACCTTTGGCTCTATCATTAATATTTATCAAAAAAAGCTTGATATAAATCACGGGGTGTTTGTGGGTTTAGGGGGGCTTATGGGTGCGGCTTTTAGCGGGATAATCGTTGATAGCCTTTCATCTAGGACACTGCTTTTGCTCTTTTTGTTGCTTTCTTGCGTGAGTTTTTATAAATATGCCTTTGATGTCAAAACAACGGCTAATCCCACACCGCCTATCACTAATCCCTTTAAGCAAAAATGCCTAATGATTGGAGCAGGATTCCTAACCGGTATTTTTGCAATAAGCCTAGGAGTGGGCGGAGGACTGATACTTGCGCCGATTTTGGCATATTATTTAGGATTTGATTCTAAAAAAGTCGTGCCTATTTCGCTTTTTTTCATTATTTTTGCCTCTATTTCAGGCAGCATATCTCTTGCCTCACATAATCTCATTGATTTTCACGCGGGTTTAACCATTGGCATATCTTCAATGCTTGGCGTTTGGCTTGGAATCTATCTCATTAGCAAAGTAACTCTAAGCAACCATCGCTACGCACTCATTGGGATATACGCCCTTTCTGTCATCCTAACAATGTGGAAAGTAATGCAATCTTTTGGACTTGGGTACTAATCTTTGATAAACTTATATAATATGATAGCTTAAGAGCTGTTCGCTGCTGTAAAAAGTTGAAAAAATATCAATAATTAATAATAGTTATTAATTTGTTTTTAAGTTTTCTAGTATTATAATGCTACTCATCAAAATGATGCTAACTAACAAAATCATTTTTGATTTGATTGGGTTGGGTTAGCAAAGCATCTTTTCCTTCCTTATTTGTTGTTTGATTGCACAAATAGGCTATCCTTTAGGGGTAGTCTATGGACGCAACTTCATTTTCCCTTAGGAGTTATCTTATGAATTTTGAAAGTATCCTTAAACATATGAATGAACACCACAATAGTGAGCTTATGGCTCTGTGTAAAAAATATGGCAAAGTCGATGCGCTTATCAATGGTGAAGTGCAAAATGCCACGCTTACAGGTGTAGATTTTGAGGGCTTGGATATTGTGTATAACAATAATGTTTCTTTACGTGTGGAATTTCCGCAAAAAGCCGATATGAGCACGATTAAAGATGCTATCATCTCGCTATGCCAAGGCACGAAGGCACCCGATAATAAAGCCATAGCCGATGAGGTAGCCGCATTTAAAAAAGAGCTTGGTTCTATCATTATCGCAAGCATCGATAAAAATGGCTATGCTATTGCTTCTTATGCGCCATTAATGCAAGTAGACAACAAGCTTTATATCTATATCAGCGAGGTTGCCGAGCATTTTCAAAGTATTTCTACTAATCCCGATAAAATCGAGATACTTTTCTTAGAAGATGAAAGCAAGGCAAAATCTGTAATTTTACGTAAACGTTTGAGATATAAAGCTAATGCACGTTTTATCGAGCGTGATAGTGAGGAGTTTAATACAGCACTTAATGGTCTAGAATGTGCGATGGATGGAGCAGGTGGCATTAAGACTATTCGTCAAATGCAGGATTTTCATTTGATTGAATTGCAAGTGGGTTTAGGGCGATATGTCAAAGGATTCGGTCAAGCTTATGATATTTTGCCAAATGGTGAAATTAAGCACGTAGGTGGAAGTAGCGGTGGTAATCCTCACAGTACACCACATAAGTCTCATTAAGATTTATCATAGCTACGCTACTGCACTTCGTGCCGCAAAGGCACAATAGAATCTAAACCTTAGAAACTCACTTGATGCAATCCCGCAAGGGCAAAATTAAGCAAAGCGCAATTTTAAGTGCGTCCTTTAGGCGCACACGAGAGGCTTTGCCTTAAGTGTGCAAGACCCTTGCGGTGATTTATCGCAGTAGCAAGGGCATAAGAGCAATAAATACTTTTTGCATTACCTCAAGAAAGCTATAATGTGCCTCATATCTACTCTCATCACACAAAGGCTCATCGTGTCTCTTTATGATAAACTCTCTCCTGCAACGCAATCCCTCACACGAGGCAAACATTTGCTAGGCTTTTCTGGCGGGGTGGATTCTGTGGCATTATTTTTTATACTCCTTAGGCTTAATGTCGTCTTTGATATGGCTATCGTGCATTATCACACACGCAAAGAAGCCGATGATGAGGTGGCTTATGCGAAAGATTTAGCTCAAAAATACAATAAACGCTGTTTTATCGCCCACGCACCACATTTTCATTCACATTTTGAGGCAAATGCTCGTAGCTTCCGCTTTGGCTTTTTTGGTGAGATTATCGCCACTCATCATTATCAATCGCTCATTCTCGCCCATCAGCTGAATGACCGCCTTGAGTGGTTTATGATGCAGCTTGTGCGAGGAGTAGGGCTTAGTAACCTGCTAGGTTTTGAGGATAGTCGCTCTTATCCTATTATCCGTCCTTTAGAATCTATTCCAAAAAATGAGATTTATCAATTTTGTAAAGATGAGGGGTTGGCATACTTTGAAGATAGCAGCAATAATGATATGAGATTTAAGCGCAATTACTTTAGGTATACATTTTGTAATGAGCTTGTAAATAGCTTTAGCGAGGGTATTGCGCGAAGTCTTATGTATCTGCAAAAAGATAAGCAAACCTTGCTTGCTGCTCTCACACCCCAAGCATTGTATTTAGAATCTCTAAGTCAAGCCCTACCTTTAGAATCTAAGCAGCAATGCGCTATCTTTGCTTATAACATTATAGAGACACATCTGCTTTTACTCGCCTGTGATAAGATAGCTAAACGTTGCGGCTATGTGCTAAGTGCTAAGCAAAGAAATGAGATTCTAAAAAGTAATTTTCGCTGCAAGATTCATCATCTCATCATTGTAAAAAATGACTTTGCTCTTTTTATCGCACTTGATATTTTAAATATCTATCATTTAGTAACACAAAATCCAATGACAAAAAGATTCAAAACATTATGTGCTAAATATCACATACCACCAAAGCTTAGAAGGCTCTTATGGGGTGAATTTTGTATGTCAAAAAATTTCCACAAAAACAATGATATGAAAATAAAACAAGAAATTCAAGAAGATTATAAGGCATTTGATTTGAAGATAAGGCACTTTTTTAGCTTTTAAAAAAAAATTTGTTATTTTTTGATTAACTTTTTAAGGTAGCTATAACTTCAAAGGGATTAGAATCAAGGTTGCATTACAAAATAAGACAAAGGAGACTGCATGCAGACAAACACGCTCGAGTATGATTACTCAATTGCTAAGTTATTTGTTTTTTCTGCAATGGCATTTGGTTTCGTGGGATTATTCATTGGTGTAATCATCGCATTTCAAATGGCATTTCCAGACTTAAACTATCTAGCTTCGGAATATGGGACTTTTGGAAGACTTCGACCTCTTCATACTAACGGAATCATCTATGGTTTCACGCTTAGTGGGATTTGGGCTTCGTGGTATTATTTAGGACAAAGAGTGCTTAAAATTACCTACAAAGAACATACTTTCTTACGTGGGGTAGGTTTAGCGCATTTTTGGATTTACATTGTGTTAATGGTACTTGCGGTAATTTCGCTTTTTGCCGGTTTAACACAATCAAAAGAATATTCCGAGCTGATTTGGCCATTGGATATTATCGTGGTTGTTGTATGGGTTTTATGGGGTGTGAGCCTATTTGGTAGTATGGGTGTAAGACGTGAGCAGACTATCTATATCTCATTATGGTATTTCATCGCTACATTTGTTGGTATTTCTGCGCTTTATATCTTTAATAACCTTTCGGTTCCAACTTATTTTGTCGCAGGTGTAGGAAGCATTTTGCATTCAATTTCATTCTATGCTGGCACAAATGATGCAATGATGCAATGGTGGTGGGGGCATAATGCCGTTGCATTCGTTTTTACTTCAGGTATTATTGGGTTAATCTATTACTTCCTTCCTAAAGAATCTGGACAACCTATTTTTTCATATAAACTTACACTATTCTCATTCTGGGGGCTTATGTTTATTTATATTTGGGCAGGTGGTCATCACTTGATCTACTCAACTACACCTGATTGGATTCAGACATTGGGTTCAGTATTCTCTGTCATTTTGATTTTACCCTCTTGGGGTACAGCTATTAATATGCTTCTCACTATGCGCGGACAATGGCATCAAATCAAAGAATCTCCTATGATTAAGTTTATGATTCTAGCTTCAACTTGGTATATGCTCACTACACTTGAAGGACCCATTCAATCTATTCGTTCAGTCAATGGATTGGCACACTTTACAGATTGGATCATTGGGCACGTACATGATGCAGCTCTTGGTTGGGTAGGATTTATGGTGATTGCTGCGTGCTTCCATATGGTACCTCGTATATTCAAACGTGAGCTTTACTCTAAAAAACTTATGGATGTTCAATTTTGGATTATGACAACAGGGATTATCCTCTACTTCTCAAGTATGTGGATTGCAGGTATTACACAGGGTATGATGTGGAGAGATGTTGATTCAAATGGAAGTCTTGTATATAGCTTTATCCATACTGTTACCGCACTTTTCCCATATTATCTTATTCGTGCGATTGGTGGTTTGATGTATTTAATAGGGTTTATTATATTCCTTTACAATATCCTTATGACAATTTCATCAGGCAGGGTGCTTGAAAAAGAACCACAAAATGCTACACCGATGGCAGCCTAAAGGAGGAATGAGCAATGTTTAGTTTTTTAGAAAAAAATCCATTCTTTTTTACGGTTGCATTCTTGTTGGTGTTTTCTATCGCAGGACTTGTAGAAGTAATTCCGGGCTTTGCCAAAAAAGCTCAACCTATTGAGGGCCTAAAGCCCTATTCTCTACTTGAGACAGCAGGACGTCAGGTCTATATTGCCGAGGGTTGCTATAACTGCCATTCACAGCTTATCCGCCCATTTAAGGCAGAAACTGATAGATATGGTTCATATAGCTTAAGTGGTGAATATGCCTATGATAGACCATTCCTATGGGGTTCAAAACGCACAGGACCAGACTTGCATAGGGTAGGTGATAGCCGCAATGCAGTAGATTGGCACGATGGGCATATGAGAGATCCAGAATCTCGTGTTCCGGGTTCAATTATGCCAGCTTATGAGCATCTCTATACAAAAAATGCTGATTTTGAAACAGCATTTGCTGAAGCCTATACGCAAAAAGTGGTATTTGGTGTACCTTATGATACAGAAGGTGGTGTGCAAATAGGCGCAGAAACTTATCAAAAAGGTAATCCTGCTACACTTAAAGAAGCTCAGGAGATATTTATGAAAGAAGCAGAAACTATCGTTAATGAAATGATAAGCCAAGATGTGAAAGATGCCTTTGCAAGAGGCGAAGTAAAGCAAATTGTAGCACTTATTGCCTATATGAATAGTCTTGGGCAATCTCGCCGCACAGCGACACAAGTATCACAGGCAGCACAATGACAGCAATAGCAGAGTTCTTGGTGCAGTTTATCATCGCCCATCAAAAAGAGATTTATCTCATTGTTACACTTTTGCTTGTAGCATTTTTGTATGGATATGTTTATCATCTTTATTCTTCACAAGCTAAAGGTGTGAAAGATTATGAAAAGTATGCAAATCTTGCATTAAATGATAATCTTGATGATGAACCCATTGAGCCACGAAAACAAAATCCATTAAAGGGGAACTAGATGAATTGGTCAGATAATATAACAACACTAGGGTTACTAGGTGCTTTTGTTATCTTAATACTCACTATCTTTGTGATGGGCGTGTATCTTAAAAAAATTAGAGATAGCAAGGCTGAAGGAGAAGTTGTAGGTGAGAGTTGGGATGGCATTGGAGAACAAACAAACAACCTCCCTGTAGGTTGGGCTGCGTGCTTTTTGGGCGTGCTTATTTGGGGATTTTGGTATATCTTTTTAGGTTATCCCCTCAATGCCTACTCACAAATTGGCGAATATAATCAAGAAGTCCAAAACTATAAAGATAAATATGAGGCGACTTGGAAAAAACTCAATGGTGAGGAATTAAGCAATATGGGACAAAGCATATTCCTTGTGCAATGTTCTCAATGTCACGGCATTACCGCAGAAGGTATGAATGGCAAAGCATCAGATCTTACTAAATGGGGTAAAGAAGATGGAATTATTGATGTTATTAAAAATGGAAGCAAAGGCTTAGGGTATATCGCGGGTGAAATGACACCTCTTGAAATGAGTGATAGTGAGGCTAAAGCCATTGCGGCTTATGTAATGCAGGATATTTCAAATGTAAAAAACACAAAATACCCACTTGAAGTAAATAAAGGTAAAGAGCTTTTTGCTATGCATTGTGCTGCTTGTCATGGTGATGAGGGTAGAGGCAATGGCAGTGGGGTTGATGGATTTGCACCAGATTTAAGCAAATATGGCACGACAGATTATCTAACAGAAGTGCTCTCCAAGGGTAAAAAAGGTATGATTGGTATTATGCCTTCATTTGAGTATGCAAATTTTCATCCTAATCAAAAAGAAGCGTTGAATGCGTTTATCCGCTCTTTAGAATCTCAAGCAGAGTAAGGAGGCTTGTATGAATGGTTTGTTTGGACTTAATGGTTTAACAGGATTTTTCATCGCGGTAGTGCTTTTGCTAAGTGTTGTTGCGGGGCTAGGCACTTGTGCTATCCTCACGCAAAAATCGGTAGCAACTGATTATTACAAAATTATTGATGCAACAGAAATTAAGCAAAAAAACACTGATAATGCAAAATACCGCACAGATGTACAATAAGGAGGCAGTATGAAACTCACATTGATTGAAAAATTACTTGGAGGATTAATTGTCCTCACTATTGTTATGACAATTATCATTCCTTTTATCCCTAACTTCTTCTTACATTTGGTTTAAAATGCTTTTATGGTTAAGGAGGCTAGCATTTGCTAGCCTCTGTCTGTCCCTTTCTTATGCAAATGACGCTAAAACATCTTATGTTATTGATAATCCCCATTGGCTACTTATCCCTAAAAGCGTAGAATTTGTAGAAATCCTTTCAAATGAGCTTTTCTCAAAAACGGGTTATTCTCTCTATGTTGCCGTTATTGATAAAATCCCAGAATCTACACAAGAGGATAATACAGACAAAAACCAACACACAGCAAAAGAGTGGCAAAAGATTCAGCGCGATACCTATAAGCAATCCCTCACACAGAATCTCAAAGCCCCTTATAGCATCATTTTTTTTATGAAAAATGATGAAAAAATGGGGATTATCAGTTCACAGCCCAATACCTACTTTGATGAAGAAAAAGTATATTTTGAATATATGGTGCCACTTTTGCCTAAGCAAAAAGACGAAGCCCTCACGCCCCAACTCATTTCAGCCGTTGTGCTTAATGGTTATGTGTCTGCAGCGGATATGATAGCTTCACATTTTGACGTGGGACTTGAAAATAATATGCCCATTGATGAGAGCGGCGGGCGGGAATTTGTGCGATTCAGTATGTATGCTATGTTGTTTATTATGTTTGGTCTTATTGGCATTATCTATCTCACGCGTAAAAAATAATCAAGGAGTAACAAATGAAAAATAAAAATTACTGGCCCCACGCTATCATAGGTATTTTACTTTTTGGCGTGTTTATGGTGAGTGTTTCTATTGCTATCGCACTTAAAAATCCTATACAAGATGAAGATACTTTCCTAAGCTCAAAACGCGATGTCGATGAACGTATCAATGAGATTATTAAAGAGCAAAATCGCTTCCTTAGCGCATACAAGCTGCATTTCTTTTTTAATAGCCCAAATGAGCAAATCACACTTGCAAACTTTAGCTTTCCTTATATGACAAAGCCATCGCGCCCTAATGATAAAAAAGCCCAAGGTTCTAAAACATATCTCCCACATCAAGGGGAATTTTATGTAGAGCTAATCCCGCTTGATAATACACAAGAAAATATCGCTTCTATACGCCTTTTATTAGATTCTTTCCATCAGGCAAATATGTTTAAAGAAATCAGCACCCTCTCACCCAACCCACAAAACCCCTTGCACTACACTTCAGCCCCTTTGCATCTCTCTGCTGGGCGGTGGAAATTCATCGTTGAAATCACCTATGATGTGGATAAAAAGGCATTTTTTGAGCAAGAAATTTTTGTAAAAGAGAGCTAATGAAGCACAATACATCGCGCCCTGCCTTTATGTTGCTTGATGCGGTTATGGGCATTTGTATCACCGCCATTGCCTTTACCCTTGCCTTTGGCTTCCTCTATACGCTCTCCCCAAGTGTGAGAATCTCTACCTATGAAGTGTATAAGGCGCTTTTTTTTACTCCACATAGCGCACAAACCACCATCACCACGCATTCACAACCTACACTCACTTATGATATTTTAGAGCAGAGCTGCACTAGCCCAAATACATTTGAAACATTGCGCTTTTATAGCCCTACTGACATTCGCTAATGTCTTTCTCCTCACGCTCCACACACAGCGCCTTTTCACTCTTTGAAGCCTTGCTTAGCATTGTTATTCTAGGCGTTATTGGCATTATTTGCAGCTCTATGTTGCTTAGTATCAGTAAGAATCTCGCCTACACAAGAGCCTTAAGCGACACAAGTCCACGTCTTGCCCTGCTAAAGATTGAGAATCTCCTCCAATATGCCATTATTGATTCTATCACCGCAGATAATGGCGCACCCCCGCACTCCCCCACCTCCACGCTTCTTTTTGCTACTTTCTCACAGCCTCTCCTCTTTGGCGGCGGTGTGAAAAATACCACCCAATCCCTAGATGGAGACACACTCCTGCCTAATGCCTCCCTTCTTATAGAATCTCATTATGATGATACATTTACTTTCACGCAACTCAAAGGTTGGCAGAGCGGACAGGAAGTCTATCTCATCACCCAGCCTAAAGAGCCTTTTAAGATATACCATATTGCGCAAGTCTATACTAATGCCCTCCGCCTTGATGATAAGCCTACACACCCCCCACGTCTAATCCTCCCCATACGTTCCCATCGCCTTGCACTACACGATAATACCTTAATGCTTAATAGTGCTCCGCTCATCTTTGATGTTCTCTCTTTTACTGCCACCTCCATTAATCTCCCTCAAGGCACTTTCCTAGAGCTTCATCTTTGTATCAAAGCCCCTGTAAAAGCTCATTGTGAGAGTGGGGGCGTATGGCTTGATGATATGATCGAGGTGCTGCCTTGAATCTTGCTAGCCTACCACCTACTCCATACGAGGACAAATTCCAACAAAGCTCAAAACGTGGAGGATTCTATATCATATATGCTATTTTGCTTATCGTCTCCATAGGACTTGCTTCCACCTTTTATCTCCATCAGTCTTATCATCGCTCATATACACATAGCACACTCCACGCCAAAGCCCAGCTACAACTCTATGCCCGTAGCCTTAAAGATATGGTGATTTTATGCCTCAAAAAGCACGATATGCCTACTTGCCAGATTCAGGAATTTACCTTTCCGCAGGGCTATCATTTCCGTGCAAATCTCACACATCTTGATATGCAAACGATTTTACTCGACATACACGGCTCTATCTTACACCCCTCAACCACCAATATCCTCCGCATAAGCAAACGTTACATCGTGCTTATGCCTTGATTGTTCTAGCTTCCTTACAGATGGAATTATAGCGTAATGGATAGTTCCC
>ERZ778495.1230-NODE-1230-length-18767-cov-7.192817_pt1 | contig 18767 bp, 19 predicted proteins | sample MGYA00433100_ERZ778495 | MGnify/ENA primary metagenome ERZ778495 (study PRJEB29527, sample SAMN07138962) | mouse gut metagenome | material: feces | host: mouse | place: China:Nanjing | collected 2016-01-25 ...
TCAAGACACAAAAGCAACCTGCAAATCCGTAAATCCATCTCCGATTTTGCAGCCTGAATCGGCGAAATAATCACCAATATGCCTTATCTTTGCGAACTGGAGGTTTCGGAGCAAAAGAGAGCCATTTTCCTCTTTTTCCCTTCGTTTGAAGACAAACTAAGGTTAAAAGTGTTAAATCTTCGATTTTTGACGAAAAAACAAGTAAATTTTCGATCAGTCTATCTTTTAATCCATAAACTATTGATAGTCAATTAGCATAATATGCTGCATCGGAATTTATAGAGAAATACCTGAGTGATAATCTTATATTCGTTACCATCGTTTCCCATACCGTATGATTGGCAGGTGGCTTTAAGTCCGTCGATGAGCCTTAATGTTTTTTCTTTAATATCTGACATAATCTTTATGAAATGCCGTAAGTGGCGTTATATTGGTTGATATACTGTTGTGAAATGCGTGTCTGAATAAATTTGTAATCCTCCATTTCGGGCTTTATTTGTGGGAAATGGAACAGACATCCATTGATAAGAGCCATTACCGTACGCCCGAAATAAGCATCCTTTTTCAGAATGTCGTTACGATCATACACTTTGGCATCCACATCCTCTTTTATAATATTGAGAATGGCAGCAATCTCTTCGTCAAGGAAAGAGAACATAGGCTTCTGTCCCTTATCTTCCCTCTGCTTATTCACTTCACGAATACGCTTGTGTACACGAGCAAATTTTTCATCGCCCTTGTACTTTTTCAACAAGACATTATTGCGTTTTTGTAAGTCTTGCAAACGACCGATGATTTCATCCAAAGCCTGTGTTTCTTCGTTGAACTTGGCTATCGTGTCAATCACAAAACCGTGTTCCTTGAAGCGTTCCATAAAGGCTTCACGCAACGAGATAAACTCCGGATCGTCTTGGTCGAAGTTTTGGGTAAATGAAGAAATGGTACGTTGCCATTTCTCTTTCAATTCCACACCACCGGATATAAGGCGCATTTCCTCTTGTCCTATTTTGGAGAAAGTGAATTCTATATCCATCATTGCCTCATTGATTAGAGTTTTCGTTTCTTCATTTGTATTGAAAGCCTCTTTCTGATTGATGATACTTATCCGTCTTTGCACCTCAGAGAGTAGTTGCGGCAACTTGGTGATTTCGAGTTTGGCAAATTGCTCTTTCATCTCATCATCACCAAATGTACGCACGATGTTCGCCATGTTCTTGGCTGATTCCAATGCCTGTTTGAGGTTGAGCAATACAGCTTTATCCTCTTCGGTAGAGATTTCAGAAGAAAATTCTTCCGCATTATCGTATGTGTAATTGAAAAGCGTTTGCCGAACTTTCTTCATCTGATTCAATATCTCTTCCTTGTCCTCAATGACTTGGGTAAAGGTATCGGTGGCAGCAGATTCGCCAGTCTCATCCACGTCATTAAAGCGGTTTAACTCTTGCAAATATGCTTCATTGGTTTCCTTGAAGTTGCGCTTGATGTCGGCAAAGTCAATGACAAAACCGTAACGCATACCGGGATAAGGACGGTTTACACGTGTTATGGCTTGAAGCAGATTGTGGTCTTTCAATTTGCGCCCGAAATACAGGCGTTTCAAACGCGGCGCATCAAAACCAGTCAAAAGCATATTGAAGACAATGAGAATATCCACTGTCATATTTTTCTTGAAGTCCTTGACTATCTGCTTGCGAGTTTCCTTGTCATCCGTATCGTGAAGAATGATTCCGGCTTTCAGCGGTCTGTATTTTGATTTGTAATCCACTTCCGGTTCACCCGCTACATACGAACCATCGGAAAGTTTTATCTTGATGGGCTTCGGCTGATACTTCTGCCATTCTTCTTGAAATACATCATAAAGCCGCCTTGCCTGTTCGCTGGTTTCACAAATGACCATACCGCCTAAAGTATCATCTCCTTGTATCTTGCGAAACTCTTTTAAGTCCGTCATAATGTAACGGGCTAACTCGCTTACATAACTTGGATGCTCTATGATTTCCGACTTACGAATGTCTTTCTTTTGCACAAGGGTTTCCAGTTTATCGTACACATCAGACAAACGCTCTTTATAGGAAGTTTCTATATCTTCACGTATGATTTTCAGCGTGTAGCCATCCGCAATGGATTTATCGTAATAATAGGTATGCAAATAGTTTCCGAACACCTTGCAACTAGCACGTTCCTCTTTTAACAACGGGGTACCTGTAAGTGCGATTTTAACCGCATCGGCGTCGGCATCAAAGAGATTGGCAAGAAAGCAGCCACCGGGTTTATATCCTCGGTGTGCCTCGTCAAGAATGAAGATGCGTTGAAGATTGGTTGCATAATCACTGATGCGTACTTTTTCTTTATCCTCGGCAAAGCGTTGAATGTTCACAACCGTGATTTCTGCCTGTCCGCTTACACCTTGTTGTGCCTGATTACTGCGGAATTGCTCAATCAGTTCGGCTCTTGTATTGGCGGTAGATACAACCAATCCACGAGCTTCAAACTCTTGTGTGGCTTGTTCCAAAAGGTCAAGGCGGTCTACTATGAAATAGAATTTGGCAACCTTATTCTGTTTGGAATAGAAATCGTTGAGAATATAGGTCAGATAGTATGACAAGGCGGTTTTACCACTCCCTTGTGTATGCCAGACTACGCCCGATCCCCCCCTCCGCCAGTTTTTGGCGAATAGCTAACGATGCAAACAATTGTTGGTAACGCATGATATGCTTTTGGTCGGTAGATTCTATCTTGCCATCCACCTCACGCTCCATACGGACATAGGCAATACCATATCTAATGATATACAACAACCGTTCAGGCGAGCACATGGATGTTAGGATTCTGTTTGTAGGGGTGTTGAAATCGAGATTTGTCTGGTACTCAGGACTTGTATGAATGACTTGGCAATTGTAATCAGACAATATCTGTTTTTCCACCGTCTTGTCAATCTCCTTATACGGATAGTCACGATGGAACGGTGCTATTTTCTGACCGCTTAAATTTTCTTCACGGAAGCAATTGAATGGTGCGTATGAACGTGCCCCAGTACAATAGAAAGCCCCTTGTATGGGTACGATACCGCCCAACGCATCATATTCCATATTATTGCTGAATATCATCAACTGCGTAATGTTGATGAAGCGGCGAAACTTTTTATTCGGGAAGCGTTCTTTATTCATTCGTGCGCTCTCTGCCAACATACCACCATGATTGTTGGGTTTCTTCACTTCTACAAAACAAAGTGGCAATCCGTTTACGAATAAAGTAATGTCAGGACGAAATTCGTCCTGTCCGTTCTTACAGGTAAATTCGGCTGTGAAATGGAACGTATTATTCCCAATGTTATCAAAGTCTATCAGCTTTACAGGCGAAACAGCTTTGAGACGGTTATAAAAGCCTCGACCGAGGTCATCATCGTTCAGTTCCTTACGAATATCTTTCAAAACTTGAAGAAACTCTCCCTCATGTCCGGGATTCAGATTCTTAAACTGCCGTTCAAATACCTGCAAAAGAATATTCGTATCACCGTCATAGACCGTGCCATTCTTATCTTCACTCAACTTGCCGAAGTAAGTATATCCTATTCGGGTGAGGTGAACCATTGCAGGCATCTGCACCCGTGTCGCTTCCGAAAACTGCTTCATGTCACCTATCCTTATTTGTCGGTTATCAAATCCTTCAAATCGACCTGCAATATCTCTGCTATCTGTTGCAAGGTCTCCAAATTTGGTTGAATCCTATTACAGGCATAAGCATTTACCATACTAAAACTCTTGTTGAGTTTCTTTGCCAACCATGTCTGAGAGATACCTTTTTTCAGATAATACAGCCTTTATTCTATTCAATTTCATTCTTTGATACGATTCTATAGTGCAAATAGAGCGAATTATATTCGATAATAGTGTATATTTGCATTAAGAAAAGTCAGTTCTTAAATGAGTTATACCTCAAAGTAATTGAATTTAGACATATTTATGGGAAAGACTGTAACAACATATTTAATTGACGGAGATCCTAAAGGAACTCAATACGCATTCATTAGCAACAAAATTTGCCAAATGTTTGTCGTACCACGTTCTAATCTCTCCTATTTGAATACACAAGAGAAGTTACAAAAACCTGCATTTTATATATTACTGGGGGAAGATGAATTAACAAAACCGCAGGCATATATAGGTGAAACGGAAAATTTCAAAGAACGTGTAAAAGATCACGACAGCAAAAAAGCGTTTTGGCAAAAAGCACTCATATTCGTATCGAAAGATGCCGATATGACTAAAGTTGATGTGCAATACCTAGAACATAAAGCGATAGCTGAAGCCAAGAAAGCAAACGCTTTTGTTTTAAGCGATAATAAACAAATCCCTAAAGCACCGAATCTACCAGAGCATCAACAGGACTCAATGGATGAATTTTTCGAAGATGTGAAGTTTCTGGCATCATTTATCGGTTGCAATATTTTTGATGTATCACAACCCAAAGAAGAACATCTATTCTACACCAAAGGTAGAGGATGCAATGCAAAGGGCTTCTATAGTTCCGATGGCTTTACAGTCCTAAAAGGAAGTACTGTTGCCAAAACAATGGTTCCGTCTTTCAACTGGAAAGAAAAACGAGAAAAAATGCTTCAAGATTACACTTCTACTGAGAACGGAATATTGGTATTGACATCAGATAAAACTTTTTCAAGTCCCAGTACTGCCGCAGATTTCTGTATTGGTAGCAGTAATAATGGCTGGTTGATATGGAAAGACAAAGATGGAAACACATTGGATTCAGTTTATAGAAAACAGCTGGATTAATAACATATCAATTGGAAGCATATATGGAAGAAAAAGGATTGTTTGGAAATTAGCAGGAATGTAAAATACACAATCAATTGAAAATCAATCTATGTCAAAAGCAAAGCTAAAAAAACACTTGTTGTCACTTACAAAAGAACAGATAACCGATATTGTTCTTGAACTATACGATGCACGTAAAGAGGCAAAAGATTATCTGGAGTTTTATCTTGCCCCAGATTGCAACGCTGAATTAGAAAAGAGCAAGAAAGCTATCAGAAACGAGTTCTTCCCAACTCGTGGATTTTCCGAAAAGCCGTCATTTGCCAAATGTCGAAAAGTCATTTCCGATTTTCAAAAGCTAAAACCGGAGCCGGCCACTGTTGCCGATTTAATGTTGTTCTATATCGAACAAGGATGCGAATACACACTTGAATTTGGCGATATGTGGGAACAGTTCTATACAACACTGGAGGGAAATTTCGACAAGGCTATGCGCTTTATCTTTCTCAACGGATTGTTAGCCTGTCATTACGAACGGATTGAAAAGCTTATTGATAGCGTATCGAATTGTGGCTGGGGATTTTATGATACATTACAAGATATTTATTCTGAATATCGGTAGTGGTTTTTAATCTTTGATAAAGTCTTGCCCTACACAAATAGTAAGGAACAGAACCTGTGCGCATAATGGCACAGATTTAGTTCCTATCCTGTCCCTTTAAACTACTCCATTGATTCCCGAATAATACGCAAAGTTTCTTTCTTATACTCCTTGCGGTCATATTCAAATCCCCTGCACATCCAACAGCTACACGGAGTACCTGTAGTTTTGTAAACTTGTGCCCATTTGTCTTTTGCCAACTCAAACCAATGAGGATGTTCATAATAGCTTCCATCCTCACGAATGATGCAATGAACATAAGCGGCATACAGAATCATACGAGCCTTAAACACACGAGCCATTTGTTGGCGTCTCCAGAATTTGTTTCTTTTGTCCATCGTCTCTTTCTATTAAAGTTAGGATGAACAATAATGTTACTTTAGTGAGACTTAACGCATCCATAGAATTATACTTTTAATTATCAAATTATAGCAAGCCGTATATCATTCCTAATCTTCCATTTTAAGCATTTCTGATTAGAGAGACCCTTCGTCTTCTTCCTCCTCGAATCCTTCCGATGCATTCGCTATCAAGGCCCTCCCAATTTCCATCTGTAGGTGTTTCGGAAGACGAAGCAACTTTGCCATCAACTGGCTATAAGTGAACTCTACTTTAGTGTCGAGTATTGGTTCTTCTTCAATGCTCGTATCAATTTTCTCAACGATTCCGACCCCCTCTATAAAATCAGAAAAGTCTGGCTCATCAGGCCAATTTTCTATCGTGCCGTCATAGTTGATTCTTAAACGGATATAATCCCCACAATCATCCGTCTCTGGTATTAAGCCATTGGGAACATAACCGGCAATTTTGCATATCACCTTTTTGTCTTTATCAAGTAAGAAATAGGTTCCGCTATCACATACCTTGGCTTGAAAATACAAACACCCAAACTCTTGCTTCCAATTCAAGAGCTTATGCGTTTTCAAGTCAATTATAGCTGACCACATTCCCTTAGAGACCAAAGGATACTTGTTTTCATAAAGTTCACCCAACCAATTATCGGTATAACTACACAGTTCCTCATTGAATGGGAGGTATATCATAAGATAATGAGCAACTTCGTTCAAATCTTGTTCTCTGATTCCTACTAATATTTGCTTTGCCATAATGCCTTTATTTATAATTAAATGGTAGTCAATAAACTCAAATCAACATCAGGAATGATAACATCCGTTAGCCTATCCTCAACAAGGAATCCCATATAAAGCGGAATGGTGAGTATATCCCCCTCACGTCCTACATTATATTGGCCCAACTTGATTGCATTCTTGACATGATACACATCCTTGTTCTTCAGAACCGTAGTCATGCTTTTTGCCTTACCCGACTTTACCTTGACTTCAAGGATAACGCATTATCTGTACAACAGCTCCATCATTGCCTTGTGAATCCCATTTGGAACAGTTTTTTCGTTCTCAAAGCATGACTTGACAGAATCAATAACCACCTCACCGATTCCGTTTGCCCATAGAAATTCCTCAAAATCCAATGGGTACATATCAATCACGGTTTCATATCCGACAGGAACAGAATCTTGTCCGACATCCTCTTTCTTTTTCTTGCTTTGACCATAGCCTTTCACCCCTAAAAGAGAACCTGTTGCAATAACATCAAAACGTCCGTCTATATGAAATGACTTCAAGGCTGTCCTTGCTTCCTTGCATTCTTGAATCTCATCAAGGATAATACAGGTTTTCCCTTCAATGAAACGACTGCCTTGAATCAGAGCGGAGAGATTGAGAATGATGGTATCGACATCTATATTGCCAGTAAAGGCAGACTTCTTGTCAGCTTCAAGAATGAAGTTCATATAGACCACACTCTCATAATTCTCCCTTGCGAATTTCTGGACAATATATGTCTTCCCACACTGGCGGATACCTTTTATCACAAGGGGCTTTCTGCCCTCAGTCTGTTTCCAGTTGGCTAAATATGTCTCTATTTTTCTTTTAAGCATAGGGCAATCTTATTCTTTCCGCTATAAAATTACACTTTTTCGAGCGAATAAATCAAGATTGAATACATTTTTTCAAGCGAATCACAGCATAAATCACCGAAACGAACTTTACTTTATCTCCGTATTCATATATACGTGCATTAAAGTAAAGCTAACAAAGAGAGAAAAAGATGGCTTCGCCAAAGCCATATCTGCCGACTTTCTCTTTTGGCTGCAAAAGAATCCGAAGTCCTAGCCCAAATGCAAAGCAATACTCGCCCTTCCAAACCACAAAAAGTACACCCCAAAATCCGTTGAAGAATCCGTAAATCTGCCTTCCATTTTGCAGCCCGAATCGGTGAAATTATCACCGATATGTTTTATCTTTGCAAAGCGGAGGTTTCGGGACGAAAGAGAGCGGTTTCCCCATTTTCCCTCTGTTTTGAGATAGGCAACGAAGGAAAGTGTTAAATCTTCGATTTTTGACGAAAAAACAAGTAAAATTTTGAGCAATCTATTTTTAAGTTGTAAGCCACTGATAATCAATTATCATAATATATTACATCTGAAAATAGAATCATATTAGAATTCATGAGATATGATAGACTTTACATTTCGTGAATAACAACGCTGCATTGAATCTAATAGGATTTGAGTTGTTTCAAAACTACGTGGAACAAAATAGAAATGAAACTATAATAATATGTGGAAACAAGTAGAATTTGAATTACAGTCACGCAGACGTGGCTTTCATCTTATAACGGGAGAAATACTGCGTAATTTGCCACCATTGCCCAAAGTAGGGTTATTGCATTTATTTATCAAACATACTTCTGCCGGTTTAAGTATTAATGAAAATGCAGATCCTGATGTTCGGGTTGATATGGAAAGCATCTTCAACCACTTGATAAAAGAACGTGAACCATATTATCAACATACTTTAGAGGGAGATGACGACATGCCGGCTCATGCAAAAAGTTCCATTATAGGAACAACCGTCACAGTACCCATTACCAATGGAAAGCTGAATCTCGGAACTTGGCAAGGCATCTATCTCTGTGAATTCCGGGATTACGGTAGTAATCGGAGAATTGTAGCAACTATCAGTGGAGAATAAGTATATGGTTATTATAACTTTGGTACACACTAATCTCAAGATTGTGGAGCACGAAGTTGCCAAAAGGCCACAGCGGCCGCAGCAGCTACATTGAGCGAATCGACGCCATGCGACATAGGGATACGGACTACATAGTCAGCCTTGGCAATCGTTTCACAGGAAAGTCCGTCCCCCTCATTCCCCATCACGATAGCTAATTTAGGTTCAACAGCCAGGATAGGATTATCAATAGAAATAGAGTTGTTCGTGAGTGCCATAGCAGCCGTGCGAAACCCTAAATTCTTCAGTTCAGAGAGAGAACCATCCATCCAAGTCCATGGTACAAAGAAAACACTTCCCATAGATACCCTGACTGCACGGCGGTTTAACGGGTCGCAAGAGGTGTGCGTCAGTAATACGGCATCAATGCCAAGAGCGGCTGCCGAACGGAAAATAGCACCGATGTTGGTTGCATCAACCACATTGTCAATTACCACAATACGCCGGGCTTCTTGACATACTTCTTCCATACTTCGTGGCGTGGGACGACGCATGGCACAGAGAACACCACGTGTCAAGACATAGCCGGTCAGCGTAGCAAGCAATTCCCTGCCACCGGTATAAACAGGTATATTAGAGCAACGCTTAATGATTTCAGCAGCATCACCGACAATATGTTTACGCTCACACAAAATAGCCAAAGGTTCATAACCGGAATCCAAAGCTCTTTTAATAACCTTCGGACTTTCCACAATAAAAATGCCCTTGTCGGGTTCGGTGCGGTTACGTAACTGAGTTTCAGTCAGAGTACTGAACACTTCAACTCCGGGATGGGATAAAGATGATATTTCGATAACAGGCATATTATTACTTATAACTTTCAATTAGACATACAATCGCTTCATTCATCATAGCAGTTCATTAATAAATGGCTACCTTAATGACTCCGTCCAACTTATTTTCAAATATACGGTAGGCTTCCTCAATCTCGTTCAACGGAAATCTATGTGTAATAAGAGGAGTAGTATCTATTCTGCCCTCCTCAATCAGATTAAGAATCTCAGCACAATCACAACCGTCCACTCCGCCAGTTTTGAAAATCAAGTTCTTGCCATACATATCGGGCAAAGGAAGAATTTGTGGTTCGTCATAGAGAGCTACAATAGTCACAATAGCATTGGGACGGGCACATTCCCACGCCAGGCGGAAAGTATCTTCACTGCCAGCCACCTCTAATACAACATCAGCACCCCCATGTTCACTGTTTTGAATCACAAAATCCTTGCAGTTTTCAGGTTCCACTACCAATACATCAGGATAATGTTCACGCACAAACTGGATTCTTTCAGGTGACTTTTCACAGACAATAATACGTTGTGGTTTCTTCAGCATCACACACAATAAAGTACAGATTCCAGTAGGACCGGCGCCAATAATAAGCACAGTATCATCCTTGGTAATCTCCGAGATACGGGTTGCCCAAAAGCCTGTTGCAAGCACATCGCCCACAAACAAAGCCTGTTCGTCACTGACTGTATCAGGAATACGGTTCAGTCCCTGGTCAGCATAAGGAACTCTGACATATTCTGCCTGACCGCCGTCAATGCGGCAACCCAAAGCCCAACCGCCATTTGGGTCGGTACAGTTGTTGACATATCCCCGCTTGCAAAAGAAACACTCCCCGCAGAAAGTTTCGACATTCACAGTTACCCTATCTCCGGGCCTGACTGAGGTGACATCAGCCCCTATCTCTTCTACGACACCCACCATCTCATGTCCGACTGTCGTTCCGGGTACAGCACGCGGCACACTGCCATGTTTGATATGAAGGTCACTAGTACAAATACTGCCAAGAGTCACTCGCACGATTGCATCCCGTGAATCTATTATTCCCGGTTTCGGCTTCTCCTGTAATTCAAATTTCCCGTGTTCAACGTATGTGTATGCAAGCATAATATCTTCTTTGTTAATTAACAGTTCCATTTCATTGCAAAGATAATGATTTCATCAGTAAAACATAGGCCTTATATCACGTTCGGCTATATGAAACGAAATCTCACCCTACCCGGCAGCAATAAACAGCCTGATAAAGTAGTTTTGCATTTTTTTCATTTCTATTTTGGGTATTCAAGAAATTACTTTTACTTTTATCTGCGAAATAACCGATAAATAATAAGAACACAAACCGGATCCTACCAATTATCAAATAGCCACTCCAAGAAGAATCTTATCAAACATCGAGACACTATCCATTTTAAGAGCGATTTAGAAAATTAGAAAAGGAACTAGCCAACAAAGATGCAGCGGAAATGGCTAATAAATGGCTGATGCATCGATGAAGTATCTGAAAAATAAGTTATTCCGTACTTATGGCAATAATCATGACAAATCAGCCTTTACTTTAGAAGACCTGAAAGATAATTAGCGGGAGGTACAGAAAGAGTATCCGATTTATACTAAGCACTACATTTTCATCAGTAAGTAGCCTGCATCGGGATGCCGTATATGATTATCTGATTATGGATGAAGCTTCACAGGTTTCGGTAGAAACAGGAGCTTTGGCATTATCATGCGCTAAAAATGCAATCATTGTCGGAGACACCATGCAGCTCCCCAATGTAGTCACGAAAGAAGATAAGAAAAAGTTGGACTTTATCGCTAACGCATGTCTGATTAAGGCTGAATATGATTGTGCCCGTATGAGTTTCCTACAATCTGTCTGCAAAGTGATTCCGAATGTACCGCAGACTTTATTACGGGAGCATTATCGGTGCCACCCTAAAATCATCAACTTCTGCAATCAGAAATTTTATGGCGGGAATCTTGTTATCATGACACGTGATAAAGGAGAAAAGGACGTAATCCGTCCCATAAGAACCGCCAAAGGCAACCATTCCCGCAACCATCTGAATCAATGGGAGAAGACATTCTGCAAGAGAACATCAATATGCGTCATTTGAATATCATTTGCCATTTACCTCTTTATATGTTGATTCAGGACACAAATTTGGGACAAGGCAGGCGGAACGTGATGTTAAGAAGGATCATATATTGGAGTTGTATGGTATTCCGTTGGTGAGATTGTCTACTATTGGTAGTAATGAGAAGAAAGTTATTGTAGATAAGTTATGTGAGGTATTACATTTATAAATAATAGGAATAACATCTCAAATCATATTTTTAACGTACATTTTTTGCTCAAATAAGAGTTTTTGCGTGCTCCAGCCACAGAAAGAAGAAATTTTACTCCATTTATAATAACAACATCAGTAATAATGCCTACATTTACTCCCAATTTAAAGTACGACAACATTATGGAATATAGATTATCAAGTCATAGCGGAGATTTATTCTTTGATCTGAAAGAAAATAATGAAGAACAATATCTCAAAATAACCCAAAGTAAAAATATAGGTTCCGGAAATTTCAGAAGAGAAAAAATATTCATAGACCGTTCAGAGCTATTACAATTCAGAGATGCTATCAACAAAGCTATTGAATATTGGTCTTTAGAAACAAAAAAAGAAAATAAACCAGAGAAAAAATATTCTTTAGAAGAAAAGAGACAAGAATACGGAAATGCTTATTTACCTTGGGAAAAAGAAGCTGACGAATATTTAATTCGCTTATATGAAGAAGGAAAAAGCATCAAAGAATTAACAGAAATCTTTGAACGTAATAATGGTGCTATCCGTTCAAGACTGAAAAAACTCGGGAAATTATAACAAAAACACAGCAAATGTTAAGATAAACATTACTGATTATTCCTATTTTTGCAGGATTGACATCAATGTTTTCCAAAAACATTGAATACATATAAAATATAAATCGCAATAGTAAAAAAATAGCTATAAGTATGGCAAAGACAAATACAGCCGAATTAGGATTTGAAAAACAAATATGGAAAGCAGCTGATTTATTACGTGGCAACATGGATGCATCAGAATATAAATCAGTCGTTCTAGGACTTATTTTCCTTAAATATATATCAGACAGTTTTGAAGCAAAACATCAAGCTCTTATCAATGAAGGAGAAGGCTTTGAGGAAGACAAAGATGAATATTCCTATGAGCATATTTTCTTTGTACCCAAAGAGGCTCGTTGGTCGGTCATAGCAGAAGCAGCGCATACTCCGGAGATTGGCACTGTCATCGACAATGCCATGCGACTGATAGAGAAAGAAAATCCTCGTTTAAAAGGGATTCTTCCTAAAAACTTCGCACGACCAGAATTAGATAAACGCCGTTTAGGGGATGTTGTGGATTTATTTACAAACGTTCAAATGAAAGAACATGGGGACAGTAAGGACATACTAGGGCGTACCTATGAATATTGTCTCTCCAAGTTTGCAGAAGCAGAAGGAAAACTTGCCGGTGAATTTTTTACGCCATCATGTATTGTCCGTACATTAGTTGAAGTGCTTCAACCATATAGTGGACGTGTATACGATCCGGCTTGCGGCTCTGGTGGAATGTTTGTACAATCAGCCAAATTTATCGAACGGCATCATGGAAATATCAATAACATATCAGTATTCGGTCAAGACAGCAATCCCACTACATGGAAAATGGCTCAAATGAATCTGGCGATTCGAGGCATTGAGCCCGACCTTGGAAAATTCAACGCTGACACATTTTTTGATGACCAGCATCCTACACTAAAAGCTGATTACATTCTGGCAAACCCTCCGTTTAACCTAAGTGATTGGGGAGCTAACAAACTTCAGGATGATGTACGCTGGAAATATGGTATACCTCCTGCTGGAAATGCCAACTTTGCCTGGCTTCAACACATGATTCATCATCTTTCCCCCAAAGGACGTATAGGAATGGTACTTGCCAATGGTTCTCTATCCTCGCAAACAGGCGGTGAAGGAACTATCCGCGAAAATATTATAAAGGCAGATCTAATAGAAGGTATCATAGCATTACCTTCCCAACTTTTTTATACGACAGGTATTCCGGTCTCTTTATGGTTCCTCAACCGGGCTAAAAAACAAACGAATAAAATATTGTTCGTTGATGCTCGCAACATGGGTAGCATGATTACCCGTAAACTCCGTGAATTATCCGAAGAAGATATAATGAAAATAGCGGGTACTTTTGATGCTTTCAATTCAGGAACTTTAGAAAATGAAAAAGGTTATTGTGCTGTTGTATCAATAGAGGATGTAGCCAAACAAGATTATATCCTCACCCCGGGGCGGTATGTAGGAATTGCAGAAACAGAAGATGACGGGGAACCGTTTCAAGAAAAAATGGAACGTTTAACTTCTGAATTATCTGATTTATTTGCACAATCCCATGACCTCGAAAAAGAAATTCGCAAACAATTATCTAGTATAGGATTCACAATCAAATAAATATTACTATATTCTTCGATTCATTAATCAACCCAAATAATAGAAGAATATGAAAGAAAATTTGATTCAAGAAATTAGCAATGCGATGACAGATGTTTTAAGTATAGAACAAATGGCTCAACTTAATGGAGTATTACTTCAAGTTATAAGTAAATACACCATTACAAAAGACGGTGAGAAAGAGCATGAAAATGCTGCTACAAACGACCGTCTGCTTGAAATCTTTTTGTCCGCAAAGCAAGTTGAAGGCTGTACTACTCCGACTATCAAATATTATAGTTCAACAGTCAAACAACTTTTCAAGACTATGCCTAAAAAAGTAGTAAACTATTCTACAGAAGATATACGAGCATACTTGGCTGTATTCCAACGCAAGCATAAGTCCAGTAAAGTGACAATAGATAATATTCGACGAATCTTTTCTTCCTTCTTTTCATGGCTTGAAGAAGAGGATTATATTATAAAGAGTCCTATACATAGAATCCATAAAGTAAAAACCGGCACACAAATCAAAGAAGTGCTTACTGATGAGAACATCGAGCACCTTCGCGACAACTGTACGGAAATTCGTGACCTTGCAATGATTGATCTCTTATGCTCAACCGGAATGCGTGTCGGTGAATTAGTAAAACTAAACCGAGAAGACATCAATTTTAATGAACGAGAATGCATTGTTTTTGGCAAAGGAAATAAAGAACGGATAGTGTATTTCAATGCAAGAGCTAAAATACATCTGCAACAATATCTTAGCTCCCGTAAAGACAGAAACAAGGCATTATTTGTCTCTCTTGCCAAGCCACATAATCGACTGCAAATATCGGGTGTAGAGGTTCGGTTACGTAAAATTGGGCATTCTTCAAAAATTGCTCGTGTCCATCCTCACAAATTCCGACGAACACTTGCTACAATGGCTATAGATAAAGGAATGCCTGTAGAACAAGTACAAAAGTTACTTGGTCATGTAAAAATTGATACTACCATGCATTATGCTATGGTTAATCAAAATAACGTAAAACTATCTCATCGTAAATACATTAATTAAAAATGCGGATAAGATACAATACATATAACAATAAGAATCATCTGTTTTACAAAAACAGGCAGATAAATGATAATTTAGAGCAGCAGGCACAGGCGTTGTTCAAGGCGTGGTTCGTGGATTTCGAACCGTTTAGAGGTGGAAAGTTCGTAGATTCTGAATTGGGAATGATACCTGAAGGATGGAACATACAATCTATTTCTAGTATCTTTAATTTTCAAGAGGGCCCAGGAATTAGAAATTGGCAATATGTTAATAATGGTACTAAATTTATCAACATTAGATGCATCAATAATGACATCATTAATATACAAAATGCCAATATGATTTCGGATGAGGAGGCTCAAGGTAAATATGCTCATTTTATGCTCAAAGAAAATGATATTGTTATATCTTGCTCAGGGACATTGGGCAGAAAGGCTTTAGTACTTAAAGAATATCTTCCTTTATGTTTGAATACCAGTGTCATCCGATTTACTCCTCGAATTAATAGACAATTAGGTTTTTTATACGGATATTTAGGTTCTTCTCTTTTCCTCAATAAACAAATAGAGTTAGCTTCTGGCAGTGTTCAAGCAAACTTTGGTCCAATACATCTAAAAGGAATGTCAATAGCGATTCCTGATAACAATGTATTAAATCAATTTTCTGACATAGTCAATTCTATAATACAAAAGAAAAAGAACATTATATCCGAATCGCTGCGACTTACGAATCTTCGAGACTCAATTCTACCCAAATTGATGTCTGGAAAGATTAAAATTGATAAATTAAACAGCTAAAAACATTAGACGATGAATGACTTTGAAGAATATATAAGACAAGGAGAGCCTCAAAAAAGAGAAAAAGGCTATGCTTGGCAAACCGCTATCGGCTTGCAGGCGGTGGATGATTTAAAACCGTCTGAATATCTGATACAAACGGCACGTCAGCATATTGAGGGTGATATAACTATCGAAGAAGCCAAACAACTTATTGATAGCTACTATGAGTCTAAGACCGTCAGGGCAGACATAGAAGACAGAACGGAAGAAGCCGATAAGGTATCGGCACGTATTGCCGAGATATTATCGGAGAAAACATTCACATTCTCGCCTGTTGAGTATATCACCATTCATCGCCGCCTTTTTCAAGGTATCTATAAATTTGCAGGAAAGGTCCGGGATTACAATATCACCAAAAGGGAGTGGGTGCTGAAAGGCGAAACTGTTCTTTATGCCAGTGCCAACAGCATACGCGAAACGCTCGATTATGATTTCATGCAAGAGAAGAATTTCAGTTATAAGGATTTGAATATCAACGAGGCTATCACACATATAGCCAAGTTTATATCCGGAGTTTGGCAAATTCACGCTTTCGGTGAGGGGAATACCCGTACAACAGCAGTGTTTACAATCAAATACCTGCGCACGTTTGGCTTCGACATCAGCAATGAAGCGTTTGCCAATCATTCGTGGTATTTCCGTAATGCCTTGGTTCGCGCCAACTACAACAATTTGAGCAAAAGCATTTATGCTACTACAGAATATATTGAAGCATTCTTCCGAAACTTGATTCTACATGAGCATAACGAGCTGAAGAACCGGACAATGCTTGTGCAAGAATCTTCTTCACAAAACATTCAAAGTGCAAGTGCATCCAATGACGCTGCCTCAAAGTGTAATATTTGCACTTTGAATTGCACTTTGGAAGAAATAGCTGTGCTTAACTTCTTGCGAGAACAGCCTAAAGCCACGCAAAAAGAAATTGCTGCGCATATAGGAAAATCTGAGAGAACAGTCAAGACCATTACCGTAAATTTGACCGAAAAAGGCATCATCGAACGCAAAAACGGCAAAAGAAACGGTTTTTGGGAGATTAAAACCAACAATTTAACCCGCTAAATTCTCATTTATGGAAGAATGGAAAGAATATAAATTAGGAGAAATATTTGATTTCAATAACGGCTTATCCAAAAGAGGCAAATTCTTTGGACATGGTTATGATTTTGTTTCATTCAAGACTGTTTTCAAGAATCATTTTTTACCCAATACACTAGATGATTTAGTTGAGTCATCAAAAAAAGAAAGAGAAAAATTCTCGGTAAAAGAAGGGGATGTTTTCCTGACTCGTACCAGTGAAACACAAAATGAACTGGCATATAGTTGTGTTGCACTAAAAGATTATCCAAATGCTACTTATAATGGTTTTACAAAAAGACTTCGTCCTAATGGAAAAATCAAGATTGATTCAATCTTCTCTGCCTATTTTTTCAGAAGTGCTATTTTTAGAAATCAAGTTACATCTATGTCTAACATGGTAACAAGAGCTAGTTTAAGTAATGAAATGTTGGATAGAATGAGTATTAAAATACCAAGTTATGATTTACAAAAGACTATTGGCAAAATACTTTTCAGCTTTGATGCAAAAATTCAATTAAATAAACGTATAAATGATAATTTAGAGCAGCAGGCACAAGCGTTGTTCAAGGCTTGGTTCGTGGATTTTGAGCCGTTCAAGGATGGGAAGTTCGTGGAATCGGAACTGGGGATGATTCCTGAAGGGTGTCGCGTTGGTAAAGCCGAGGATTTTTATAATATTAATATTGGTAAGACCCCACCACGAAAAGAGCAAATATGGTTTTCCAGTAATTCATCTGATTATACATGGGTATCTATTTCAGATTTAGGATCATGTGGAAGATTTGTTTTTACATCATCTGAATTCTTGACGCATGAAGCCATTAAAAGGCATAATATTATACTTGTTCCCAAAGATACAATTCTACTAAGTTTTAAATTTACAATCGGAAGAGTTGGAATTGCAGGAACTGAATTAACAACTAATGAAGCTATAGCAAGATTTATCACATCGGATGAAAATAGGGAATATACATATTTCTTATTAAAAGGGTATAATTACGAAAAGCTTGGAAGCACATCATCCATTGCAACTGCTGTCAATTCTAAAATAATTAAGGCGATGGTAGTTTTGATGCCTGATAAAGAAATACTTAAAGCATTCAGTTCATTGACTAAACCGTATTTCGACCAAATACTAAGAAATGAACAGGAAAGTATTAGGTTAACAATTCTACGCGACACACTTCTCCCGAAGCTGATGTCAGGAGAACTAAAAATTAACGCAACTGAAGTATTATAGATTACGATGAACAAGTCAATAAACATACTTGATAAAGAATATCTGCAATGGGTGAAAGACCTTTGCGGTCGCTACCGTCAAAGCCAAATAAAGGCAGCGGTGAAAGTAAATGTGGAACAGTTGAAATTCAACTGGTTTTTAGGTCGTGACATTGTTGAATTGCACGTAGAAGAACGCTGGGGCGAAAGTGTTATCACTCGATTGAGCAAAGATTTACGTGAAGCTATACCCAATGCGGCTGGTTTGTCAAAGAGCAATATTTACTATTGTAGGAAGTTTTATTTGTTATACAAGGATGCTCTAAAAACTTTCCACCAACTTGGTGGAAAAAATGAAACGGAATTATTCCACCAAGTTGGTGGAATATTTGAAGTCCCATGGAGACACCATTGTTTGATAATGGATAAAGTGAAAGACGATATAGACAAAGCTCTGTTCTATGTTCACCAGACGGTGGAGAACGGCTGGAGTCGTAGTATGCTGCTCAATTTCATTAGCACCGACCTTTATGAGCGGCAGGGCAAGGCACTGACCAACTTTACAAAAACATTGCCTGACGCGATGAGCGACCTTGCACAGGAGTTGACCAAAGACCCCTACAATTTTGCTTTCACGGGTATAACTGGGCGTTACAATGAACGGTTGCTCAAAGATGCTCTACTGAATAACATTACCCGATTCCTGATTGAACTGGGTACGGGTTTCGCTTATGTGGGCAAAGAATATCGTTTGGAGATAGGTGAAACTGAAAACTTTATTG